>Ga0310697_10005811_pt1 | contig 11849 bp, 5 predicted proteins | sample 172DNAGHGlowgp2_FD_203883 | JGI IMG/M metagenome (GOLD analysis project Ga0310697, IMG submission 203883) | Sheep rumen microbial communities from Palmerston North, Manawatu-Wanganui, New Zealand - 1728 DNA GHGlow gp2 (v2) (version 2) | ecosystem: Host-associated > Mammals > Digestive system >... | reverse complement strand
CAAATTTGCGCAGGAGGATAGGACTTAGCACAATCTGACAGCCAACCATAGTTAAAGTCTCAAGCAAGAACAGGAAACTGAATAAAGTATCGTCCATGAAGATATATTTGCAGTAATACGGGAGCATTGTGCCTGTTATGTAGAAAATAACGTTCTGCATCATCCAGATAGCCGCCGCCATCCAGAAATATTTGTTGAATGCCAATGCTTTTAACGCTTTACCGACCGGAAGTTTATCTTCTTTCTTGCGAGCCTCGATAACAACTTTTTCTTCGCAACGCCAGAAGCAAAACAGCAACATTAACAGCGCGACGACTGCCCAAATGCTCATAACTTTAACCCAAGCCATTTGGTCATCGCCGAAAACTTTAATCAGCGGTAAAGTCGCCGAAACCGCTAAAATTTTCCCGAAAGGCGATAAAGACATACGAACTATTGATAACATGTCGCGTTCTTGAGATGAACGGGTCATCATCGCTGAAAGTGAGCCGTAAGGCAAATTTAGCATTGTATAAACGACCGTCGTGCACAAATTATAAGTTACGAAGATATAAGCGAACTGCATTGTGTCCGAAACGCCCTGCGGAACCGCGTAAATTAAAACTATTGAGATTGCGAACGGAATTGACGCCCATAAAATCCACGGACGCGACTTTCCCCACTTAGAATTAGTTTTTTCGACGAAAAATCCCATAATGACATCAGAAACGCCGTCAAAACAACGGGATAAGAGCATAACAAGACCGACTGTCGCCGGATTTATGCCTGCGTAGTCGGTGTAGAAGAAAGTAAGAATGGACATTGCGCCCCAGACGACGTTTTGAGCGGTGTCGCCCAGTCCGTAGGCTACTCTTGTTAGCCACGTCACTTTATCGCGCTCATCTATTGCCATTGCTGCATTTTCTGCCATTTAAATCACCTCTAGTCCGTTTTTTAGATAATTTTAGTACTCAATCGCGAGCGGTTTGCCAATTTGATAAGATTTTGTCGTTGCGAAGGCAATTTGCGTAGATTTTGTGCCGTCGTAGACCGTAACATTGGGTTTGCGACCTTCGCGAATGCAATTTATGAACTCTTGCAGCTCAAGTTGATAAGATTGCGCGAATCTTTCTGGAAAACCGCCGACGCATTCTTTAACCGCGCCGTGAGTGTCGTAAATCATGCACAAATTCTTTTCTGGAACGGGACTAATGCGCAAAGTTCCTTCCGTGCCGACAATTTCTGTTTCGACGTGGTAGCCGTGCGGAGCGGTTCTGCCGACGTGTACAAAGCCAATCGCGCCGCTTGCGCATTTGTACATTGCAACGCCCGTTTCGTCGTCGTTAGCGGCTTTAAATTCGGGATGTTTGAAAGTTGCGCCCGCCGCGTAGACTTCTACGGGGTCTTCGCCCAAAAACCAGCGCATTAAATCAATATCATGAATCGCCATATCAATAAAAATGCCGCCGGAAGTCGGAGCGAATTTAATTGCGCCTTGAACGAGTGCTTCAGGGTCAATTCCCGTCGCTTTTACCATGTAGGGTTTGCCAATCGCGCCCGATTTAATTTTTTCCATAGCATAAGCGTAGGACGGGTCGAATCTGCGCATAAATCCCAAGAAAAATACCTTTTCGGGGTGACGTTCGACGGCTTTTTCCGCCATTTTGCATTCCTCGACGGTGACGCCTAACGGTTTTTCGCAAAAAACATGCTTGCCAGCGTCCAAAGCCTTAGCAATTTGCCCGCAGTGCAAGCCGCTTGTCGTGACTATTGCGACCGCGTCAATATCAGACTTCAACATTTCGTCAAAGTCCGTAAAAGTTTGCTCGACCTTGAGATTTTCTCTTGCAAAGTCAAGTTCGGCGGGAACAATCGAACATGCCGCGACTAATTTCGCGCCGTCGACGCCCACACAAAGATTTTTCGCGTGAACTTTGCCCAAACGACCAAGTCCCGCAATTCCAACCTTTACCATAGAAAACCCTCCAACATTTTTTATAGCAAAAGGAACAGAGATTTTAAAATCCCTATTCCTTGCGCTTTTTATTTAGAAATTAACCCACGCCGCGTCGTTGTTGGCAGACTCAACGCATTTTTCAACCCATTTGACGCCCGCGACGCCCGCTTCAATGCCCGGATACCAAAAATCAATCGATTTTCCGGCATTTTTAAGCGTTATCGCCTTCGCAAACTTCGTATAAAGATTGCTCCACGCCTCGAAAAGCCCTTCGGGGTGTCCTCCGCCGATTCTATCATCAGCCCGCGCAGATTCATACAGATAGCCCGCGCCGCGTTGCAAAACTGCCGGTGCTTGACCTTGCACTTGATAAGCAAGTTGATTGGGGTGCTCGGCGTCCCAAGCAATCGACGCCTTCTCGCCGACGATACGGAATGTGAAGCCGAAATCCGCGCCCGCATTAACACTGCTCGACCAAATGTAAGCAACTGCGCCGCTATCGTATTCCATAACCGTCATAGCGTTATCCTCAAGGGCGCGACCTTCAACGAAACTTTCGCGCTTGCACATGAGACGCTTAATTTTCAGTTCGGGCAGGATAACTTCGCTCAAATAAAGCGGGTGCGTCCCAACATCGCCGATAACAAACGAAGGCCCTGACTTTTTCGGGTCAACACGCCACGCCGCCGCGCCAGATTTTTTCTCAACCGGTGCAGAGTTCCCGCCGTGCGCGAATTGCATTTGAATAATTCTGATTTTGCCTAAATCGCCATTGGCAACGAGCTGGCGAGCCTGTTCAATCATCTGATGACCGGCATAACCGTAGGAAATGAACATAACCTTGCCGCTTTTCTCGACGAGTTCTTGAAGTTCTTCCGCCTCCGCGACTGTAAAACAAAGCGGCTTTTCGCAATAAACGTTCAAGCCCGCTTCCAATGCCGCTTTTGCAATTTCAAAGTGCGTAAAATTCGGCGTAGCGATTGAAACTGCTTCAACGTCGTCATCGCGCTTAGCTTCCGCCGCGATAAGTTCTTTGTAATCGGAATAACAGCGATCGGGGTCGACGTGCAGATTTTTTCCGAAATCTTTGCCGCGTTCCGGATTTATATCGAATGCGCCCGCGACTAAATCAAAATTCGCATCGCGCAAAGCCGCGCTCCTGTGAATGTAGCCGATTTGCGAGCCGCGCCCGCCGCCTATCATCGCCCAACGAATTGGGCGTTCAGCAATTTTTTCGCCGTTTATCATCTTTCTTTGCCTCCACTTTACAAAATCCAATATTTTGGAAAACGTAAATTGCTCCTCCAAATCACCCTCAAAAATTGCAAGTGCCAAAAATCCCGCGTCACGACGCGATACAAAATCCAATATATTGGATTTCGTAAATTACTCCCTCAAAACGCCTTTCAAACGCTCAAATTCACTTCAAAGCTCCAAAATCATTTCAAAACGCCTTTCAAACGTCCAAATTCACTTTCAAACGCTCAAATTCATTTCAAATCGCTTTCAACCGCTCAAACCGCTCTAAAATCCTATTTTTATCACTCAAAACCCAATTTTTTTAAGTAATCCACGCTTTTTTTCACGTCGCGCAGACTTGTAGCCACATTTCGCGGATCGCGCTCCTGTTCGACCGTTATATAGCCCGCATATTTAATTTCTTCCGTCAAAACTCTGTAAATCTCCCGATAATCCAAAATTCCTTCGCCAATCGGGCACATTGAGCCTTTCGCGCACCCTTCAAAGAATTTTATCCGCTCATTCATCACTTCAGCGTAAATTTTCCCGTTAATATCCTTGAAATGCACATAATCTAGCCTGTCAGCGTATTTTTTCAGCCATTCGACCGGATCCATTTGCGAATATCTCAAATGACCCGTGTCCAAACACAATCCAGCGACTTCAGCGGGTATATCAGCCATGATTTTATCAATTTCGTCAGCAAATTCTATGTATCCGCCCGCGTGCGGGTGAATTACTGCGCGAACATTCCACTTTTTCGCCGCTTCAGCAATGCCGATTATGTGATTAACCATGCGCGACCAATCTTTTTGCGAAAGTCGCGGGGCTTTATCGGGGTGACCGGCGGAAAAATCGCGTTCATCGTGTCCCCAATCTATAACTGTTAGGTACGGAGTGGGAAATCTCTGCCCGTCTTCGCGTTTTAGCGGCGGCAACTTAGTTATAATCGCGCAAATGTCGTCGACTTGCTTTAAAACCGGCAAATAATTCTCTTCGGCAAGCAAATCGTCAAAAATTGTGCCCGCAACGATTGAAATTCCGTTTTTGCTTAGCTCCGCGCTTAAAATGTCAATGTCGAGCGGCAAAAATCCATATGGACCAAGCTCAATCGCTGAAAAACCAGCTTGACCTGCCTCTTCTAAAACTTTTTGCCATTTCGGAAGGTATGGATTCTTCACATCGTCGACTCCCCAGCAACACGGCGCGCCAGTTATGTGAATTGCCATTGCTTTCACTCCTTTAAACTTTGCTGAACACATTATATTTTCTTCCCGCGAACTTTCCTAAAAGATTTTGGCAATTTCTTGTAAAGCATTGGCACTTTTTCTAAAAATTTTCCACTCAAAACTATAAATTCTTGCCAAACCGAATCAAACAATAAAAAACACGAGCCTAAACAATGGCAAAAAAAAAAACGCTTTTATTTCGTCCAGCGTTTGCGATATTCTTTCGGCGTCATTTTCATAAAGTCTTTGAAGACGTTTTGGAAATAATTCGAGTTATTATAGCCGACGCTCAGAGCAATTCGCGTAATTGTCATGTCGGTATTGATTAAAAGGTTCTGCGCCTCGCCCATGCGCCGCAAAATTACGTATTTCATAGGAGAAATTCCGATTTCCGCCTTAAAAACCTTCGATAAGTTATAAACATTGGTGTAAACGGCGTTTGCAATGTCTTCGAGCTTAATATTTTCGGTATAATGGGCGTCGATAAAATCTTTGGCGCGTGAACTTAGCGTAGGGATTTTTTGTCTGCGCGGCTGCCCGTGAGTTTCAAACATTGTGCAGATTTTAGAAACGAGAGCTAAGGCAAGATAATTTGCGGTCTCTGCGCAGTTCGTGCGATAACTTTCGCGCTCAATCGCCCTGAAAATGCTTAAAAGTTCGTCGAAATATTCGCCTGAAGGCATAATCGGGGAATATTCTTCGGGCAAAATTTTATTTACGGGCAAATTAGCGAGTTTTAGATTGCTAATCGCGACGCAATAAGTAGAAAGATTATTTCCGGAGCCGCCGAACTCGTCATGAACGGATCCGCTGTTATAAAGAATCAAATCGCCCTTTTTAGCGGTGTAGCGTTCGCCGTCGATGATGAAAATGCCCGCGCCGTCGTCTACAATCAAAATTTCGACAAGATTTTTATGTTCGTGCATACTTCGCGGCATTGTGGTTACGTTTGCGTCAACGTTGCAGATATATTCAAGGCGCGGCGTATATCCTTTGCCAAAAATCGTCCGATAATTCCGCTCGACGAAGTATTGAAGCATATTTATCGCCTCTTGATTGTTATTTAATCTATTATAATTTTTTGCGCCGATTTTTTCTAAAAAAATTTGGCTATTTTTATTGTCAAGGCGCGAGTTTATCGGGCGAAACTATAAATTTTTGTCTGTCGCAATAAAAAATGACGAGCAGATTTTTGCCCGCCGTTTTAAAGTTTTTCAGCTTAGAAAGAAGTGCCAACGGTGAAATGAAATCTACCGCCTTGAGAGCCGCGCCCGTAATCAAAGCGCAAAGGTCCAAAGGGCGTATTCAATGCGACGCCAAAGCCGACACTGCCCTTGACGTTCTTAGGCTTTAAGCCCGTATCCCATGCACTGCCCCAATCTGTGAAAATCGCGCCCTGAATTTTTTTCGATAACGGGAAACGATATTCTAACGTGCCGAGAATCATTCTATCGCCGCGAAATTGGTCGTCACGATAGCCGCGCAAACTTCCCTGCCCGCCGAGCCGGAATTGGTTAAATTCCGTCATATCGCCGCGCCCGTAACCATACATGCCGCGCAACGCCCAAATTTGGTCGTGGTCGCCCGCCTTCGTGAAAAATTGGTGCTCAATCGAGGCTTTTTGGAAATGAAAATCGCCGCCGAGCGCACCGCCTATTTCTAACGTAAGGTCAACTTTATTTCCTTCCGTCGGGTTATAAATGTTGTCGCGGGTGTCAGTGACGTGTTCGAGAATAACACTGCGCGTCATGCCGAAATTGTCGTGGCGCCATTTAGAATATTCCCAACCGCTACGATTGCCCACGTTGCCGCTTGAGACGTGACGAACATATTTATCTTTGCGCTGACGAAGCGTTATAAAGTTCGTTGAGTATTCGCTAACTGGACGGCTGAAAGTAAATTCGCCGCCGGCATATTTGCGCATGTATTCTTCCTTGAAATGTCCGCGAGTATCATAATCGTTGAAAGCGTATGTGCGATTGTAAATTTGGAATCTTAGCGCGGTTTCGCGGTGGTCAATCCACGGTTGCCGATAAGTAAAAGTATAGCCATGCGCGTCATTTTCGTCGCCGCTCTTCTCGTACATTATCGATACCAAAGTACCTCTGCCGCGAAAGTTCGTATCAGCTAAGCTAACCATACCGATAATACCGTCAGCAGTCGAATAGCCCGCACCTATGCCAAATGTGCCCGTGCGTTTTTCCTTGACGTTGACTTCCATAATAATAGCGTTAGGCTCAACGCCAGGATTCATTTTTAAATTAACGTCCTCGAAAAAGCCCAGATTGTAAACCCTCTGCATTGAACGGCGTGCAAGTTTCGCGTTGAAGGGCGTACCGACTTCTTGGCGCATTTCGCGCAAAATAACGTTGTCCTTAGTCTTCTTATTGCCTTTGACGGCGTAACCTTCCAAAATGCCTTCGTTAATTCTAAGCGTCAAAACGCCTTCCTTGTCAATATTCATATCGGCGACTTTCATTAGGATAAAGCCTTCGTCGCGGTATTCCTCTTGAATTTTTGTAATGTTATCGTGCAGGGTATTACTGTTGAGAATGTAGCCTTTTCTGACAGTCAACATGTCTTGGAGTTCGTCGTTGTCGTAAATGGTGTTGCCGGTGAAAACGACCTCTTTAAGCACGGGATTTTCCATGACGTGGAAAGTTATAACGATGCCTTCGGGAATTACCTCGAAAGTTTGATAAGCTTCGTAGAAATAGCCCGTATTCATCAGCGCATTTCTATCGCGGATAGCCGCCATTGGCTCAAAAGTATCGCCGACGTGTTCAAGGACTGCAACTTTGACAGTCGGGAGAGTTTCGGAGCTTGCGCCTTCAAATTCAATATCGACAATGGTTTTGCCTTCAAACTGCTTGAAGTAATCGAAAAGCTCCGAGTCAAGTTGCGAACGATAAGGTTCGGGCGGTGGCGTTGGTTCAGTTTTGGGAGCCTCAGCTTTTTCCGTAGCCGTCTCGACTTTCTGAACTTCAGTAGTTGGTTCGGACTTTGGAGCCTCTGCGGTCGTTTCAGTCTTCGGAGTTTCGGCGGCTGGTTCAGTCTTCGGAACTTCGGTAGCCGGTTCAGTCTTTGGAGTTTCGGCTGTTGGTTCGGATTTCGGAGTTTCTGCAGTAGTTTCAGCTTTTGGAGTTTCTGCAGTCGGCTCAGTCTTAGGAACTTCTGCAGAATCTTCAAAGGGCTGATTGACTACTTGAGCCGCCTCGCTCGGTGTGAATCCGAATATAAATGGCAAAGCCAACGCCGCCATTAACGCCGCTCGCCTTCTTCGCGAAATTTTTCCTTTCAAAAATAATACCTCCTAAATGCAATGCGTAATGAATTTGAAATAGGGGAAACTAGCGTAGCGCAGCGGAGCGTACGAACGCGGCGATTTTGTCCGAATTTCTAAACGGTAAATCGCGTCCGCTGTTTGGTTACTTTTTAAAAGTAACTAAAATTTTAAACGCGCTTCAAAGCTGAAAATGTAATCTTTGCCTTCGCGCTCAATGTTAAAGCCAAGATTGTCGTTGAAGTCGTATTGCAAGCCGTAGCGGTGAACTTTATGACTGCCAAAACCGTGAGTATATCTAATCATAAGCTTATCGTTGATATATTTGCCAATTCTGATATTGTAGTCTACCTTGTCTTCTTTTTCGCGTTCGCCGGGCGTGTGGCTCTCGAACATGGAACCAGACCCACGCGATACGACAAATTCATCAATGCCAATCGTCCTCTTCAAAGCGTCTTCAATGTCGCCGAGCAACGCTATTTGCAAACCGATTGCTAAAGCGTCTTCCGCTGATATATTATCTTCGCCTCTGTAATAAGCTTCGCGCAAAGTCAGGAGCTTAAAAATTTCGGTCTCGGTCATTTCGGGACTTGAAGTCAGATTGAATTGCATATTATCCGGCGAGCCGTGCAACGTCAAGAAAACTTTCGTCCTGCCGATTTTAGTTTCAGCGAAGAAATTCAGCGACGGCATAAAAGTATCAACCTGATTGAAATGCGCTTCGCCTTCCCGAATATTAAACACTGATTCAAGATAAGTCAAGGTACCGCCGCGCTTAACAGTGATTGTGCCGGAATTTTTCGGGTGCAGCATGGTTCCGCCGAATTTTACATTGCCGACAAGGTACAAGTCGTAAAGGTGCGAGCTATAGAAATGAACTTTTTCGCCGAGATTCAAAGATATATCCATAAGGATATTCGGCAACGGCTCATCGGATTCCGGAATGGAAGGAACGGACACGCGGCATTTATCGAGATTAATTTGACCGGAAAGTTTTGGCAAAGTCCAATGCCGGAAAGTCACTGGGCTGAAATTAAAGTTCGCGTTGAGTGGTCCGTCAAAGAAATCGCTGTCAATGTCGAGAGCATTTGCCGCGAAGTCAAAGTTATAATTTTTAATATCTAAGTCGGCGAAGTCGAAACCGCCCGTAACTGTGAAGTTGCCGGAGCCGATATTGCCCGTGAAATTTTCAATGTCGAAGCGTTCGCCCTTAAACGCCGTCGAAATATTTATGTGCTCAATCAAAGAATCCATGCCCTTGACTTTGACGGAGCCGTCATTGAGAATAATTTTCCCGTTGACTTGCGGACTAGCCGCCGTGCCGGTGATTTTAACCGAGCCATCTAAATCGCCGACGCCAAACGCAATGTAACTGCTAATGACAGGCAACAAAGATAAATCCGCGTCGTCAAGCGAAACCGTCAAGTCAAGCTGTTCATTGGCGGGAAGATTTTCTTTAGAACCCGCAAGCACAGCTTTTACAGGAATATAGCCTCGTATACTTGCGCCGTATTTTTTGCCGGAAATCTCGCGCTCAACGGTGAATTCCTCGACGTTGACTAGAGAATTTTTGAAAAGAAAATGCCCGTGCATAAGGTCGAAGGACGCGCCCATAATATTTCCCGTCGCCGTCCAAAGCACTTCGCCAAAAGGATTATCGAAAGTGCCGCTAAGTTTCGCGCCAATATTCGTCGTGCCGCTCATTTCAATATCAGAGCCAGCCGCCTTTCCGAGAATTCCCAGTTCAAGATTTGTCGCCTTCAAAGTCATATCCAACGCGCCATCAAGACTAGCCGAGCCGCGCAGATTAATTTCGCCCTTGTCGCCCTGCTTGCCCTCAAATTTATTGACGTAAATAATATTGTTTAGGAAATTGACGGAAACTTTTACGGCGTGAATGTCATGTTCTGCAAAAGTTCCCTGCGGAATTTCACCGTCGAGCGAACCGCGCAACCTGCTAAGCGTGCCGCCGATTAAAATTTTGCTGTTAAGCTTGCCGGTGAAAAGCTTATTATCTATACCGGCAATGGTGAAAAAGTTGGCAATGTCGATATTATTAACGTCCGCTTCGCCGCTAACCATTTCGGTATCAAGATTAGTGCTAAGTTGCAAATTACATCTGCCGTCGCCGTCGTTGAAGTGAAATTTTTCAAGATAAACGTTAGCCCCGTTCGATTCAATATCGCCATAAACATTTGTCAGCGAAACGCCGTTCAAAATAATTTCGTCGGCTTTAAGTTCGCCGCTAAAAATCGGGATATCGGGCGTGCCCTTGATAATTCCTTCAAATTGTACGTGCCCTTCCGCGTCGTATTTTTCCGGAAGTTTGCCCTTGAAACGTTGCAGATTAATATCCTTGCCTTCAACGACGAAATCCATAACCTGCGTATTTTTATTGATAGTGCCGTTGAGAACCATATCAACCATTGGTGAAGTTATTTCAAAGTTTTGCAGGCGCAGAATATCGCCTTCTAAAAAATAATCGCCGGTCATACCGCTCAAAAGGACGCCATGATAACTACCGCGATTGAATTTGATATTGCCAACGACTTGCGGGTTATCGATAGTGCCAGTGATTTTGACGGTGTTGGAAACGTTGCCGGTTATTGGCTGGTCGGGCGCAATAAGCGCGGCAATATCCTCTGCGCGGACAGCGGTTGTATCAAGCTGAAGATTTATTTTCTTTTCGCCCGTCAAGCCGATATTGCCTTCAATGACAGTCCATTTAGTTTTTCCGTCCTTTTCGAGCGTGAAATCATCTATGTTGACGCCGTCGAGACTTCCCGACGCCATAAGCTTAATCGAGTCGAAGGGTTGCTTAAAAAATTTCCCTACGAAATGCTCATTGCGTTTGGATTGGTCGACGGCGGAGAGTTGCAAAGTTACGTTAGGATTTTCGGCGTCGCCGTGAACGGTGCCTTTAAAGTCGGTTAAGCCGCTCATGTCGAGCGCGGCGTTAAATTTCTGCGCAATAGACATATCAACATGTGCGCCGTAAAAGTTCAAGTCAAGCTGATTCATATCAGTAATCGTGCCCTCAAGACCGAGCGTGCCGTTGTTGGGCAAGTTCGCGCTAAGATAATCAATCGTCAAGTTATCGTCGGTAAAATAAAAAGACGTATTGATTTTGTCAATTTGCACGCCTTCGACGTTCAGCGCGACAGCCTTAGCGTTGCCGTAAATTTTCATGGGCTTATCGCCGCCGCCATTAATGCCGACATCGGCAGAAATTTTCCCGTCAATGACGTTATCGGAGCTGGCGAAGTCGGATAAAGTTGCCGCGTCAAGTCCGTTTACTTTGACGTGCGCATTGTAAGTTAAATCGGAAGTTTTTACTTCGACAGTGCCCGCGACGGTGCCGCCGAAAACATTTGCGCTAAGGTCGTTAAGGTAAATCATTTCGCCGACGTAGCGGAGTTTTGTAGAAATATTTTGTCCGGAAAATTCTTCGTAGGCGAGCCAATCAGAATAAATATCGGCGTCGACTTGCGGATTTTTAGCGGTGCCGACGAGATGAGCGCGAATATTAGCCGCGCCTTGAATGCCAATATCTTCAATGATTGCGGCGGGCGTAAAGCTATCTGATTCGGCGTAAATGTCGAAAAAAGTTTCGTCGGTATCGAGGCGAATTTTGCCGCTTGCCGCCGCCTGTTGACCGTTAGCAGTCGCCGCGCCGTCAATGAAAATTTCGTTTTCGTTGAAAGTGACGGTGCCATTGATATTTTCAACGTCGGTAGATTCAACCTTGACGGACGCGCCCTTAACTTTCGTTTTGCCGAGATAGCTTAAATTATCGCCCTTGCGCAGGAGATGAAGCGAAAGATTTTCCGCCGCGCCGTCTAAAATTTCTACGCCTTCCGGAATAGTATCTTCGGGCAGATAGGGCAGAACTTTATCAAAAAAAATATTATCGACTTCGGCGTTGATGAGTTGTTGGGCGGAACCTAAAGTACCGGTCGCTTTGACTTGCGCCCCTAAAGTTTTCGCGCTAAGTTTAGTTGCGATAGCGTTCATGTCGGCGCAATCAGCTTCGCCAGAAATTTCTTCGACAGAAATTTTCTTGTCGTCGAAATCGGCGTTGACTGTGCCGCGTTCCAAATAAATTTTCGCGCCAAAAGTTGATTCGCCTTCGCTCTCAATTTTAATGTCGTCGACGTTCCAA
>Ga0310697_10005810_pt1 | contig 11856 bp, 5 predicted proteins | sample 172DNAGHGlowgp2_FD_203883 | JGI IMG/M metagenome (GOLD analysis project Ga0310697, IMG submission 203883) | Sheep rumen microbial communities from Palmerston North, Manawatu-Wanganui, New Zealand - 1728 DNA GHGlow gp2 (v2) (version 2) | ecosystem: Host-associated > Mammals > Digestive system >... | reverse complement strand
ATACTGCTCCTGTAGGCCTGGTAACTGATACGCTGCAGATTGGCCGTTATGCTGACGTGAGCGTATTCGTCTGCCGTGCTGACTATACGCCGAAGTCGAGCTTCGGTCTCGTCAACAGCCTGGCTATGGACGAGAAGATGCCTAACATGTGCGTTGTGCTTAATGGCGTTGACATGTCGAAGAAGAAGTATGGCTATTACTATGGCTATGGTAAGTACGGTAAGTACGGTCGTTACGGCTACGGCCGCTATGGCTACGGCTATGGCTATCGCAACTACGGCTATGGTAACTATGGCAACTACGGCCTTTATGGCACTTACGGCAACTATGCCAACAGTCATTACGGTAACAAAGACGACGACTCAATCAAGAAATAGAAATGACAATTGCGGTAGATTTTGATGGAACGATTGTAGAACATCGTTATCCAGAGATAGGCCCAGAGCGCCCATTTGCTACTGATACGCTGAAGATGCTTATCGGTGCCCACCATAAGGTAATCCTGTGGACTGTCAGGGAGGGTAAACTGTTAGAGGATGCAGTGAATTGGTGCAAAGAGCGTGGCGTTGAATTCTACGCAATTAATCGTGATTATCCGGAAGAAACAATGGAGAACAATCAGCATTTCAGTCGAAAGCTGAACTCTGTCGATGTCTGGATAGACGATCGTAACCTGGGAGGACTGCCTGACTGGGGAACTATCTATCGGATGATTACGCGTCACAAGTCGTGGCACGACCTGATGATTGAGGAGGTGCAGAGCGCAACGCTCACACCATACGAAGAAGTACACCCGAGGAAGAAACCTTGGTGGAGATTCTAAGAAGACGGCCATCTGCAAGCTTGCGGATGGCCGTCTTTCTCATTTATTTGGCAATGTGATCCTTTTGGATGGCGTCATTTGACGATGCGGTTCTTCAACATGGTCTCGTAGACACGCTGACCTAACGTCTGGGCTCCTTGCGCATCGAAGTGAAGCTGGTCGCGTAGCAGTGTCAGGTCGGTTGCTTCTACGACAAAGAAGTTTTTGTCGTCGTTGGCCAGACGGCGCAGGGCATCGGCTACGACGGGCGACCCTTGTCGGCTGTCGTTGGCAAACGTACCGCAGACCACTGGCAGCTTGGCGTAGCGCTTGCGCCCCGTCTTCTTGACAAGGTGTTGACGGATATAGGCAACGACTGCTTTCAGATTCTCTTCATAACGGTCGGCTGCTGACTGGTCGCTCTCGCCTTGGTGCCAGATGAGTACTTTGATGTCATAGTCCTTCGGGAGGTTGGCCAGACAGTCGTCTATCTGCTGGCAGAAGGCTTTCAGCAGTGACTTCCCGCCATGACTGGCGGAGGTGGTGTGGTTAAGGAAGGTCGTGTCGGCACTCCAAAACAGGCCGTGGGTGCTTGCCTTGCACGTTGGGTCGATGGCCGTACCGCCGTCTGTGTGCTTAATTACGTAGAAGGGGCGCTTCCACAACTGTTCCAGCCGTTTGTAAACCACGGCATCGAAGCCCCAGCTTTTTTCTGTCTTCGGTTTTGCCACCCGTGGTGCATAAGGCGAGAATTGCCCTGTGGCGGTCTCGAAGTCGCCGCTGCCGTAGCTCCATAGGCAATACTGATAGGTTTTGAGCTCTTCGGGCAGGTCGGCCAAGGGTACTCGTCCGTCTGCATTCGACTGGCCTGCAACAAGGATCACGGGTACTCGTTTGCCAGCCGAGGCAGAGGTGACGGCCAGCAGGAGCATAAGGAGATAAGTGAGTCGTTTCATCGTCTGTTCTGAGTATATGTTGTTTCTTTTGTCTTTCTTCGGTAGTGGTGATGGAACGTGAATTCGTCGAACTCGCATTCGTCTTATCTGCTCACATATTGCAGAATGAACTGTTCTGCCACGGGCAGGAAACGGTCGTGCCCTTTGGCATTGAGATGAGCAGTGTCGGTTCCCTTGCCGCCTTGGAAGTAGATTTTGCGGAACTGCTCACTCGTGACGAAGATGTTCGAACGACGGGCAGCATCGAAGACCGGGATGCCATAGCTGCCGCACACCTCGAGCATGGCATCGACTACCTGCTGACGGGGGCTTCCTGTAAAATTGTCACAGCTCCAAGGGGTAAAGAAAAAGAGCTGGGCATGAGGATATTTCTCGATGAGCCCACGGCAGAGCATGGCGAGACGATCCTTGAATGTGTCGATGCCGATGGAGTCGATACGGTCTTGTGAGGCATCGTTATGTCCGGCAATGACGACCACATAGTCCAGGTCGTCGCGCATATCGGTATAGCGTTGGTACATGCCCGTACCCCACTGTTTCAAATCAAGGGCGATGCAGTTGCCGTTACGGCCATAGTTAAAGTATTCCATCTGATGCTTCTTCGCAAACTTATAATGCCACGTGTTCTCAATAGGCTCACGATGGTTGCGCACATAGCTGTCACCAATGAATCCAATCTTTTTGCCTTTCAGCGGATTGACGGCAGGCATGGCCTTCAGTACAGGCAGTATAGCTTTGCCCCAGAACGCAGCCAGTTGTTTCGCTCCCTGCTCGTTGGGGTGCAGCCAGTAGCTCTTGCCACGGGCATCCTTCTCCTCAAACACATCGGTACGCCAATACTTCTCGAAATAGCCGTATGCTTCGGCATCACCAATATGTACATGGCCGGGCTTGCAACGCTCTATAATATTCTGGAACTGTTCATAGTAGGCAGAAAGTAACTTCAGACTCTTCTTTGAGGCAATGGAACCTGCCTTCGATTGGTAGTCTGGATAATACCAGATGGGCTTGTTGAGCACCACATGGGCATCGGGCCAAAGTGTGAGTAGTGAGTCAATGATCATGGTGAGGTTCTTGGCGTAGTCATCAGGCTCCGTATGCTTGTTCTTTGGGCGTTCTACCGTGTCGTTCGTGCCCAGCATGATACTGAAGATGAGGGGCAGGGTGGGGTGAGCTTTCATCAGTTCGCTCGTCTTTGCTACTACGTCGCTGAAATAGGTCTTGTCGCCTGTGGGAATCACATCAGCAGGATTGGGCAGGAAATGGTATGTGGTCTTGCCGCTTCGTCCGCAGTTACGGAAATAGACGGTGTCAATACCTTCCTGCGCGGACAGCCAATGAGCGCACTGTGTGGGCGGAGCGCTTAGTTCGCGCTGCTGATGTAAGGCACCGTATGTGATGCTGTTGCCGATGAACACGAGGTTTGCGCTTTTTTGTGCAAAGCAAACCGATAAGTGAAAGATGATAATTGATAAACTGATCAACAGGCGTTTCATATTATTCTTCTGATTTGATGTCTTTATACTTTAGCAGATAGGTGTCGTACTGGGTGAGGAAGGGATGGAAGGGTGCAGGCACCGAAGATGCAGGTGCAAACAATCGGCTGATCACTTCGGGCATCACGTCGCCTTTGATATAATAAAAGCGGAAGGAAGCACTGACGGGCTTGTCACCAGTTTTCCAACCAGGGAAGGCTGTCTTGGCGAACTTCGGCCCCTCTCCGCTGACAGCGGCATTGACGGTCATTACGATGCCGCGGTCGGTCTGTTCGAAGTTCAGGTTGAGCGAGTCGCCTACAACCAGTACACCGTTGCCTTCTTTGTCTGAGAAAAAGGCGGCATCGATGCCACCATGATTACCTTCGAAATAAAGGTCGTCCATGTGTTTGGCCCAGAAACCGTAACGGTTGGCATGATAACGGCCTGGATAAGAGGCGTACGGACCATAGCCAATCCATTGTACCCGGTCGATGCTCTTGTCAAGCAGGTAGGCCAAGCCCAGTTCCGAACGGAATACATCGGCAGTGTCTGGTGTAAGTTTGAATGCAATTTCCTCACCGCCCTCAATGGCCTTCGACACAATATCGGCCTTTACTTGTTGGTTTGTAAGCGGTAATAGATACTTTTTGGGTAAGCGCCCTTTCTGCGTGATGCGCTCGGCCATCGTGGCCTTACGCCCCGTACGGATAGCGGCGTCCTGGGTCATCACTCCGCCACTGCCATGCCCCGTCCAAACTATCTCAGGCTTTTGCAGGACAAAAGACTGATGGAGGAAGGTGTGGCCTTGGGCATCAGAGATATTGAAGTGAAGCAGTGCAAGTCCCTGCAAAGTAGGCAACTTCAGGGAGTTGGTCTCTGAGTGACGAGGGGGACACGACGGTGAGAAGGAACCATGCGCAACGGTGTCACGGTTGTTGGTCAAGAACCAGTGGAACGTGACGTTCTCCTTCAGGTTCAGGAAGTCGTAGCGGTTGATGACGGTTATTTGGACTGCGACACTGTCGCAGTTTACCGGACAGATAAGGGCATTGCTTGCGTGACGGGCAAGGGCACTGTCGCAGTTTACGGAACGAATAAAAGCATTGTCGCAGTTTACGGAACGGACAAAGGCGCGGGCGTAGTTGTGCTGTAGTTCGTAGTAATTGGGAAGAGGAGTGCGGTCGGCATAGAGCAGGCCGTCGGTACCGAAGTTTCCCTTCATCTCGAAACCGCCGTCCTTGGTCGTAAAGACACGCTGGTCGCGCTCACTGTCATCGGTGTGCCAACGGGAAAAAGCATGGCTCTCGCCTGAACTCCCCGACTCCAGAACTCCTGAATTCCTCATGGTAAACGACATGCCTTGGTCTGCCCACTCCCATACGCTGCCACCGGCAATGCCTGGCGTACGCTCGATGATTTCCCATTGACGGTCGTGGCCTTCGAACGAGATGCCCAGCGTGTGACAATATTCAGTGAAGATGACGGGACGGTCGAGATATTGATAGAAATCGCCTATTTGTCCTGTTGTGGGATAGTGGGGGGCATAGACGGGAGCCTTCGAAGGGAACCCCTTGGCGTTGTCGCCCTCAAAGAACTTCCTGAAGTAGCTGCCCACCTGTGGGAAACAATACGGCCGAGAAGGGTCGAGCTGTCCCACATAGTCACCCACCTCGACACAGGTCTGCGGCAGTGGATTCTCATTGCCAACACTCCACACGAGCACTGACGGGTGGTTCTTGTCGCGGGTGACAGTAGCCAAGGCACGGGTCTTCAGAATGTCCTGATACTTACGGTTAGACAGATGCTTGTCACCATAGCCGAAGGGCACTTCGTCAACGAGATAGAATCCCAGAGAGTCGGCCAGCTCATAGAAGCGGGGCTCACGGGGATAGTGACTGAGGCGCATGTAGTTTACCGAAGCCTCTTTCATCAGTTTCATGTCTTTCAGGGTCAGCGCGTCACCGATCACTTTCACGGTCTTTGGGTCTGTGCTATGAACGTTCACACCACGCAGCTTGATAGGATGCCCGTTCAGTTTCAGCACATTTCCTTCAACGGAGATTTCGCGGATGCCAATTTTCTGTTCGAAGGTTTGAAGCACCTTCCCTTTCTCCTTCACGCGTACCTTTAATATATATAGGTATGGGGTCTCGGCAGTCCACAGTTTCGGATGGATGATCTTACCACTGTTTGATACGACATTTCCTTCTGCATCAAGAATCTCATATTCTGTAGTCGTGCTTTTCTTGGCATTTGCTACTTTCGTCACTACTTTCACCTCGCCGTTCGTCTTCGTTGTCACTGTCAGGTCAGCGAGGTGTGTCTTCGGTACGGGAAAGAGTGTCACATCGCGGAAGATGCCCATCGTAGCCCAGTCGTCGAAGCAATCGAACTCATAGCCTTTGAAGTGGCTATACACGCGCATGGCCAACTGCTGTTTCTCTCCTTTGAATGCTTTCTTCGTCAGGTGCGGCGTGAGGTCGAACAGACAAGTGTTGTAGCCGCTTTCCCATGTGCCTACATACTGGTCGTTGAGCCACAGGTCGTAACCTCGCAACACGCCGTCGAGGCGGATGATGACCTGCTGGCCCTTCCATTCCTTTGGAAGCGTGAAAGCTGTCCGGTAATAGCCTGTCAGCGAATCAGGATAGTTGTATTTCGGTTCACAGAAACCATACGCCTCCCAGCAACCTGGTACGGCAATCATTCCCCAACTTCCGTCCGTCGCAGGCACAGAGCGGTCTGCCACAGTCTTGCCATCAGTTACCCCTTTGACGACTTTCAGTTGCCACTCTCCGTTCAGGCTCATCAGCAATGCCTTGTCCGTCACAGGGAAAACACCCTTAAAGGCATCGACCGTCTGTGCCTTGACACATGCGGATGTCATGCAAACAATAACGAATATGAACAGCTTCTTCATTTTCTCAGATCGGTTGGAATGACGTAAAACTTACGGTTTAGCTTGAAGTCAAGCATCCACTGGTCTATGATGATGTGGTCGTCGAGTGCCCTGATCTTCAGGGTGTGTTGACCTTTCTGTACCTTTACGGGGGTCTGCTTGAGGGCTTGTCCGCGCAGTACACTGACTTTCCAGAACTCGGAACGGTATTTCTCCTTCAGTGAGATAACGACAGGCTTCTGGTCGTCGAGCGTCAGCTGATAGCGCAGGTCACCCTTGTCGTTGGGCTGTGTGGGAATCATGGCGGTGTAGAGCACGGCCTCGCCTTCCTTTTCCGTTTCGAACGTATAAGCCAGCTCACTGCCTTTGGCAATGCTGACGGCGTTCATCGAATGGCCCAGCATCTGGATTGGCATCACCTCTCCTTCGAATGCCTGATAGTCGCAGGCATTGCGAGCCACGATGTCTGTACGGGGAAAATCATTGTCGCATTTCAGTGAGATCAAGTTATAGTACTTGTGCTTGCGTATCTCCTCGTCAGTAGGCAGATAGGGTAGGATGGGCGGGTTGAATACGTTCAGGTCGCGCGGCATCATGTTCATGATGCCTTTCCATTTACCGCCTGCCATCTCATTGTTGTAGCGGTCGGTGAACTTCTGTATCCGATAGTATGCCTTCATGCTGGCCCATGCCATTGAAAGCATGTAGTCCTCGCGGCCCTCCATCGCCTTGTCGGTCTGTCCCTGATACCTTGAACGGGCCCGCTGGGCATAGAGCATCTTCTCCGCCATAGCCGCAGCCATGTAGACGGGGTACTCGATAGCGGCAAAGTAGGCGTCACGCAGCTCCGGGCGTATCATCCGCTGTATTTCGCTTAGCCGGTTCGTGATGCTGTTATAGTCAGCCAAATAGCGGTTCAGCTCATTGCCGAATTCACTTTCGCTAAACTCGGTGTCGATCACCTGCGAACGCCCACGCGGATATGCCTTGCGGTCGGCCAGTTCCACCTGCGTCCATCCCATGAACTCAGGTCTCCGGATGCCGCAGAGACGATAGAACTCCTTCATGACGGGGGCCAGCTCCTTGCCTGCCTTCTCACCGAACTGCGTACAGAGCCACCGCTGCAGATGCTGCTCTAAATTTAGTGGAGAGGAAATGTCCCACGCCATGTCCAGGAACAGCTCCAGATCGTAGGCCGCCACCTTCGGGTCGTGCACGTTGACAATCCACAGTTTGCGGCAGTTATGATCGTAGGCGGCCTTCATTTCTGAATAGATGAGCCCCGGCTGCGTCGTCGTCAGCCACAGATAGTCGTGTGGACGCCCCCAGTACGACAGGTGGTAGTAGACACCGCCGCCGCCGCTGCGCTTCTGCTGTTCAGCATCAGAGAGGCGCGTCATGTAACCGTAGTTGTCGTCGCACCACATCAGCGTCACGTCGTCAGGCACTTTCAGACCGCTCTCCAGAATCTCCAGCACCTCTTTGTAGGGGATGAACACCTGCGGCACTTTCTCCACCTCTTTATTATAATACTTGCGAATCAGTTCGCGCTGGTCGTCTATCACCTGCTGCAGACCGTCAAGCTTCTCCTGCTTAGTCTTCACCCCCTCCATCGAACCGTCGTGTATGCCGCGCATGCCGATGGTGAAGAACTCTTCCGAGCCTTTCACCTGCTGCAACCGCTCTGCCCAGTACTGCTGCACCTGTTCGCGGTTGGTGATATAGTTATAGCTGCCGCGCACGGAGTGGTCCCATTCGGCCACGTTGTTACGCAACAGCGGTTCGCAGTGGCTGGTGCCAATGAGGATGCCGCACGAGTCGGCCATCTCCTTGTTGCCTGGGATAGTGAAGAATCCCGGAGTGCCCGAGTGCATGCCTGGCCAGATGGTGTTGGCCCTCAGGCGCAGTAACAGCTGGAACACGGCCTTGTAGGTCTTCGGCCCCATAGTTCCAAACTGGTCTGTCTTCTCATAGTGTTTCCATGCCCAGTTGCGCAGGCTCCAGTCCTCGTCGTTGATGAAGATGCCCCGATAGTCCACCGAGGGAGCTTGGAGGGTGTGGGTCGCCTCAGCGAAACTGAGACGTGCTTGTTTTTCCGGGTGCACGTCGCCCCACCATACCCACGGCGAAACGCCTGCCCTGCGGCTCAGTTCCAACAGCCCGTAGGCCGTGCCGCGGCCATTGCTGCCTACGACGAAGATGTGTCCGTCGGCGCAACCGAGGTAGAACGCGTCGAGCCGCCCTATGAGCGAGTCGACGGGGATGCCTTTCAGCCGCAGCGCCTTCACGGTCCGGGCCGGTGCCTTGTCCAGTTCGTAGAGGCGGATGGTGCCCTCTTTGGCGGCCACGGCCTCCCGGCCTGTCACCAGTTGCATGTCGCTGCGAAACATCTGTAGTGCAATGTCGACCACAGGCATGGTCTTTCCCTCTACCTGATAGGTCACAGCGTGACTGCCGTCGTACCAGACGACATCGGCAGCGCCGATGGTCAGTGTAGCTGTCAGCAGGGCAGTGGTAAATAGTATTCTTCTCTTCATTTTTTGATTGTATTTAGTAGATCTTCCGGGCAAAGGTACGAAAAAAACGTCATACGGCGCATGAAAGAACTGATGGATTTTGGCATTTCCGCGTGTTTTTTTTCACCTGTCGCGCAATTCGGCCTGAATTACGTTGCAATTCGGCCTGAATTGTGGCCTAATTCGGCCTGAATTACACGACAATTCAGGCCGAATTGCAACAAACCGTTTGGAGGATAGTTAAAAAACATAAATAAACGGCGGTTGTTTGAGAATATAATTGTAATTTAGCACTTCAAAACTGAAACGTAATACCCTCATGAAGAGTCTTTATTGCTATAAGCTACTGATCGTCACACTCGCTCTGATGCTTTTCCCGAAGGCGGTCTCTGCCCAGCGGTTGCAGGCTTCGTTATCGCATTACTCCACCGATAACGGGCTGGCTTCGAACGCCATCGGCTATATCACGCAGGACGATTTCGGTTATGTCTGGATTGCCACGTGGAACGGCCTCTCGCGCTTCGACGGCTATCACTTCTATAACTATGTAACGGGTGCCGGCAGCCGTATCCCCCATCTGCACAATCGTATCCTGGACCTGACCGTCGACAATCAGCAGAACATCTGGATGCGCATGTACGACAACCGCGTGTTTGTGTTGCGTCGTTCCCTCGACCGCATTGTCAATCCCTTCGAGGGCATCTCGGGCAGCGAGGAGTTCCGCTCGTTCCACCCCATCGTCACCACCAGCTCAGGCAATGTGCTTGTCAATGTCGACGGGGTGGGGCTCTACAAGATCAAGCCCGAAGCCGACGGTTTCAGTTCGGAGGTCGTGACCACCGGAGGCTTCAATGTCGTGTCTATGGCCGAAGGCTATCAGGACGATATATGGCTGGGCACCGACATGGGTGTGCATCGCATGGACATCTCCAACCTGACCATTGAGCGCAAGGGCCTGTTCCTCGACGAGCACGTCACTTGCCTCTATTCCAACGGCTACAATATCTATGTGGGAACACAGTCGGGTAAGATTCTTTCGTTCTTCTCATACGGCCAGGAACCTGTCGAGCTGCGTAGGGGCGGACTGCCCATCAATGTTCTGTTCGTAGACAGTCGCGGGCTGGTGTGGTTTACCGATACCCGTCAGGGAGCCAGCAGGCTGAATCCTGCCACGGGCGATGAGAAATACTTCGAACAGCGGGTCAACGCTCCCGACATGGACGGTGGCGGCGGCTACTTCCGCGAAGCGAAAGGCATCGTGTGGGTGCGTATGAACCATGGCGGCTATGGCTATTACAACCCTCAAACCGACGAGGTGGAATACTTCCACAATGATCCGTCGAACTCTTGGAACCTTTCCAATACGGTCAATGCCTCGCTCGAGCTGAAAGAGGGCGTCATCTTGGAATCGACCAGCCGTCGCGGACTGGAGAAACTCGAAATCATGGAGAAGACCATCGGCCGCTATCAGCTGATTGAGACATCGGAACTGACCGTGGCCAACGAAATACGTGCCGTCTGCTACGACAGGGAGCGGCAGCAACTACTCATCGGCAACAAGGCCGGACAACTCTTTGTCTTCCGGAGCGACAGCACTCGTATCGTCTGTGGAGCCGATTCCGAAGGCAAACCGTTCGGGCGCATCTACGGTCTGTCGAAGGATAGCAAGGGTAACTACTGGCTTGCCTCGAAAGACAACGGCCTCTATCGGCTGACACCTGTGGGCAACGGCTTCTCGACCGTGCACTACAGTCATGACAGCAGCAACGAAGGGTCGCTCAGCAGCAACGGAGCCTACCAGTCTGTTGAGGACAAACAGGGCAACATCTGGGTGGCTACTTATGGCGGAGGTGTCAATCTCATTACGAAGACAAAGAAGGGACAAACCGTTGTGCTGCATGGCAAGAACGGCCTGAAGACCTATCCCTACAACTCTCATCAGAAGGTGCGCACCATTGCCCTCGACCGTGAGGGCAGCGTCTGGGCCGGTACGACCGACGGCATCCTGATCATGTCGTATCAGGACGGAAAGGCCAGCATCGAGAAACTGATGCCCTCGGAGGAAGACCCCGAACACATGCTCATGTCGAACGACATCGTCTGCATGGGGCTCGACCCACAAGGCAGCATGTGGGTGGGCACCAATGGCGGCGGACTGGCCCATACCATCGGGAAAGACAGCAAGGGACGGTGGCTCTTCGAGCATTTCGGTGCCAGTGACGGACTGCCCGGCGAGGAGATTCGCAGTCTGACTTTCGACAATCGCGGCAACGTGTGGTTCGCTACCGACCACGTGCTTTGCTCCTATGATACCAACAAGCGCATCTTCACCACTTTCTCCAGTCTGGAAGGGGTCGACGAGACCCTCTGTTCGGAAGGGGCAGCCCTGGCGTTGCCCGACGGCGACATCATCTTCGGTACGCTGGACGGATATTATAAAGTGGTGCGCGACAGACTGACAACCTCGGCCGGTAATATCCTGAAACTGCGCATCACCGACTTCTTCCTGAACGGCGAACTGCAGAGTCCGAGGCTCAACGACACTTACAACTACTATGTGCCAGACAGCAGGCGGGTCGAACTGCCCAGCCACGATGCCAGCTTCACCTTCCGCTTTGCCTCGCTCAACTACCAGTTGCAGCATCGCGTACATTATCAGTATATGCTTGAAGGCTATGACCCTGCATGGATCAATGCCGACAAGACGCGACAAGCCAGCTATTCCGATCTGCCGGCTGGCAGCTATACGTTTAAGGTGAAGGCCTTCCTGCTCGAATCGCCCGAGAAATACGACCTGCGACAGATAGAAGTCGTGGTGCCTTCCTCCTTCTTGCTCTCCAGCAATGCCATCTGGTTGTACATGATTCTCCTGTCGGCAGTACTCATCCTGATCATGCATCGCCGGCAGCAGCAACTAGCCAAGGCTGCGAATCTGCGTGAACTGAAGGAGGGTGGCCGGCCTTATCAATATGAGAATCAGGAAGAGGTCGTGTTCATGCAGCAGCAGCATGAGTATCTTGAACTGCACATCATGGAGTCCGATCTCACTCCTTCATCCCTGATTGAGGCGTCGGGCATGGAAGCCGACGACTACGCCCGGCTGTTATACCAGATCACGCGAATGACGCCACGCGCGTTTATTGCCGACTATCGTCTGAAGAAAGCCCTGTCGCTGCTGGAGAACACCAACGAACCGATAGCCGAC
>Ga0310697_10005807_pt1 | contig 11860 bp, 8 predicted proteins | sample 172DNAGHGlowgp2_FD_203883 | JGI IMG/M metagenome (GOLD analysis project Ga0310697, IMG submission 203883) | Sheep rumen microbial communities from Palmerston North, Manawatu-Wanganui, New Zealand - 1728 DNA GHGlow gp2 (v2) (version 2) | ecosystem: Host-associated > Mammals > Digestive system >... | reverse complement strand
TGTAGAAAAAATCCAGGAAGATGATACCGGCATTTCTATCCGATATATGGTAGAAGCAGCAAAGATTGAATAGATTTTTCGATTTTTTTGAGAAATTTTGGGAAATTTTTGTAATAAGTCGAATTTTAATTCTATATTATATATAGATTTTCTTTGTGTTAGTTCTCCTTGAGAAAAGCGTACAAATCCAAGTGATTTGTACGCTTTTCTTTTTGAGGTGAAAATATGAAAAATACAAAACTCAAAGAAATGCTTCTTGTACTTGGCGAGGCCCTGCTTATTGCGGGAATTACAATTGCTGCGGTTATGCCGGTTTCGTGTAAAATAACGGAGCAGGGTATTAAGCTTGTGGGCGGAGATTATGTTCCTCCTGTGCTGAATAATTTTCTTGTAGAGAATGAAAATACTGTAAGCCTTACTTTTTCAGAAAAGGTCGAAATTACGGGTTATGTTGTAGCAATTGCCACAGATGATTTATTTGGTTCAGAAGAACATTCATCTACAATCGATTTATCTCCGGCGCTTGAAAGAGTTTCGGGTGTGTACGGAAGTGTCCCATGCCAGCTTGTCTATAATGAAGAAGAAGCGCAGGTACAATTCCTTCTTGAACAGCAGATGGAAATAGGTCAGTTGTACCAGCTTTATGCTCAGGTCCGCGATTCTGTTGGAAACACACTTACTCTTGCTCTTCCTTTTACAGGCTTTAATTCTCGTGTTCCCCAACTGATGATTACAGAAATCCAGACAGAAAGCGTGAGTCAGAATAAAACCGAAAAAAACAATGGAACTTATCGTAATGAATTTGTAGAACTGCTTGTATTAAAATCGGGAAATCTTGCGGGGCTGGAACTTTGCAGCGGCTATGATGGAGAAACAAAAAAATACGTATTTCCAGCCATAGAGGTTACTGCCGGAGAGATTTTTATAGTCCATATGCGTAACCGGGGAAACGGCTGCATAAGCGAAGAAGGGGAAGATTTAACTTTAGCCACAGCTTCCTATACTTCACCCCAGATCAGAGATTTATGGACAGACATAGAAAGTACAACACTAGGAAACAAAACAGACATCATTATAGTAAGAAACCGCTCAGATAACCGAGTGATTGATGCCGTAATGTTCCGAGCCTCTTCTGTAGAAGCCTGGACCAAAACCATGCTTGATTTTTCTCTCCTTTTAGATGAAGCCTGCATTTATGACTCCGGCAACATAGAAAACGCCTTCATCGCCGATTCTCTGACCACCACCAAAACCCTCCACCGCACCGACGCCTCTACCTACCAGAAATCTCTCCTGGAGAACCCGTCATTCTCCCTGGATTTCCCCATCCCCTCATCCCCCGACCTCTGGACCATCTCCGACCCGTCCCCCGGTCTTCTCTAACAAGGGGTAATGCAGCATAGATGATTGTGTTTAAAAAAGTGAAGGGTATGGAAAAAATGACGAGTGCCCCTAAGAAGGCACTGGAAAAATTTATGGTGCGGAGTGGATACTGGCTGACGGCTGCCTCTGAACTTTTTGGCGCTTAGCCAAAGAAGAAAGTTGAGGATTTGCGTAGCAAACCGCAAACATTTTTCCAAAAAACGAGTTTGAGAATCAAACTCGAGAGTGAGCTTCTGCGAACGTAAGGCTCAGCGAGCAGCCGCCTGCCATTTTACACGGAAGCGCCAGAGCTTTTTCTTTTACCATTGTCTCTACTTTAAAATAACAACAATATATGTTACATTACCCCTATGGTAGAATTATTAGCACCTGCAGGTAATGTAGAATCTTTAGACGCCGCAATTGGTGAAGGCGCAGACGCAGTTTATTTAGGACTCAAAAGCTTTAATGCCCGCATGCGAACAACAAACTTCGCATGGAATCAGTTTGAAGGGGCAGTAGAAAGTCTGCACCGTCAGCACAAGAAAGTTTATGTTACTGTAAACACAGTTTGCGAAGAACGCGAAACAGAACGTCTTTACAGATTCCTTTCATATTTAAAAGAAGTTGGACCAGACGGACTCATTGTTCAGGATTATGCAGTAATGCGTCTTGCCCAGGAGTTCTTCCCAGATATTGAACTTCATGCTTCTACCCAGATGAATGTAGAAAGCTCTGCTGCAGTGCGCCTTCTCCAGAAAAATGGAATAAAACGCCTTGTTCTTGCCCGCGAGCTTGGCCTTGAAGAAATCAAAAAGATTAAAGATGAAACTGGAGCAGAACTTGAAGTTTTTGTTCATGGTGCTCTTTGTGTAAGTGAATCGGGCTTGTGTTTGTTTTCATCTTTTTTAGGTGGAAAATCTGCAAACCGTGGTATGTGTGCCCAGGCTTGCCGCCGCTTTTATACTGCCGAAGTTCCAGGCGGAATTAAACAGGGCTATTATTTTTCTCCGTGCGATTTTGAGCTTATAGACTATATTCCGGATTTAATAGAAGCCGGCGTAGATTCATTTAAAATCGAAGGCCGCATGAAAAGTGCCGAATATGTAGGAAGTGTTGTTGCTGCTTACCGCTATGTAATTGATCATTATAAAGAAGATAAGAAAGGTGCCATTGCAACAGGAAAACGCATTCTTTCTTCCGACTTTGCCCGTTCAAAAACAACTTACTGGTACGGTTTTAAAAATGAGCTTGAAGGTGTAGAGAATGCCGGTGCCCGGATATTAAATCCGGATCAGGCTGGTGGAACAGGTTTGTATCTTGGAAAAATAGCAGGAACAAAACCTGCAGAAAAGGGCCTTGTAGAAGCAATTCGTGCTGCTGCAAATCCTGATACACCTCCAGAGCAGCTTCGCATTCAAATGTGTTATCTTAAAGGCGGCACTTATGAACCGGATCCTGGAGATTCAATCCGCATTCATAAAAAGGATGATACCGGTCGAATGAGTCATAAAATCCGCACTGTAGAATTTGATGAAAAAAATAACCGCCGCTGGATTGATATTCCGGCTTCCTTTTCTTCAGGTGACGAAGTATATCTGCTTCAGTACAAGGCAAACACAAAACGCTATGCCCACGTACTTCCAAATGATATTGGCCGTTACCGCAAGCAGCCTAAAGATGAAAGACTTCCAATCCTTGACGTAACTCCGGTTGCCCCAAAAGAACTCGATTATTTCCCTGACGGACTTTATGTTCAGGTTTCTTCTGTTCCGGATTTATTTGCAGTTCAGGGAATGAATCCTGTAAGAGTTATTCTTGAATATAACAGCGAAACTTCTTACGACCTGCTTAATCACAAAACGGTTCTTCCATTTTCTAAAAAGCAGATTTACATTTCGCTTGATCCTTTCTGTTCTTCTTCTGCTGAAGATAAACTTAAATCAGAACTCGATACTCTTATAGCAGACGGTTATACAAACTTTGTTGCAAATAACCTTGCTCACATCCAGCTTTTAAAAGGAAATAAAGTAAAGGTAATTGCAGGTCCATATTTATATACCTTTAACCGCTGGGCAGTTTCCTGGCTCGAAAATCAGGGCCTTGGCGCTTTTATAATGCCCTACGAAGATTCGCGCCGCAACCTGGAAGCAACATGGGAACAGAATGTCCGTTCCCGTGTGCTTGTTCCTGTTTTTGCATATCCAGCTTTGTTCCGAATGCGTTTCAAACTTCCATCCGATTATGATTTTACTTACTTTGAAGATAAGGAGGAGAAAGTTTTCAAAGTAAATTCAACCCCGGATGGATCCTTTGTAATGCCCGAAGATCCTTTCAGCATTGTAGATAAGGTTGCCTATATCAAACAGTCTGGCTTCAAAAAAATCCTCATAGATTTTTCAAAGACCAAGGTTACTCGTGGTCAGATAAAAGCAATCACTACTTCAATGACAAAAGGTCAGCCTTTGCCCGGCATCTCCCGCTTTAACTGGAAGGACGGATTCTATTCTCCACAACAGATTGAAGAATATAAGGCCGCCAACGAACGCAAGGCAATGCAGCAAATGCAAGGCAAGTCCAGACCAAAAACAGGAAAGAAACGCCGCTAGAAAACAGCTTCTTCTGTTTTTGCCTCGGCAGGAGCTTGTGTAGCTGCTGAAGGTGCAGGAGCCGGAACTGCTTCCGTACTTGCCGCAGGAGCTGCATTTACATTTTCAGCTTTCTGATTTTTCGCAGCATCATCCTTTGGTTTTGAAAACTTGTATTCAACGTGTTCTGCAATTACATACACCTTTGACTTTTTAACATTGTTTTCTTCCCAACGGCTCTGTTTGAGTCTGCCAACAACTCTTACACCCTGACCGCGGTCGCACCACTTGTAGCAGTTTTCTGCCATCTGTCCATAAGTTTCTACATCAAAGTAAGAAACTTCCTCTTTTGTTTCCCCGTCTGGTGTTTTTGTTTTTCTGTTAACAGCCAGGGGAAATTTGCAGACCTGAAAGCCTGTCTTTGGTTCGGAAAACTCCGCCTTTTTAACGACGTTTCCTTCAAGAATAATAGAATTGAGCTGGTTCATAATAACCTCTCGTTTAAATAGAATACCGCGCCCGGCCGGAGCACATGCAGGATATAAAATCCTTACACGTATATATTAGAAATAAAATTCGACTTGTTACAAAAATTTCAGAAAAAAAATGAAAAAAAACGAAAAATTTTGAAAAAAATTGGAAAAAGAGTGATTTTTTTTGTTAAAAAAGAATCCCATCGGTCCCTGAGCCTGTCGAAGGGCCCGCAGTGCTATGACTTCTTTGACCCGTTGCTTACAAGTCTGAGCATATACAGTTTTACATATTCTGTAAGTGCCTTCTGCTCTGTAATTTTCTGCATGTTTGGAGTACGAACAAGGGCATCGGCAAGGTTTTCAATCCGTTCTTTTGTAAAGGTTTGTGCTGTAAGTGTGTTACATACACGTCTTGTATAATCACGGATTAATGAGTTTACGTCTTCGGTAAGATTGTTGTAGGCTTCTTTAGAAATCATTCTGTTCCACTGCTTTGTAAGGAAGTTAAGCTCGCGGTCAACAGTTGAACCTTCCGGAACAAATTCATTAAAAAGTTCTTTTGCCTTTTCTGCAAGAGCTTCGTGTTTATTTACAGATTTCTTAGGAGCGTCTTCGTTTTCAAGAATTTCCATTGGATCAGGAACTTCTTTTTTAGCCTGAGCTGCCTTCTTTTGTTTTTCAACCTTGTGAGCGCGGAAAAGTCCAATCAGCCAGGAAATCAAAGGAATTGTATAAATAAAAGGAAGTCTTGCTTTTGCTTCTGACATAACATCTTCACTTCTGAGCATCAATAATTGACTGTATGGTAAAAGATGTCCGTCTACAAAAAGCTGGAATGCCTGTAGCGAATCATCAAGATTTTTCTCTGCAGCAAGCAGGGTGATGAAGTTTGCGTTCAAAAGTGCATACAAAACAGGCGAATGCTCTTCTACAAGATCTTCAAGTTTACGTTCAAACTTTGCCTTGTCGTGCATTTCCGGCAGCTTTGAATATTCAATCATCGTGTCATACCAGCTGTTCACAAGGATGTCTTTAATGGTGTCGTGGGCTTCGTTACACATTCTGACAATAAGTGAAATAACTTTATTTTTGTAAATATAATAGCGGGTGCCCGATGCAACCTTAAAAACAACAAGCTTTGGCAAGGTATTATCTTCACTTTCGGTAGAAAGTTTCAAAAGGGTTTGTTTTAAGTCTTCTTCGGAATACTGACCTAAAAGCTGCTTACCGTTTTTATCCTGAAATTTAATAATCTGAGGTGTAGAGAAAAAGTAAGGTGCATTACCCAAAGCAGACTGAAGTTCCTTTAAGGCTTCTTCGCGTTTGCGGTCTGTCTGGAATTTTTCTTTTAAGTAGGTACTGTGAATTTCTGAAATTGAAATTGCCTGCAGGATACTTGTATCATCCGAAGTTCTGTCTTGAATTTTTTCAAAATCCTGACGAACAAAATAGCAGAGCTGATTCCAAAGGTAATACTGGTCGCCGTCTGTAACATCAACATAACCGGTGTAATCTTTATCAACAAAAGCAGAATAAAAATTCTTTACCGAAATTTCTTTTGAAGGATTTGCAGAACGAAGCTTTTTCAAAAAGTAATCATGGTATTCTTCTTTTTTAAGAATCTTTCTGATTTTCATCTGCGAAGATTCAATCAAAAGTTTTATAGGCACACAAGCCGGCAGCAAAAGAGATGGAAGCTCGCGTGGAAAAACTACAATGTAAAGATTCTGAGATTTCGAAGGCGGCTCGTCCATATTCTGAATAAAATAATCCTGTGCCGATTTGCGTTCAAGAGTAGTAGTAGGAAATCTTTTAGGCAAATCAGATTCTACAGGATAAGGGATGCTTTCGTTCTTTAATAATTCATTATAGCGTTCGGCATACTTTTGTGAAAAATAGGCGATGGAAACAATCATTTTTTTGTTGCCGTTTTGAAGTACAGTTGCAAGTCTTTTCTGCTCAAGTCCCGCAAGTTCTGCAGTTACAGTCCCTGTTGGATCTCCCAGATACTTTACAAGCTCTGCCTGTTCTTCTACATGATGTTCTGCATATTTTTTGATCCATGTACAAAATTCCCGCAAATCAATAAAAGGAGACTTCTGTTTATCTGCGTAAAATCTGATAATGGAACTTAAATTTGCCGTGGTCGCCATACAGTAATTGTACACCAAAAAAATAAAAAATGATAGGAAAAAAATACAATCATATGAAAAACTGACTTCCAGTCGAGTGCGGATTTCAAAACCGGCGGCTAGCCGCCTACGCGCTACAGTGCCTTGGAATTATATACGTTGCCGCTTTCGCGGCAGCACTGTAGAGCGTTTTTGAATCCGCCCTCTCCTTCGCGTCAGTTTTTCAGTCTCTACTTTTTATATCATCTTATATTATTGTTTTTTTGGTGTAGAATTAGTAAAATTACCATTATGATTTTATCTAGTCGTGTTAAAAAGTTGAAGCCTTATGTTCCGGGGGAACAGCCTAAGGATAGAATTTATATTAAGCTTAATGCTAATGAAAATCCCTATCCGCCTAGTCCTTTTGTGCAGAATGCGGTGCTTGATTTTGTAAAAAATCATCCGGAAAAACTTGGTCTTTATCCTGACCCGGATTCAAATGAACTTCATGCAGCAATTGCAGATATGCTGAACAAAAGTGGTGGAGTTTTATGTCGTGCAAAAACTAATGCAGACGGAAGTGTAGAACCATCTGAAGAGGATAAAATTCCTTTTACTGTAACTCCTCAAATGATTTACACCGGAAACGGCAGTGATGAAGTTCTTTCAATGGTTTTTTATGCCTTCTTTGATTCGTCAAAACGTTTTGTAATGCCGGAGTTTACCTATAGTTTTTATCCGGTTTATGCAGGTTACTACGATATTCCAACAGATTGTGTTCCTCTAAAAGAAGACTGGTCTCTTGATACAGACGAAATGCTTACACGTGCAGCAAAAAACAATAGTGGAATAATTTTTGCAAATCCTAATGCTCCTACAGGTCTTGGTCTTACAAGAGAGCAGGTGCGCCAGATGCTTAAAAAAGCTTCGAGTGATGAAATCTTCATTGTTGATGAAGCTTATGTTGATTTTGGCGGAGAATCTTGTATTCCTCTTCTTGCTGAATTTAATAATCTTGTGATTGTCCGCACTTTTTCTAAGAGCCTTTGTGGTGCAGGTCAGAGGCTTGGTTATTTAGTTTCAAATCCGGAACTTGTAAATACAATAACAACTGTAAAAAACTGCGTAAACCACTTCCCGATTGATGCAGTAGCACAGGTGAGTGGAAAAGCTGCCTGTGAGGATGTTGCATATTATGCAGATACTTCTCGCAAGGTAGCAGAAGAACGCGAAAAATTCTATAACTTTTTACAGTCTAAAGGGTTTTATGTTTTGAAGAGTCAGACAAACTTTTTGTTTGCAAAACATCCAGAAATTTCTGGTGCCGATTTGTATAAAAAAATAAAGGAGCAAGGGCTTTTGATTCGTCATTTTGCTACACCCGGAATCGAAGACTTTGTTCGCATAACTATAGGCACACCAGAACAAATGGACTTGTTAGCGAAGGCTATAGAAAGAGCTTTAGAAAATTGATTTGTTGAAAAATAATGCGGAGCAGAACTGGGACAGCGAATTGCGTCCTCTTCCTTCAGCAATTCGACTGGCACAGTTCTGCGTGAGCATTATTTTTCAACATGGAGGAATATTTATGAAACTATTAGTAATAAGCGATTTGCATGCACATAACGACGTGCTCGATAAAATGGATGATATTTTTAAGCAGGCCGATGCTGTTCTTTTTGCCGGAGACTTTGCTGAATGTTTTAAACCCGAAACCGGTGATTCTGCTCTTGAAAAACTCTGCAGCAAGCACGAAACAATTTTTGCTGTTCTTGGAAACTGCGATAACGAAACTTTCCTTGAAGATCTTGAAGAGCGTGATATTTGTGTAGAAAAAGCCCTTGTATTTCACGAAGGACTTGCCTTTGCCGGTAGCGGTGGCGGTACAAAGTTCACCGGAAAAACTGAATTTGAACGCACAGAAGAAGAATGTCTTTCTGATTTTGATATTGTAAAAAATTCTATCGATCAGAATGGTGATAAGTCTCTATGGAAAAATCTTATTCTTATCAGTCATAATCCACCAATCTGCGGAAAGCTCGATTCTTTTGATGGAGTACATCATGCAGGAAGTCAGCAGTTCACAGATTTTATTCAGGAAAATCAGCCGCTTGCTGTTATCTGCGGACACATCCACGAAGGAACCGGCTCAGATAAAATTGGTGATACTCTTGTAATAAATCCCGGCAGCCTTGGAGAAAAAGGAACTTATTTCTGGCTCGAGGTAGAAAAAGATTCAAGCGGAAACTGGAAAGTTTCAAAAGTAGAGGAGTGCAGTCTTTAATATGAAAAAATCAGTTCTTGCAAAAATTATAGGTGCTATACTCTTTTTGCTCATTCCGGCATTTGGATTTTCACAGGAAGAAGATACTTCAAAAAAATTCAGCGGAGTAACTTTTGTTTCTTTTAAATCTCATCTTAGCTATAACATTGGCCAGGACACAGCCTCATATCCTGCTGCAAGAACTTTAAAACCTTTTGCAATTAATAAATACGAAACCTGCTACAATTTGTGGTATCAGACAAGAATCAAGGCAGAAAAAATCGGCTACTATTTTGAAAATCCGGGACAGGGGGGGACAAACGGAAAGCGTGGTGCTGCTCCAACTGCCCAGAATAAATATCAGCCGGTAACAAATATTTCATGGTACGAAGCAATCGTATGGTGCAATGCCCTGAGCGAACTTAAAGGAAAAACTCCCTGCTATACTTATAATGGGATTGTTTTAAAAGATTCATCAGATACTGCTTCCTGCGATTTGTGCACCTGTAATTGGGATGCCGACGGATACCGCCTTCCTAGTGAAAGTGAATGGGAGTATGCTGCCCGCCGAACAAAAAATGGATTTCAGAAAGGAAATCTTGTAAGCGGTCAGACTTCTGCCACTAATGATGAAGAAGCTTTTTTATATGCCTGGACCTGTGAAAATTCTGGGGCAACACATAATGTTGGAACTGCAGGAGTCCCTTTTGATCCAGATACAATCACAGAACCTGCAACAGGTAACGCAAATGGCGCAGGTCTTTACGATATGAGCGGAAATATTCTTGAATACTGCTGGGACTGGTTTGGCGATTATACAGCAGACGGCATCTATGGTCCTTCTGTAGGCTACGAGCGTGTAAGTCGAGGAGGCAGCATTTCCGATTACAATCTCTTCTACTACGCCGGCGACCGCTACAGCTACGACCCGAATGCCTGCTACAATTACCTTGGTTTTAGATTAGCGTATACAGTGCAGTAGGCCTACTTTAACTTCTTTTCCTGTTTCTTCAACTTTCTTGTCTCGTGTCTGATTTTCTGTCTTTGTTTACGCGAAAGCTTACGTGCTCTTTTTCTGGCTTCAACCTTTTCTTTGTTGATGTTCAAAAGCCATACACTTAAGAATACAGAAATTACACAAAGAATTGTTGCCATAATTACAGGCAGGTAGCCAGGCATAGTTTCAAACGGCAGCTTAAAGTTCATTCCAAAGAAGCTTGTAACAAAAGTTGGTGCCATCATAACAAGGTTAATGATAGCAAGCTTTTTCATTACAATGTTAAGGTTGTTGGAGGTTACAGAAGAAAAGGCATCCATTACGCCAAAAAGAATGTCTGTATAAGTGTCGGCCATTTCTATTGCCTGACGGTTATCAATTGCAACGCCTTCTACAAAATCAATGTCTTCGTCGTCAAACTTGATGAGTTTTGTGCTTTTCATTTTTTGCAGTAGCAGGGCATTACTTTTGAGGGAAGTAGAAAAATATACAAGCGATTTTTCCAAACCAAGCATGAGCATGATTTCCTGATTTTCAATTTCCATGCGCATTTCGTTCTGTATGCTTGTAGAACGGCGGTTGATTTCTTTAAGGTAACGCAGGAAGTTCAAGTTTGCCCTGTTCATAATCTGAACAATGAAGGAAGGAAAATCTGTAAGCTTGATGTTTTTGATTCTGTTGTTGCCAAAATCTTTAAGGATTTCGCAGTCGGTCCAGCAGATTGTAATGATAGTGCGGCCCTTGATGATAATACCAACCGGTACTGCAAAATAAGGAGTTTCTGCCGCCGGGTCATAAACCGGAACCCTTACGATGGTAAGAATATATCCTTCACCTTCTTCCATACGCGAAAGTTCATCAGGGTCCAGAATATCAAGCATGTGATCCTGTTCAAGATCATATTCTTCCTGAAGCTGATTAGTTTCGTCCCGTGTTACATTGCGTGCGTCAATCCACAATGGTTTTTTTGAGTTTATTTCTTCTTTTTTAGTTTTAAAAAACTGTCCGTCATCCTGCTGCCAGTATGTAATCATTTTTGAATTCTCCTCTCATAGCCAAAAGAATTTCAAAAACAACAAGGATTTAGAACTATAAGGAATTGAAATTCAAGAGGCTGATAATTGTGATTAAAATACGTATGGGATAACTACTCGACCCGCCGTCCATAAAACGTCTCCTGAATAAGAATGTAAACTTCAAACTGAATAAAACGATTATATCATAAAATAATAAATTGGGGCAATATTAAATAAAAATGGGCATTCAGATATAAAAAAATGGCTCCCGTCTGTGTGCCATAGCCAAAACCGCGGGCTCGCCCGCTACACGCTGAAGTGCGGCCGCAAGGCGGCCATTTTTTTATTCTAATCCCTTTTGCAGGGTTTGTACGTTTTCAATCATTATTTTTATATATGAGGTTGCTTCTGCCTGCTTTGAAGTTACAGACTGCATTGAATTAAGAATCAAGACTTGTGCATTTTTCTTTCCACTGTTTTGTATGATTGTTTTGGCTAGTTTGTCGTCGCCTGATTCTATTTTGAAGATGTAGTTGGAATCAAGTTCGTCCATCTTGTTGGCTAAGAAGATGACTGTTTTGAAGCTGGCCTCTGTTTCTGCAGAACATCCAACAAAGGCGGCGTAATAGTTGAGATTGTAATCATCTACAAGATATCTGAATGGGAAGCGGTCACCAAAAATCAGGGTGTCTTTTGAAGCGTTATTAATTACCGCAGAGTAAACCCAGTCAAGTTCGTCAAGCTGAGCAAGGTATTCAGAAAGATTATTTTGATATGTAGCTGCATTTTTACTGTCTTTCTGGCAGAGGGCTTCTGTAATTTTTTCACAAATCACTTTTGCATTTTTAAGAGAAAGCCATACGTGTTCGTCATATTCAGCTTCTTCCTCTTCTTCACCTTCCATGCCTTCTACAATTTCTTCTTCCTTTACTTTGTCACCAAGAATTTCCATAAGATTCAAAATAATCATTTCTTTGTTTTTTGCATTCTTGAGGGCATCCTTTACCCAGCCGTCACTTTCGCCGCCAACAAAAATAAAAATGTCTG
>Ga0310697_10005804_pt1 | contig 11867 bp, 5 predicted proteins | sample 172DNAGHGlowgp2_FD_203883 | JGI IMG/M metagenome (GOLD analysis project Ga0310697, IMG submission 203883) | Sheep rumen microbial communities from Palmerston North, Manawatu-Wanganui, New Zealand - 1728 DNA GHGlow gp2 (v2) (version 2) | ecosystem: Host-associated > Mammals > Digestive system >... | reverse complement strand
CACGACGTGGATGTACTCGCCCACGTTGATCTTCACGGGACAGCTCGTGGAGCAGAGTCCGTCGCCCGCACAGAGCGCATCGCCGAGTTTGCGGAAGTCGCGCGCGAGGCGCTTGGATGCGCGCCGGGCCGCAGGGTCCGTCTTGCCTTCCTCTGCGAGACGCGCTATCTCGCGGCTCACCACGATGCGCTGGCGCGAGGAGAGCGCATAGCCGCACGAGACACAGTTCACTTCGCAGAAGCCGCACTCGATGCAGCGATCCACGAGCGGATGGATTCGCGGTAGCGGCTTGAGGCCGGAGATGTGGCACTGCGGATCGTCGTTGAAGATCACGCCGGGGTTGAAGAGGTTGTCCGGGTCGAAGAGCGCCTTCACGTCCTTCATCAGCTGGTACGCCTTGTCGCCCCATTCCACGCGCACGAACGGTGCCATGTTGCGTCCCGTACCGTGTTCGGCCTTGAGCGAGCCCTGGTACTTCTCGGTGACGAGTTTCACCACGGCGCGCATCATGTTGTCGTACTGCGCGACGACCTCAGGAGTGTCGAAGCGCTGGTTGAGGATGAAGTGCCAGTTGCCCTCGAGGGCGTGTCCGTAGATGACTGCGTCGGGATAGCCGTGGTCCTTGAACAGCTGTTGCAGGTCGTCCGTGAATTCCGCGAGACGCGGCACGGGTACGGCCACGTCTTCAATGAGGCAGGTGGTGCCAATCTCGCGCGTGCCGCCAACCGCCGGGAAGATGCCGCTGCGCATGGCCCACCACTTGCCCGTTACGGCAGGATCGCCCGTAAAGACCGCAGGCGTGCAGAGCGTGAGCGAGGACAGCACCGCCTCGAGTTTCCGACGCTTCTCGGCGACCTCCTCGGGCGTTCCCTCGGTCATCACGAGCACGGCACCCGCTTCCTCGGGCAGACCCGCGAGTTCTGGGAAATCCTTCTCGACGGTACGCATCGCCTTGCGGTCGAAGAACTCGGCCGCCGTGAGCGCGCCCGTCGCCTTCATCGCGGCCACGGCCTCGCACGCGGCGTGCGTGGTAGGGAAGAGGAGGAGCGCGGACTCGCTTGCGGGCGCGATCTTGCCAGTGCGGAAAGTCGCCTCGGCGAGGAACATGAGCGTCCCCTCGCTGCCGGGGATGAGGCGCGTGATGATCTCGAACGGATCCTCGCATTCGGCGAACGGCAGGATCGTAAGGCCTGTCACGTTCTTGATTGAATACTTGCGGAGGATGAGGTCTTTCAGCTCAGGGTCGCTCTGCACGCGGTCGCGTAGCGCACAGAGGCGCTTCATGAAATCTGGATGGGACACGGCGAACGCGCTGCGTGACTCCGCGTCGCTCGTGTCGAGCAGCGTGCCGTCCGCGAACACGACCTTCGCGGAAAGGATTGTGCGCTCGGCGTTCGCGTGCGTACCGCAGCTCATGCCGGAGGCGTTGTTGAGCGTGATGCCGCCCACCATCGCGCTGTTGACGGACGCAGGGTCGGGCAGGAACTTGTAGCCGTAGGGCTTCAGGATCGCGTTCACACGTCCGCCCACCACGCCCGGCTGCACGCGGATGCGTGCGCCGCCGTCGAGCACCTCGTACCCTTCCCACATCTTGCCGCACACGACGAGCAGGGAGTCCGTGATGGCCTGCCCCGAGAGCGACGTCCCCGCCGCGCGGAAAGTGATGTGCTTCCCTTCGCGCTTCGCACGCCGCACGATGTCCACGACCTCCGAGACGTTCGCGGGCATCAGCACTTCCTCGGGGATGAGGCGGTAGAATCCCGCGTCCGTTCCCCACGCCAGCCGTTCTATGAATTTTTGCATGGACACAGTATACCACATTTTCGCGGCGTCCCCGCATCAGCGCGGGTTCTTGAACGCGAAGAAGAGCGGACGGTATATGCCGTCGCGGCGGGCGACTTCCTCCAGCCTGCCTGTATTCGCGTCGTATGCGTAGCTTGCCACGCACCAGCTCTCCTTCAATCCTGCTAGGATGAACTTGCCGCCTGGCATGAACTGGAAGTCGCGCGGGAAGCGTCCGCCGAGCTTCGTGTTGGCGAGCCAGTCGAGCCGACCAGAGTCGGCATCCACGTTGAATACGGTGATGGAGTCGTGGCCGCGGTTCGAGCAGAGTACCTGCGAACCATCCTCGGAGAGGTGGATCGCCGCCGCCTTGCTGTCGCAAGTTTCCCCTTCCGGCAGAATGCTGTGCTTTTCGATGAATTCAAAACCCTCGCCCGTGTAGCGAAAGCTCGCAACGAGGTTGTACAGCTCGAAGACCACGAAGGCCAAACGCCCGTTCGGATGGAACACGATGTGGCGCGGCCCTGCACCGGGCGCGATGGCTCGCGTGTCGATGGACGCCGACGGCACCTCCTTCAAGCCCTGCGCGCGGTTCGGGAAGTCGTATGCGACGACCTTGTCGAGAGCGAGGTCAACAACGAGCAAAAACTTGCCGTCCGGCGTCACGATGGAGCAGTGCGCGTGGGCGGAGTCCTGCCGCGGCTTGTTCGGACCGTCGCCGAAGTGCTTCACCTGGCAGAGCGGGTTCACGGACTCCGGCGCGGGCGCGGCGCAGGCGGGGTCGAGGGAACCGTCTTCCATGATGTTTGCGTAGCCCGCCGTGCCGCATGAGTACTCGGCGTAGACAAGCGCCTTCTCTGAAGGATCTAGCGACACGTGGCATGGAATCGTCCAACCCGTGCGGATTTCGTTGATGAACTCAAGGCCATCGCCCTTCACTGCGAACGCGGCCACGCCGCCATTGCGCTTCTCCGGACCGAACGAGGGACGTCCCAGAACGGTGTAGAGGCGCGTGCAGCTGCGGTTGAGCGTCATGTAGATGGGGCTCTCGAAGGTGTTCAGTACGCTGAGAGGACGGAACTCACCCGTCTCCGCGTCTGACTCTAAGATGTGTACGCCGTCCGCATGGTCAGGGGCCGTGTAGCTGCCGACGTATGTGATGTATTTCATTTTCTTTTCTCCTTTAAAACTTTTTCACTCACCATCCCGCGAGGCGGGGAAGGTGCAGCCGGGCATTGGCTGCGCTGCTGTTGGCGAATCGTCGCGCCTTCGCGTCCCACGTGAGCAACTTGCCGGGATCGAACAGCGCGGCGACGCCCGTGAGCGAACACTGCGTCATCGCGCCCGCGTACGCGAAGTCGCTCCCGACGGGCTTGCCGCCCTTGACCGCCGCGATGAATTCGTTGTACGGCTTCGCGTCCGGACTCTTCCCCGGCACGCGCGGATACTTCTGCTTGGGACATCCGCCGTCGGCTCGAAGTTTCGCGAGCGTCGTATCGGGCAGCATCCGCAGGTAGTTCGCGCCGTGGTGTCCATACTCGATCACGCCGCGCGTACCATAGACGAACGCGCCGTTCGTCATATTGTCGCGCCGCTCACGCGCTTCCTTTGAGTTATGTGGGGGATAGAACTTCATGTCGTCCCCGTAGCTGGGCGGCACTGGCACGTCCTTGCAGGCGTCGCCGTCGAACCACACGAGCTTGAACGGCTTGCCGTCGCGCTTGACGTACTCGAACGTCGTCTTCACGCCCTTCGGGAAAGTGAGTCCGTGGCGCTCGGGCGTCCAGCTGCCCACGACCTCCGCCTTGACGGTCTTCGGCAGTCCCAGTCCGAATGTCCAGAAAAGCGGATCCATCAGGTGGCAGCTCCAGTCGCCGAGCGTGTTCGTGCCGTACATCGTCCAGAAGCGCCACACGCCAGGAAGGAACTTCGGGAAGTACGGACGGTGCGGAACCGGTCCCTGCCACTGTTCCCAGTTGAGTTTCTTCGGCACTTCCCACTTCTTCTTCATGTCGCCCAGCTCATCCATGAAGGAGTACCTCGCCGGACACCAGATGTGCGCCTCCGTCACTTCGCCGATCAGACCCGCCTCGACCCATTCGCGGAAGTCGCGGATCGTATCGTAAGCGTGCCCCTGGTTAATTGCCTGCGTGACGAGGCGCGGATGCCTTTTCGCCTCGGCAAGCATGTCGTCCATCTCGTGGAAGCTCTGCGCGAGTGGCTTCTCGCACTGCACGTGCTTGCCGCGCTTCAGGCACTCGATCGCCATGGTGGCGTGCCAGTGGTCGGGGACGCCCACCAGCACGGCGTCGATGTCCTTGTCATGCTTGTCGAGCATTTCCCTGTAGAACGTGTAGAACGGCGCGTTCGGACGTTTCCTGCGCTGGTGTTGGCAGCGGCGCGTGTCAACGTCGCAGAGCGCGACGATCCTCGCTCCGGCATGTTCGAGTCCGTCGATGTCGGCGGAGGCGCGCCCTCCGGCGCCGATTGCCGCCACGTTCACCGTCTCGCTCGGCGGCGTCGCCCCGCTGCCCGCGATCAGGCGCCGCGGCAGCACCATAAACGCGGACGCCCCACCGGCGGCTTTGAGGAAGCCTCTCCGGTTACTAACAAGCGCCCGACAGCTATTATTCACCATCTTCATTGTATATGCTCCTTACAATATTGTCTGTTGCAAGAGTTTTCACGCCGTGTAGTTTAACCCCTCCCTGTCTCCAAAGTCAAACAATAAGCGCTGCACTCGACAGCACTTTCTGTTGACTGGAGCAGCAACACCGTGCGGATTCGGTTCGCCGGCAATCCCGTAAGCGCCCCAATCGCAGCGCGATAGGCGTTCATCTGCGGCGCGTATGTCCGGCACATCCGCTGTTCAAACGCTTCGGCCGATTCGTCTGTCTTCTGCGCATTCGTCTTGAAATCGTAGATGACTGCCTCGCGCACCGCCCCTTCGCCCGTAAAGACAACTCGGTCGAACTGTCCGGTCTCCCACTCGCCCTTGTCGCCCGCTTGGCGATAGATCTCGTAGCTCTTCTCTCGCCAGACCGTCGCCTTCGGACTCGGCTTCGCGAAAGCGACACGGAATGCCGGCGGCAGATCTGCAAGTTCCTTCCCGTCCGCCCACTCGATCGCCTCGTATTGTCCGTGAATCTCCACGCCCCTCTTCGCCGCCACTCCTGCGTCCTCGGAGAAAAGACCAGACGCCGTAAGGCCCAACGCAGCGAAGTCGCGATGCCCGGACGAGGACGGCGACACACGTTCAATCGGCTCCGCCGGCTTGTCATGATGCCAGGATTGGCGCTCGGTGCGAGCAACGTATATAGAGGCATCGGAGTTCGGCTTGAACTCCGGCTCGACACCCTGTTCGAAGATAATCTCGCATCCGTTGTCCATCTTGCGCCTTGGGAAGTCCGCAAAGGCCGAGGCGATGACGTCGCGGAAGAACGGCTTCGCCGCATCGCGTCCAGCCAAAGGCGTAATGACGTACATCGCCTTGCGCGCGCGCGTCAATGCGACGTAATACGTGCGGATATTAGACAGAAGGCTCTCGTCCGCCATCTCGTCCTGTGCACTCTTCGTCACCCGATTCAGCGCCACCTCGTCCGCCGACAGGTGCGGCAAAACCCAGTTGCCTTCGGTGGCATAAAGGAGTCCTTGCTTGCCGGGCTCCGCAAGCCCCTTCGTTGTACCTTCGGCAATCGGAACGAATACACGATCCAGCGTCAACCCCTTGGAGCGATGAATCGTGAGAATCCTCACCACGCGCGAAGACGTTCCCTGCTCGCGCTTGGACGATGCGGCAAGGAACGCCTCGAATCCATCGATCGAGAACCGACTGGCGTTGCGCTGCTCGTATGCGACCGCCACCCCGACCATTTCGCGAAGCCGCAGTTTCGAGAGATCGTCGAGGCCAACCGAATCCTCAGAGAGTGCCCGGCAATACTCCTGAAGCGTGCGTGAAAGCCCCTGGTGCGAAAGGCTCGTTGCCACAATCTTCGACACACATTTCGCTTTAAGTTCTTCGCCGTCCTTCGGCGATGCGAACAGCGTCGAACATATCGGGAAGAGCTTGCTTACCGCCGTCCAGGCGAAGGAATCCTCTGGATGCTCCGAAAGGCGCAGCAGATCGACGAGCGCGTTCACGACCGGCACGTCCGAGACAGCGCTCATTCCCTCCCACACGACGGGGATACCCTCAGAGCGCAGACGCTCCGCAATTTCGTTCCCGTCATCGTTCGTTCGGACGAGAATGCCGACCGACTCGGTGCTGCCGCTGGCCTCGTGCGCCTCCCAGACCCGCTTCAACTCGTCCACAAGCGCCGGCAGGAGCGCTTCCATGTCCGCCTTGACATCTGGATCGGAAACGCCCAGCACCTTGACGTAGTCGCCCGCTTTAGGACAGCCGTCCTTGACTACCGGCTCATGTACCTTCCAGCAGTCGGCGGAGAGCCACCGGTCGATTGCCCTGGTACGTTCTGGTGGCAAAACGCCACTCGTGCGAAGGTTCTTCTCCCCGAACACGACGTTGATGAAATCGCAGATGTTTTTCTCGTAGCGATACGACATGCTGAGATCTTTTATTTCCCCGTGACCATTGGTCTTAAAGGCATCCCACGACATCATCTCCGTGAACGGCGCATCGTTCCCGCCACGCCAGGTGTAGATGGACTGCTTGAGGTCGCCGACGGTCATCACCGTCCGCCCCCCGCCCGAAGTAGCCGCTTCCTCAACAAGCGACTTAAGGCAGGCCCACTGAAGCTCGCTCGTATCCTGGAATTCGTCCAGCGCCCAGTGATCGAACTTCTCGTCGAAGCGGTACTCGAGATTTACAAGTTTAAGCGCCTCTTCCGACCCTTCTTTGACCGCAGAGAGCTTGGTGAAATCCGAGAACGTCAGCTTGCCCTTCCGGCGCGAATTGCCGTTGTACACGTCTTCGACAAAACCGACGAAATCGATTTTGGCCTTGACCTGCTTCAGGATGTGCTGCACACGCAAATTGAACATGTGCCGCATCGCGGCGCGGATCGTTTCGGCACCGTCAACACCATAGTCAAAACTCCGAAGTTTTCCACTTTCTGTCGTCCAGGAGAATACCGTAGCCTGCGGGTCTCGGACAAAAAACCTCATCATCTCACCCGGCTTGCCACTTGTGAAAATGTTATCCGCCCCATCATAGGACCTCACCCATTCTATGAACTTTGGCGCAGGGTTGTAACTTCCCTCCGTATTAAGAACAGACAAGTCCGGGCATTCGCCCTTCTCGGGAATGCCAAGCGCCGCCAACATAGACTCAACCGTCCAGTTCCTGCAGTCTGGATGGCGTTCGTAGAACTTGCGCCATGTCTTCAACATCTCAGCGACCTTGTACTCAAGGACGCGCGGCAGATTCCCGTCACGCGCGGCGGAGAACGCCTTGATGAAATCCTCTGCCTTCTCGGTGCCTTGCAGAATCGTGCGAAGCGCGTCTTGAATCGCATCGCTTTCGCCTGCGACGTCCAACACCTCCACCGCGTGCTGAAAACCCATCTCCAGCGGGAAATTGCGGACCATGCGCAGGATGAAGCTGTCCAGCGTCGCGATCGTTCCGAGATGCTGGGTGTCGAGCAGACGGCGCAGCAGGGACGCGAACTTCGCCTTGTCCCACGATTCGGGGATTTTGAAGTTTTTGGGGATTTCGAGATCTTTGCGTATCTCCGCCGACTCCTCCTTCGCGTTATCCTCGGACGCAGCCGCATTCCAGAGCCTTTCCAGTATCTTGGTGTAGATTTCCTGCGCGGCCGCGCGCGAGAAGGTCAAGGCGACTACCTTGGCCGGATCGACTTTGTCGAGCAGCATCAGTCGCAAGTATCGCGTCGCGAGCGCAAACGTCTTGCCCGTTCCCGCCGATGCCCTGATAAGCAGATTTCCCTCAAGCATTTTCAAGCTCCTTCAATTTTGCCTCTTGCTTCTTGAGCCAGTCGCTGGCGTTGTCGCCATCCCGCAAATCCCGCTCGGGCGAAAACGAGAATATTCGCCCCAGATCATACAGTTCTCCATCTTCATCGGCACGCGCCGGCCAGAAGATGTTAGCCTTGATCCGCTCGATGGCGGCACGCGCCGTTCTGAGCGAAAGGTCAACGTATGGTTTCACAGAACGAACGACAGCGCCTTCCTCCATCAGAACAAGATAGTCGTATTCCTCGATCGGCCCGTCGAATAGTTTAGGATCCTGCGCCTTCAGACACACGCCATAAAGCGGCAACTGGACTGTCAGCATCCTCGCACGAACTCTCCTCCCACGTGCCTCGGCTACTTCATCCACCGGGAGTTTCAGTCTGTTGGCAAATTCGATCTCTGCTGCACCAGTCGAACGGATGTGTCCAGATATGACATCCTTCTTGTCCCACGTCTTGTAATCGATGATGCGGAACTCCTTGCCGCCATCAGGGCGCACACGGTAGTCGACACGATCAACCTTGCCCTTGACCGAAACATCCAATTCCTCGAACGGTTTGACAAAGCAATCAATCTCCGTTCCTTCGACGCGCCAGCCATCTTGCGCCCATTTGGCCTGGATCGCCGCGAAACGCATCAGTCGCTCACGGGCCGACTGCAATTGAAGGCGGACGTTAACCGTGGGATGCGCACCGAACCGTTTGACCTCTTTGTCGATAATCGCCTCCAGGGCCTTGGCGATGCACGCCTCATCTGTCAACGGATTGCCTTTCTGCCCCTTCGCAAAAAGTTCAAGGACACGATGCACGAAAGTGCCATAGTCGTTGAACCCCAACTCTTTCTTCTCCTCGTAGCGATCCCCCATGCCGAGTCCGTATTTGAGGAGATACTCAAGGGGAGATTTCAGATAGGAGTCGATAGCCGAGGGCGAGAGGTATTCCTGCCCATCCTTCGTCTTGAGCGCCACTTCGTCAGGCAACCGCAACCGCCATGTCTCTGAAACCTTTCGCGGCGGCGTCGACGCTGTTTCGCCCACATCTCCGAAAAGGCCTTTGACCCGCGAAGACAACGCATCGTCGGGACACAGGAAAAGCAGGCGGCTCGGACGGCAAATGTCTCCCTTCGCGTTCGTGCGCGCGACGTATGCGCGGACAGCGTGCGACGCACGGGAGTCGACCAGTTCCTGCAGCAGCCAGGAGTCTCGCGCCAGACGCGTCTCGTTCGACGTGAGGCCAAGCGCGGCACGCAGCTCGTTCGGGAGAAACGCATGCCCGACGACAGAATCCGGCACCGAACCTTCATGAAGCCCTGCCAAGGCGATCTTGTCGCCGAGGCTCCAAACTAGCTCAAGCCACCCTTCGGTCCTCACCACGTCAGCTTCCTCGGACTCAAGCGAATACGAGGCCGCGCCAAGGAGACGTCGAGCCAACGCGATCAAGCTGGCGTCTGAAAGCTCCAACTTGCCAATGCTCGCGCTCGAAAGCATCGTCAGCGCGTTCCGCACGCAGTCCACCGCCTGTGTGAACTCCTTGTCCGAACGAGCCCCGCCCAGTGGCTTCGCGGAAAAGATGCGCCCGAGCATCTCACGCAGGAAGTCGACGAGCGACCGTTCCTTACGTGCCTCCGCCGCCCAAGCCAGAAACCCGTTGCCACAGCCGACAAAGGCGGCGACAGCCTCCTTGCCGTGTTCGACCTCAGGACATTCGAGTTCCCCTTCGACAAACGTCGGCAAACAGGCGTTCTGAAAGACGTCAAGCCCCTCCAGCACCTTCGAACGACTGGGCGTGGACCCTGCGGGGCTCAACGCGGCAAGAACGTCGTCCGAGCGCATCAGCGCGGCAAAAGACGCCCACGGCACCCCCGCATCCGTCGGACGCCAGAGCGCCAACAGGTCTCGGAGAAGAATGCCCAACGAAGAGACGGCCAATCGATTGCGTTCGGGGTTCTGAATCGCGTACCCCTCGTTGAGGAACGCTGCCGAGATCGCAGTGAACAGACCGGAATCGCAAAGCCCCAAAGTCGGCAGCTTCAATCCGGAATCCTGCGACGGGAAGTCCTCGACAACCCGTTTCGCGAGCATCTTGTCGTCCGGCAGACTGGCGATGTCGTCATCGACGAGTCCGGAAACGATCGGGCGCGCCGCACCCGTCCAACACGCGACCTTGGGGCATCCCCATTCGTCGAAACGGTCGCGGTCGGATTCCGCGCAGTGGAGGAGCGTCGTGATCCGCACGCGATCCGCATACTGTGTCAATACGTCGTGCAGCACCAGAACCGGATCCGCCAAGGCAGGAAGGACAATCTCCCGTATCTCCGGATCAAGCGGCGCGGCGGACTTCTTGGCGAGCGCGACGGACGTGACGGGAAGACGCAGCCCATTCGCCTCAAGAAAGGCGAAGAATTCTTTTTCAAAGGACGCAAGCTCATCCCAGCGCGCCTTGTCCTCGCCCAGGGCAGCCTCCAACACACGGGCCGCAGCTTCGTTCTGTGGCACATCCTGCATCAAAAGTCCCTTCCCGGCGAGGACGCGCCAGATGTCCAGCATCTGGTCGAGAAGCGCAAACCCAGCATCTGGATCCACGACAGCCTGAAGATCCATCGCTCCCTCCGCGCGCTGGAACAGGTGCGGCCAGGCCGTCAAGGCGACGCTTCGCTTCTCGGAAAGGAAGCGCATGAACAACGCGGCGACCTCCGCCTCGTTCGCCTCCGGCAAAGACTGATCGGCAGGGCGGACGAGGTGGAACGGCTGGACGACGTGCGGCGGCAGAATTCCGCCCCAACCGTTTTCAGCGGCCTTCTTCGCAAGGGCGAGCCGCAGGTTTCTTCCGCTCTGCGCCGTGGGCACGACAACCATCAGATGCGCGAGCGACCGCGCACCCGAAGGATCTCGCTCGACCCGTCCGCACAGCCAGTCGACAACCTCATCGACCAGTTTCCGCCCTGGATTCAGAAACTCGGTCATTTCCTCTCCTCTCGTTCCGCGCTATCAAGCGCCATTCCAAAAGTGATATCAATCATCTTCTTTTCACCTTGATTCTTTTCGTATTCGTTCAACGGATTAGGTCTTCGAGCGTAACAACGCTCTGCACATCCTTGTCACGACCAATCACGAAGCAAATCACCTTTCTGCCGTGCCGATATTATACCATAAAAAGTGAGATTTGGATGACTATCAATCATTTCGTGCCGGATTTTCATACAGATCCCTCCAAAATCGCAAGCTTTGGATGAATATCCCGACATCCATCATTCCTGTCTCTTCGTACACTTCAGACAATTATCTTCCGGTTCGACTTCCTTTTACACTTCCTTGATTGTAAGCTTTGACATGTCCTCGCCCGCATCCGCGAGCAGCTTCCGCACCCGTTCGGCATCTCCGGTGGATACCCGCACCGTCAACGCAGTCGGTCTAATGCTTGTCACGCCGTTCTCGAACGACACAGTAAGCCCGTCGCAATCGCGGAACGCATGCCGGCCGATGATTGCCACGCTACTGGGAATCGTCACCGCCTTCAGGCCGCTGCAGCCGTAGAACGCATACTCCTCTATCGTCGTCACGCCGAGAGGAAGCACTACGTCCTCCAGCCATCTACAACGTGCAAACGCCTCTTCCCCGATGCTCGTCACGCCGACGGGAATCGCCACCCTCGTCAGCTCGCCACAGTCGGCGAACGCGCCGTCTGCGATGCGCATCACGCCCTCGGGAATCGTCACCGACGAGATGTCGTCGCACTCGTGGAACGCCCAGGCACCGATGCCGGTCACCGCGCATCCGCCGAGCTTATCGGGTATCACCAACTCGCCTTCGGGTTCAGGCGATGGCTTGCCGATGATTTCTGCGGTTCCATCGTCCTTGATTTGGTACGGCCAACTATAGCCGCCAACAGTCTCAATCCGTTTCTCGGTCATTGCTGTTCTCCTGGATTTACATTTGTGATTTGTGAACAATTGTGCCAATTGTCATTTGTGAACAATCTCTGACAATTCTACATTCTACATTCATGATGTTTCTCCCTCCCTTTCATCTGCTGGAGGCAAACCTTCTTTTTTAAGACGCGCATAATATCTTTTCGTCACCACATCACCCAATCCGCTCCAATCAATCTTGGACTCATCAACGTACCCCATGATGCGGGGCTGGACGCGGAGCAGAA
>Ga0310697_10005803_pt1 | contig 11869 bp, 5 predicted proteins | sample 172DNAGHGlowgp2_FD_203883 | JGI IMG/M metagenome (GOLD analysis project Ga0310697, IMG submission 203883) | Sheep rumen microbial communities from Palmerston North, Manawatu-Wanganui, New Zealand - 1728 DNA GHGlow gp2 (v2) (version 2) | ecosystem: Host-associated > Mammals > Digestive system >... | reverse complement strand
CGAGAAACTGATGAAAGATTAATCATTTTTCTATACGTCCTAAAATTCTTTGACTCTTATTTTTGTACTTTCCGTCGTACCATCGCTATAGATGATGCGGCGAACGACGATGCTGGCATCGGTAGGCCCGCTGAGTCGCTGGCCGCTAAGGCTGTAGTATTGTACGACGACATTGCCTGCCTTCGTCTTCATTGCCTCTCTCTGTGTGCAACTATAAGGTGATGTGATATCAGTTGTGACGACTGGTACGAGCTGGGTGTGAGTGAGAATATGGTTGGGCTGTTCGATGGTTATGCGGTCGAACAATGCCACCTGATCGGCTCCGTCGGGGTAGCGTCCGAAGGTCTGCCAACGTCGTTGTGCCTGATAGTGAAGACTATCAGTCCACGAGCCGTCTGCTGCCTGGATGCTGACAAATGCGCTGTCGGCATTCGCAAGTTTGAACGAAGCATGCAGTTGGTCGAGAGATTCGTTGTTGTCACACCACACAATGCGATAGCCGTGAGGAGCAATCAGTGTGTTGTCGCCCGAAGGGATCTGGTACTTCTGCATCTTTTCAGGATTGTCGCTGAGATACATGCCAGCAAGGTCGATGACGGTGTCGGTCGTATTATATAGTTCTATCCAGTCGCTCTTCTTCTGATAGTCGCTGATGTAGATATCGTTGGAAGAACTGACTTCGTTGATGCGGATAGGATGCCTCTTTTCAGTTCCCCTGAGGGGGACAGAACGGAATGATGCCACAACGGACGAACAGGAATCTAACTTGAGAGAGCGCAGGTCGAGAATGGTATCGGTAGAAACTGTCTCATCATCAACTTGCCAGCCTTCAAACTCATAGCCCGCAGGTGTGATTGCCGTCAGTTCCGTCGTTCCGAACAAGGTGCCTGAAAAACGACCTGTAGGTATCTCACAGCCGTTGAGCAACAGGCGTGCCTGAGGTGTGGAAGCCTCGATATCAACCTTCAGTTCGCCCGTAAGGCCGAACTGCTTCTTCAGGCTGGCGATACGCTTCTCATGTTGATTCTCACGGTCGGCAAGAATGTCGCAAAGCGCTTCTGCACGCTCCTGAGATCCATAACCCTCCCACTCGAGTGCCGGATGAGTCGTGGCTGCCATACGGCGGATGATAGGCAGGCAGCGGTCGGGCAGGAAAACACTTCCGCCCATCATGCAGTATGCATCGACAAACTGCTGAAGGAAAGGTTTGTATTGCAGCATATTCTTGAATATCTCCACCTGACGCCCCACCCCTTTATTGAACAACTGCACAATCATATCAGTATCGCCAAAGCCTCCATCGAGATCGAACAGCACTACATGAATCTTACCGTCGTCCTTGCGACAACGGAATCCCTTAATGTTCTTCAATCCGCCCCGCATCCAGTCGAGGTTGCCCATATAGATTTCGGCTGCCATATAGTTGCAGTATTCATCCACATCGACGATATCACAAAGCGATTGCCAAAGCGATTGATTCGTGGGGGAAGCAGCCACTTGACGACTCAGTGTGTACCAGCGATTATAGATATCCTTGGTGCCTGCCTTCACATCAAACTCATTCTCCCACTGGTCCACCTCATCGCTCCCAATGCCGTAGTTGCTATACGCATAATTGCGGTTGCTCGCCTCGCGCAGGTTCATCATGCCCAGATACTGCCCGTCGAGGAAGATGTGGGCAGGCTGAGTGGCCTGGCAGTCGAGATAGATACCGCTGCTGTGGATAAGTTCTTGAATGGCAGCATCCTTCAGACGTGCATGCTGGTCTTGCCCTCCATTGCGCACCAACAGGGTTTTGTTCTTGATGTAGGGTTTGGCAGAAAAGACAGGATAGGAAAAGAATGTCTGCCATTCGTACATCTTCTCTGCCTTGAGCTTGAACGAGGGCTTGAACTGAAAGAAGCTGTCACCATCGTTGAATCGTGTCCAGCCTCCGAATATTGAGAAAGTAGCACCCTGATCGAGCACCTCTTGCCATCTGCCTTCTTCATCGGGTACGAAATACTCCACATTCACTGGCCGCTCCCAGTCCATGTTCTGATTCATTTTTTTCGTCTGATGATTATCTATACGGCCATTCACACCACCTACATACAGGCCGATAGAGTCGCCGTAAAGGTTCAGGGGATGTGTTGTCACACTCACGACGGGAAGGTAGTAATCGTGTGTTGCCTTGATGAATGAGCGTGTGGCAACAGGGCTGTTCAGGTAGCCCTCTTTCGTCAGCATGAAGCGGTAGATGATGGTAGAATCAACGTCGAAGCGACCGTCGGTCGATACAGGACTCCTACCTGGAACCGGTGTCGCACCTCCTGTGCTGTAATAAAGAGTGGTTCCGGCAGGAATTTCGACCCGAAACGAGAAAGGTTCGCTAAACACTCCACCCTTGACATCCACCTGAGGCATCGCAAGACGTTCGTCAGCAAACAGGCTCCCCTCGTTGCTTTGACGAGGTGTAGGAGTCGATGTAGTGCCCCACACATTACCTCCATCAGTCAGTCGTGCAAACGAACAGCGCGGAACAGCTGGCGGATAGGCAACCGCATCCAACACTTCTCCAACGGCATCGCGCAACTCAATCACACCTCCATCCATATCCAGTTTGAATGGTATCTGCTGCTTGGAACCCAAACCGTAGTAGCCGTTCTTATAGTTGTGGTCGAACCACAGATTGCAGAATCCATGTGGAGGAAGCATTCCATGCAAGGCTGTGAGTTTCTCATGACTGGATGTTTCCTCTGCATCGGTATGCCAAAGGGTACAGTTGGTCAGGTAGAGCGTGTCGGCTGTCGTATTATAGAGTTCCACCCAACCACCGTAATTGAACGACGGGTCGATAAACATATCCACATTCGCCACCTGCACCTCATTGATTACTATCCGTTGCGCCGTAGTCTTCATGACTATAGCACATACACATAGAATTACAACCAGTCGTCTCATGTCATTTGTTCATTTCAGTTTGCAAAGTTAGTAAAAAAGTGACGAATTGAAGGACTGAAGGATTGAAAAAAGGGAAAAAACACTAAACACTAAACGCTAAACGCTAAACTTTTTGTACCTTTGCATCGGTTTTGTTCCACACGAAGTGTTTTCGCTTCGCACGGATGAAAAGGGAATCAGGTGAAAGTCCTGAACAGTCCCGCTGCTGTGAGCCGCTTTTACCAGCCAAACAAAATGTCACTGGGCGATGCTTGGGAAGACGTTTGGTTAAGGGCGGTAAGTCAGAAGACCTGCAAGACGCATCATTGTTGAACTCGTCCTCGAGGAAAGGACAGGATGACATTAATCAGATGAAACGAACGTTTATCGCGTGGGGCGCGATGGCTTTGTATTGTAACTCAGCAACGCTATCAGCCCAAAACATCAACATCGACACCGTAGAAGTGAACGCACGCAGACTCAGCGAGTCTGAACGTGCTGCTGCACCTATGCAGACACTTCAGCGCCAAGAACTGGAGCGGATGGGTGTCAATGCTGTAAGCGATGCGGTAAAACACATGTCGGGCGTGCAAGTGAAAGACTATGGAGGTATCGGCGGGCTGAAAACCATCAGTGTGCGCAGTCTTGGTGCACAACACACAGCGGTGATGTACGACGGAGTGGCTGTGAGCGACTGTCAGACCGGTCAGGTTGACCTTAGCCGATACGCTATCGATAACGTGGAAAACCTCACTCTCACGATCGGACAGAGCGACAACATTTTCCAGTCGGCAAAGCAGATTGCCTCAGCTGGTGTGCTCAACATCAACACCTTCAACGCTTCGCTTTCCGCTTCTGATGCCTCGCGAACGACTGAAGGATTTGCAAAGTTCCGCCCAGGGTCATACGGACTGGTCAACCCCACCCTGCTCTTCAAGCTCCACCCTTCACGCTCCACCCTTCACGCATCACTCTATGCCGACTACATGCGGGCAGATGGTGCCTACCGTTTTCACATGATGAACGGCTCAAAGTCGATTGACGAGAAGCGCAACAACAGCGACATCAATGCCTGGCGTGCCGAGACTAACCTCGCATGGATACCATCCGACCGCCAACGACTGCAAGTGAAAGCATACCTCTTCGATAGCGACCGCGGACTTCCCGGAAGTGTTGTTTACGACAACCCCTATGCTGCCGAACGCAGTCACGACCGCAACTACTTCGGACAACTCAACTACGAGAACCACCTCTCCGACCGTTGGAAACTCAGTGCCAGTGCTAAGTACAACTGGACTTGGAGCCAATACACCGATAAGGATATCGCTCGTGAGGTCGACGACCGCTTCCGTCAGACCGAGCTCTATGCCAACGCTGTCGTGTGGCATCAGCCTGCTGAAGGATGGGAAGTAAGTATGGCACAAGACTTCGGCTACAACTACCTTCACGCCAACACGCCTCAATGCATCTTCCCTTCGCGCTATACCCTGCTGACAGCCCTTTCCAGCCGCTATTCTGCAGGACGCTTCACCGCGACAGCCTCATTGCTCAACACCGTTATCATCGAAGAGGCAAAAGCCGACAAGCCTGCCGACGACCGGCATCGCCTGTCGCCTGCCGTGAGTGTCAGCATGCGTCTGCTCAACCACACCAACTGGCGACTGCGTGCTTCCTACAAGGACATCTTCCGCAATCCTACGTTCAACGACCTCTACTACCTCATGCTCGGCAACCGCAACCTGCGCCCCGAGAAGACTCACCAATGGAACATCGGTACGGTGTGGAGCCAGTCGTTCCATGGTTGGCTCAACTTCGTCAACCTCTCTGTCGATGCCTACTACGGACGAGTGACCGACAAGATTGTAGCCATCCCGAAGATGTTCTTCTGGACGATGTTCAACATCGGGAAAGTGGAGACCAAAGGTGTTGACGTGACAGCAATGCTTAACGGCAAATGTCCTGCTATCAATGCTCAGTGGTACGCCTCAGCTACATATAATTATATGAACGCGCGCGATGTGACCGACCGCACTCTTGCCTCATGGCACGATCAGCTGCCCTATACCCCACTCCATTCGGGTAGCGCCAGCATCACCATCGAGCACCCCATCGTCAGTCTGACGTACAACCTCATCTGGACAGGTCCGCGCTACAGCATGCAAATCAACATGCCGACCACTCGCATGAAAGCTTATGCCGACCACTCCATCAGCCTCTACCGCGTATTCACTCTTGGGGCGAATCGTTTGCGGCTGCAGGCCGATATGCTCAACATAGGGAACCGCAACTATGAAGTCGTTCGCTTCTACCCTATGCCCGGACGGAATTATCAATGTTCAATACAATATTATTTTTAATTTTCAAAAAAAACAAAGACAATGAAAAAGTATGCAATCTATGCACTTGCACTTGCTGCAATGACATTTACAGCATGTAGCGAAGACGATGACGACAACCCAGTAGTGGTCACCCCCAGCACGTCAGCCGTCGTTCTCAACACAGGTAACTGGGGCGGCAACGATGCCTCAATCATGCGTTACGACATCGTCAACCACACCATCACAGCCGACCTCTACGCAGCAGCCAACAAGGAAGGTCTCGGCGACCTTGCTCAGGACATCATCAAGTACGGTTCGAAGTACTACGTAACCGTAACAGGTTCCTCAAAGCTCGTCGTACTCGACAAGAATATGAAAATCGTCAAGACCATTCCGTTCATGAAGGGCGAAACACCCACTCAGCCACGCTATATGGCAGGTGTCAACGGTAAAGTCTATGTAACAGCCTACGACGGATGCATCACCCGTATCGACACCACCAACTACAGCATCACAGGTACTGTCGAGGTGGGCGACCACCCAGAGGGTCTGAGCTACGCAAACGGAAAGCTCTATGCCAACTGTAGCGGTTACGGTGCAGGCAATACTGTCGCTGTAGTCGATGAGAAGACCTTTACGAAGAAGAAGGACATCACCGTGCTGCTCAATCCATACACAGAGAGCGTCGTAGCCGATGACGGCAATGTGTATATCGTATCAAACGGCAACTATGCAGGTTCACCTAAACTCGATCCAAAGGACTATGTATATGCCACCGTTCAGCGTATCGACACCAAGACCGACGAAGCTACTGAGGTATGTCGCGGCACATTCATCGCTACCTACAAGAACAAGCTCTATGTCCTCTATTCAGAGTACTACCTGCCCGACACCAAGAAGGCATTCGTCTATGACCTCGCCACCAAGCAGGAGACTCCGCTCACCGACATCAACCAGTTCTCAAGCCCTGTAGGTATCAATGTTGACCCGACGCGTGGCGACATCTACATCTTCGACTCTGCATGGGGCTCACCAGCTACCATCTGCGGACCTGTAAAGGCCGACGGAACCATCGTCAACAAGGTAGCAGCAGGATTTGCCACCGTAAAGATGGTATTCGAATAAAAATATAATAAAGTTTTTTTCTGGCGTGTCAGGAGTTGCCGTCTTTGCCAAATGGCACTCCTGGCACATTTTTATCGACATCTCCATGCACAATAAGTTCATTAGCTGCATTTCAGCTTTCTTCGGCATTGTCCTTTTTCTCTCCTGCCATCAAGGCAAAGTGACTGATAGCGCGCAAAATGGCGATACCGTCGCGATGAAGTATGCAGAAAACATCTGCATTGTTCATTACGAGGGTTACACTCGTGTCGACCTTGCCAATCCGTGGAAGAAGGGCGAGATACTGCATACCTATATATTAATCCCCTCCCATGAGAGTTTCCCCCTTGAGGGCAGACAGGAGGGGGTTACCTATATCACCATCCCCCTCGCCCGTTCAGCCGTCTATTCGGGCGTACACGGCAGCATCATCGACGAACTTGGTGCAGCCGACCGGATACGTGCCGTGTGCGAAGTCGAGTATTTCACCAACGAGCACATCCTGTCGGCCTATCGTGCCGGGCGCATCACCAATCTTGGCAACAGCCTTGCACCCGATATCGAAGCACTCATCGACATCCACCCCGATGCCATCCTGCTCTCCCCCTTCGAGAACAGCGGTGGCTACGGTCTCATAGAGACCGTCGACATCCCCATCGTGGAGTGTGCCGACTATATGGAGACCTCCCCGTTAGGGCGAGCCGAATGGATGAAATTCTACGGACTGCTTTACGGGCGTGCAGCCGAAGCCGACAGCCTGTTCCATAAGGTTGAGACCGCCTACAACAGTCTCAAAGCATTGGCAACCCCTGCCAAGGAACGCCCCCGGGTCATCAGCGACCTCATCACCGGTTCCACCTGGTACGTTCCAGGCGGACGCAGCACGATGGGCCGCCTCATAACCGATGCAGGCGGCGACTATATCTTCCGTGACAGGCACGAGAGCGGTTCGCTTGCCCTATCGCCCGAAACGGTCTTTGCAGAGAGCCAAGATGCCGATGTGTGGTTCATGAAATACACCAATCACGCAGCCGACAAGACCTATCGTGAGCTGGCAGCAGAGTCGCCGTTCTATCCCCAGATGCGTGCCTTCAAGGAGAAGCGCGTCTATGGGTGCAACCTCAGCTATGTCCATTTCTACAACGACCTGCCCTACCACCCCGAGCGTCACCTCAAGGACATGATACGCATGTTCCATCCCGATCTGCTCCCCCACCATCAACTCCAATACTACAAGCCGCTGGAGTGAGGTCTATTACCCATACTGTAGTATTGAAAACGAATCATAGCGAAGGGGCAAACATTCCAACTGTAATGACAATAAAAAGACCGACTCGAAAGCCGGTCTTTTTATTATTGTGTTTACTGATAAGCAGCAGTTCATTATCAGTTGATGAACAACAGCTCACGATACTTTGGCAATGGCCACAGGTCGTTATCGACCACCTCTTCGAGTTTGTCGATAGGTCGGCGAATGGCGAAGAGCGACTCTGCGATGTCGTAGTATGCCAACGCTTTCTCACGCTCGTCGTCTATCTTATTGGCAGCCTTGCGTGCCTCGACCATCGCATCGCACTTGGTACGGATGTCTTCGATAAGACGGGTTATCTTCTCGAGCAGTTCGGTCTCGGTGGCAGCCATCGCTGCATAGTCCTTCGGATCGGGATAGATGGTCTTCAGCTGGGTGAGGATGCCAAGCAGGCGACTCTTGTATGCAAGGGCGGCAGGGATGATGTGGTTGATTGCCATACGGCCCATCACACGCGCTTCGATCTGTACTTTCTTCGTGTAGGTCTCCCACTTCACTTCGTTGCGGGCTTCGAGTTCGGGACGTGTGAAGACTCCCGTCTGCTCGAACATCTTGATTGTCGCAGGTTTGGTGAACTCATCGAACATCAGCGGCACACAGGTCTCGGTGTCCAGTCCGCGACGCTTCGCCTCTTCCTTCCATTCATCAGTATAACCGTTTCCGTCGAAGCATACGGTGTCGATGATGCTGGCAATGAGCGGCTTGAGCACATCCATTACCGCAATATTCATCTGCTTACCTGCTGCCATCTCCTTATCGACCGCTGCCTTGAAGGCGGTCAGCTGTTCGGCTACGGCGGCATTCAGCGTGGTCATGGCTCCTGCACAGTTGGCACTCGAACCTACGGCACGGAACTCAAAGCGGTTACCCGTAAAGGCGAACGGAGAGGTACGGTTGCGGTCGGTGTTGTCGATGAATATCTCAGGTATCTCGACCAAACCTACCGACTTGCCGCGCTTGCCGGCTATCTCAATCGGTGTGTCGGACGGTACTTCGAGCAACTTGCGAAGCACATTGGTCATCGTATGGCCAAGGAACGATGAGATGATGGCTGGAGGTGCCTCGTTGGCTCCCAGTCGGTGGGCGTTGGTTGCTGTGGCGATAGAGGCTTTCAGCAGGGCGTTGTGCTTCTGGACTGCTACGAGCACGTTCACGAAGAAGGTGACGAACTGCAGGTTGCCCATCGCATCCTTACCTGGAGCGAGAAGCAGGGTGCCAGTATCCGTTCCTAAAGACCAGTTGTTGTGCTTGCCTGAACCGTTGATGCCTGCGAAGGGTTTCTCGTGGAGCAGAAGTACGAATCCGTGCTTACGGGCAATCTGCTGCATGAGGTTCATGATCATCTGGTTCTGGTCGTTCGACAGGTTGGCTTCACCATAGATAGGTGCCAGCTCGAACTGGTTAGGTGCCACCTCATTGTGGCGCGTCTTCAAAGGAATGCCGTGACGATAGCCCTCAATCTCCACCTCTTTCATAAACTCCATCACACGTGAAGGGATGGCGCCGAAGTAGTGGTCGTCCAGCTGCTGGTTCTTCGATGACTCATGTCCCATCAAGGTACGTCCTGTCAGCATGAGGTCGGGACGGGCGGCATAGAGGTCTTCATCAACAAGGAAGTACTCCTGCTCCCAACCCAGATAGGCGAAAACTTTCTTCACCTTGGGGTCGAACAGCCGGCAAACCTGCACAGCAGCATCGCTCACAGCCTTGAGCGACTTCTTCAGCGGGGTCTTATAGTCGAGGGCCTCACCTGTATAAGAGATGAAAACCGTTGGAATACAGAGCGTATCGTCCTGAATGAATACGGGCGATGTAGGGTCCCATGCAGTATAGCCTCGAGCCTCGAACGTGGCACGGATGCCTCCGCTCGGGAACGAACTGGCATCAGGTTCCTGCTGACTGAGCGACTTACCGTCGAACTGCTCAATCATACCTCCCTTCTGGTCGTACTCCATGAAGGCATCGTGCTTTTCTGCAGTGCCCTCGGTCAGCGGCTGGAACCAATGGGTGACATGGGTGACATGGTGCTCCATAGCCCAGGTCTTCATACCTTCAGCCACCTTGTCGGCGGTAGTACGAGGAAGTGGATGACCGTTGTCGATACAGTCAATCAGATCGTTATAGGTGGCCACATCCAAATAACGGCGCATTTTGTCACGATTGAACACCAACTCCCCAAAATATTTTGAAGGGCGCTCGATTGGAGCTTCAACAGGAAGTGCTTTCTTTTTGAACGCATCCTGTACGACATCAAATCTCAGTTTACTCATTTTCCTTTACAAACTTCATCTTTATAATTGCTTGCAAAGGTAGTAATAATAATTGATACCTATATTATTTTATAAAGAAAGTTTAAAAATGCATTTAAGTTTTCTGCAAAAACATTAAACCTTTTTAATTTTCGATGGTCATAATAGCGAAATAAATTTTAAAACAGATGAAAAAATTACTTTCGATTGCTTTATTAGTAGTTTTCGCAGGTTTGACAGCAACAGCTCAAACCGCAACCAAAACAACAAAAAAGACTAAAGCTAACGTGACAGGTTTCGTAAAAGACTCCGAAGACGGAGAGGCTTTGGTGCGTGCAACCATTCAGATTATGTCGGAAGACACCACGAAGATGGTTGCCGGAGGTGTTACTAACACACTTGGTGGTTACACCATCAAAAATGTGGAGGAAGGTACGTATATCGTAAAGATTTCATACCTGGGCTACCACAACTTTACTCGTAAGATTACCGTAAGAAATGCAGAGACGATTCACAACGTGGGTACTACCCTGCTGATTCCGAACACCATCCTGATTGAAGGAGCCGTGGTCACAGCAACCCTGCCTCAGATGGAGGTAAAGGAAGATACCCTGATATTCAACGCCGATGCATTCAAGGTGCCTGAAGGCTCTGTGCTCGAGGACCTCGTGAAGAAGCTCCCTGGTGCAGAAGTAAGCAGCGACGGTACTATCAAGATTAACGGTAAGACCATCAGCCGTATCCTCGTAAACGGTAAGGAGTTCTTCTCGAACGATAAGGATATGGCGATGAAGAACATCCCAACAGAAATCGTAGACAAAATCAAGACATACGACCGTGCATCTGACCAGGAACGTCTGTCAGGTATTGCTGACGGTAACGAAGAAACTGTAATCGACCTTACCGTGAAGAAAGGTATGAACAGAGGTTGGTTCGGTAACTTCGACCTTGGCTATGGTACAGAAGACCAGTATTCAAACCGTATCAACTTGAACCGCTTCATCGACGATAACTTCCAGGCATCTATCATCGGTAACGTCAACTCCAACGGAGGTGGTGGTATGGGTATGGGCCGTGGAGGCGGCGGTGGCGGCGGTAAGCGTCGTAGCGGCCAGGTCGGTATCAACGCCGTAGCATCAAAGGACAGAAAGTATGAGATCGGTGGTAACATCCGTTACAACGCCAGCAAGAGCGAAAACACCAGCAAGTCTTCTTCTGAGAACTATCGTGTGGATAACGTAACAGGTAATAAAGTTACCACTTACTCAAACAGTCTGAGAGACAGCCGTAGCCACAACGATAATGCAAATGCTGAGTTCCGTATCGAGTTGCAGCTCGACTCACTCACCACATTCCTGATTCGTCCAGTATTAGGTTTCGGTAGCTCATTTTCAGCCAGCGGCGGCAACAATAACCAATTCAATGCTGACCCATATTCAATCGCAGGTATTGAGAACGAATTTGAACAGGATGCAATGATTCCTAATACAATTCGTATCAATAGCAACAAGTCATCTTCACTATCATTCAGCGACAACAAGCAGGTAAGTGCTAACATGACCCTCAGCCGCCGATTTGCAACTCGTAACCGTAACCTCACGTTCAACGGTAGCTTCAACTACAACACAAGCGATGGTAGTAACTTCAACGTATCGGACGCTCACTACTTCCAGGTAAAGAGTCATGTAACAGGTCTTGACAGTGTACGCCCGCAATTCCGCTACCGTCTGTCACCAAATACCACCAGAAGTTTCAGCGCAGGTATTTCTTACAGCGAACCGATTGCAACGAACCTCATCCTGCAGACCAGCTATAGCTTCAGCTATAACTACCGCAAGAACATGAGCGACACATACGACCTGATCAACAAATATGTGAAGGACAATATGGGTAACTTCATCTATGATTCAAGAACAACTTTCAACCCAATTACTGCACAACCAACAACAGAATGGTACAAGAGACAA
>Ga0310697_10005802_pt1 | contig 11869 bp, 14 predicted proteins | sample 172DNAGHGlowgp2_FD_203883 | JGI IMG/M metagenome (GOLD analysis project Ga0310697, IMG submission 203883) | Sheep rumen microbial communities from Palmerston North, Manawatu-Wanganui, New Zealand - 1728 DNA GHGlow gp2 (v2) (version 2) | ecosystem: Host-associated > Mammals > Digestive system >... | reverse complement strand
CAATGCGCCAATCATCTTTCCATAGCTTGAATTGTCGCCGACCATTTTAACAGCAAGCGTCGCCTTGTCGCCCGAAATTTTTTCTTCTATAAAATCTGCGCGGAGGGCTTGCAGAAGATTATTCAGCTCGGTGGCAAGAAATTTAATCGGCGTCGCGGAAAAAGTTTTGGCATCCTTAAAACTTCCGTCGAAGTAGGCGGCGATAACTTTGCTAATCAAGCCCAAATGGACGCCGCGAAATTTATCGTTGTAAAGCCGTAAAATTCTCGAACCGAACTTAAAAAATAAATCCTTAGGATAAAGCTCGTGAAACTTCGCGCAGTTCTTAGCTAAAACGTCAGTAGCTTCGTCGTAGCCAATATCCATTAAAGTTTTCAAGTCGACGTGGGCAGAAAATTTTTCAGCATCGCGGGCATTTATCGCCGACAAAATTTCTTTCAATTCAGCTTGTGCAGTCTCCAAAATAATCATCTCCTTTGAAAGTAGGTTGACTAAGGGCGGACGGCATTTTAAAATTGTTCTAAGTAGGGAGGCGATTTTATGAACGGCGATGATTTAAATAAAAGCTCTGAGCCGACAAAGCGCAACGAAGGCGATGCCCGTTTTGATGTCACTTCGCTTGACGAGGTCAAGGACGAAAACGGCAACGGAATTTTTCACATGACGACACGTTTTAAATGGATTCTCGCGTTGTCAATTCTGATTCTGCTTGTAACCGGCGTGTTAATTTATTCGGTTTATCATGACGCGCTAGTCGTCGAAATTTGGCAACTGGCAATTTGGTGCGTGTGCGTTATCTTATCGTTTTATTCTATCGCGAAAAAATCTTTAGTAACGGTGATTCTGAATCTAATTTTATTCTTCGGCGTGTCGCTGATACCTGTTTGGCAATCGGCGCACGAAAACTTTCAGGCGGTTTTTAAACTTTTCTTCGGCTAAAAAAATTTCCCCGTCCATTTGGAAGGGGATTTTTTTATGGCTGATAAAATTCTTCCGCCTCCGTAACCAGGCGGCGAACTATTTCCTTGACAGGCAAAATTTCTTTGATTCGCGGCATGTATTCGCCTGTGAAAACAAGCCCCGTTTCCAAGTCGCCTTGTTGCGCCCGCGTTAGTGCTCGGACTATGCAGAAATTATGCTTGCAAGCTTTAAGGCACGAGTCGCAAGTTTTCGGCGGAACGTTGCCTTCCATGACACGTTTTGAAAACGGCGTTCTAACTGCTCGCCCTGGCAAGCCGACCGGACTATTTATGACAACGACATCTTCCGGTTGCGACTTCAGATAATATTCTTTCAAACTCGGTGCGCCGTTGGCTTCCAAACTCGCCGCAAACCGCGACCCCATTTGAACTCCGTTCGCGCCCATTTTCAAGACTTCAGCTATATCCTTGCCAGTCAAGATGCCGCCAGCCGCGATAACAGGAATTTGAACGGCGGCTCTTATCGGCTCAACCAGTTCGCGAACCGATATATCTGTTCCCAAATGTCCGCCTGCTTCTTTGCCTTCAACGACGATTGCCGACGCGCCCAATTTTTGCGAAATTTTAGCCAGCTTGACAGAGGATACTATCGGGACTATCGGCGTGCCGGATTCCCTTCCTAAACCAAAAATATCACGCGAAAACCCCGCGCCCGCGACGATTAAATCAATGCCCGCGTCAATGGCAGTGTGCACTATGCCGAAAAAATCGCTTGCCGCAACCATTATGTTTATCCCGATTATCCCGTCAGTCAGCGAGCGTGCCAATTTAATTTCATAGCGCAATTCTTCATGAGCCATGCCCGACGCCGCAATTAAACCTATGCCGCCTTCGGAAGCCATTGCCGCCGCAAGCCGCGCCGTCGATAAGCGTATCGCCATTCCGCCCTGCACGATTGGGATTCTTGCTATCTTATTTCCTATTTTAAGTTCCGGTAGTCTCACGAATAATCCTCTCCAAAAATCAATTAGGAATGTGGAATTAGGAATGCGGAATGAAGAAATTCCTAATTCCTAACTCCTAATTCCTAATTGCTTGTCAAGCGTTGGTTTGCTCGTCTATGTACTTAACAACATCTTCCACAGTCTTGATTTTCTCGGCTTTTTCGTCGGGGATTTCGATATTGAATTCCTCTTCAAAAGCCATAATCAATTCGACTATGTCCAGCGAATCAGCACCAAGGTCGTCTACGAAAGTTGAGCTCATTTGAATCTCTTCCGCTTCGACTCCAAGTTGCTCTTTGACGATTTTTTTTACCTGTTCAAACGTTGACACTTACAGTCACCTCCTTTCAAAGTAGCGAATCACATGACCATTCCGCCGTCAACCGACAAGACTTGTCCAGTGATGTACGCCGCTTCATCCGATACCAAGAACGCCACTGCATTGGCAACGTCTTCGGGAGTACCCATCCTCCCAGCAGGTATCTCTTGCAACATTAATTCTTTGACCTTCTCGGAAAGCGCGGCCGTCATATCGGTATTAATCAGCCCTGGTGCAACCGCATTGACTGTTACTCCCCGCGACGCAAGCTCCCTTGCCGCCGACTTCGTAAAGCCGATTATGCCCGCCTTAGCCGCCGCGTAATTCGTTTGGCTGATATTCCCTTTGAGTCCGACTACGCTAGACATGTTCACGATTCGTCCGTAGCGTTGTTTCATCATCAGCTTCGTAACAGCCTTCGTGCAGTTGAAGACGCCCTTTAAATTCGTGCTGATAACCTTGTCGAAATCGTCTTCACTCATCTTGAGTAGGAGATTGTCGCGAGTAATGCCGGCGTTGTTTATCAGAATGTCCAGTCTGCCCCATTCGTCGACAACTTTTTTAATCAGCTCCGTCACAACATCAAATTTGGAAACGTCGCCCTGCAAAAGAATTGCTTCGCCGCCTTGAGCCTCAATCGCGCTTTTAACTTCTTCAGCTTTCGCGCTGTTGCTTGCGAAATTTAACGCAACCTTCGCGCCGTTTTGAGCTAAGCGCAAAGCTATCGCACGACCTATGCCGCGTGAAGCACCCGTCACGAATGAAACCTTCCCCGATAAATTTTTCTCTGTCGCACTCATTAAAACCTTTCGCCTCCCGTTCGCAAAATATAACACAAAGATTTTTTCTTGTCTACAACTTTTGCCCTATATCAACTCTTTAATGCCGCCAAAGTTTTTTTCAAGCTGTCCATGTCTTCGACGTTTAGGCTTTGAATTTTCTTGTCAATGCGCCGATTAAAGCCGCAAAGCGTTTTGCCGGGTCCGCATTCGATAAAAATTTCCGCGCCAAAATTTTTCATTGACTCAACGCAAGCTATCCACTTTACAGGATTATCAGCTTGCGCGACGAGATTATTTTTAATGTCCAAAGCTGAAGTTTCAAGCTCGCCCGTGAAGTTCGCCGCAATCGGAAATGCCGCGTCGCGAAGTTCGACCTTGTCCAATTCGGCGGCAAGTTTCTTAGCGGCAGGAGCCATTAACGTACTATGGAAAGGCGCGCTCACCGGCAAGATAACGGCTTTTTTCGCGCCCGCGGATTTCAATTTTTCTACCGCGACTTCTACGCCCGCAGTTTTGCCCGCTATAACCGTTTGTCCAGGACAGTTGAAATTGACCGCTTGAACTTCGCCAACTTCCGACGCCTCCGCGCAGGCTTTTATAATCGTCGCGTCATCAAGTCCGAGTATCGCCGCCATTGAACCTTCGCCGACTGGAACCGCCTCTTGCATAAATTTTCCGCGCTTGTGAACCAGAACGACCGCGTCCGAAAATTTTAGCGTGCCCGCCGCCACTAGTGCTGAATATTCGCCCAAACTATGTCCGCTCGCAATGTCAGCCGCTATTCCTTCAGACTTCAAAATTTCGTTGACAATCACGCTTACAACTAAAATTGCCGGTTGCGTATTCGCCGTCAATTTCAAATCGTCTTTGGAACCTTCAAAGCACATTTTCTTTATCGAATAGCCCAGCGCGTCATCTGCTTCGTCGAAAAGTTTTTTAGCAGCGTCGAAGTTATCATAAAAATCTTTTCCCATGCCGACCGCTTGCGCACCTTGTCCGGGGAAAATAAATGCCTGCTTCATTAAATCCGCTCCTTTCCACAATCGAAAAGTGATTGACGATTAGAAGCCCCGACCGCCAATCACTTCCTCCGAAAATTTTTCATTCGTACTTACTCTTAACCGCACCGACAACTGGCGCAATTCCATTTATAATGTCGTCGATAATTTCCTTGACGGTTTTAATGTCGTCGAGCATTCCTGAAATTTGCCCAATCATAACCGAACCATTTTCAACGTCGCCGCCATGCGTCGCCTTGTGCAATGCGCCTGCGCCAAGTGCTTCAAGTTCTTCAACCGACGCGCCGTTAGCTTCCATTTCAAGATAAGTTCGCGTGAGTTTATTGGCAAGAACTCTGACGGGGTGACCAGTCGTCCTGCCCGTGACAACTGTCGACCTATCCTTAGCTTTAAGCACGAGATTTTTATAATTCGGGTGTGCAATGCATTCTTTGCTGAGGACAAAGCGCGTGCCCATTTGAATTGCGCTAGCTCCCAATGAAAATGCCGCCATTAGCCCGCGTGAATCAGCAAAGCCGCCTGCCGCAATTACAGGAACGTCAACCGCGTCGACGACTTGCGGAACAAGTGCCATTGTAGTAATTTCGCCGATATGCCCGCCAGATTCGCAACCTTCAGCTATAACCGCGTCCGCGCCGCCTTTGACAAGTCTTTTCGCAAGTGCAACGCTCGCCACGACCGGAATAACTTTCGAGCCAATTTCTTTAAGGGCAGGAACGTATTCGCCCGGATTGCCCGCGCCCGTCGTCACGACCGGAACTTTTTCTTCAACCATAAGGCGCATAACCTCTTTGACAAAAGGCGACATCAACATCACGTTCACGCCGAAAGGCTTATCAGTCCACGCTTTGCACTTTTGAATTTCTTTGTGCAAAATGTCGGGTGGCATATGTCCCGCGCCGATAAGTCCAAGCCCGCCCGCGTTCGATACCGCCGAGGCTAGCTCCGCTGTCCCTATCCACGCCATGCCGCCTTGAAATATCGGATACTTGATTTTCAGCAACTTACAGATGGCGTTATTCTCAAACATCTATTTTCTCCTCCTCAACGGCTCGCTCGGCAGCCTGTCATTACCCCTAAACTTATACGAATATATTCCATTTGTCAAATCAAAATTTATTCAAAGCGCGTCTTTTATTTTCTCCAAAATTTTGCTGTTGACGTAGCTTTTCGTGACGCCGATAGCTGAACAAATAGCTTTCGCGTCCGACGCGCCGTGACTTATTACGCAATAACCATTCACGCCCAGAAGCGGTGCGCCGCCGTTCTCCGAAACGTCAAGCCGCTTTGACATGTTCTTAAAAGTTTTCTGGATAAGTTCTTCGCCCAAAAGTTTCGCGCCGCCGTTAGCTGTCAGCTCTTCGGTCAAAAGTTTCATAATCGTTAGCGCAAGCCCTTCACCGAATTTCAAAACGATATTGCCAACAAAGCCGTCGCAAATAACAACGTCGAAAACGCCGCGGGGTATGTCACGCCCTTCAGCATTGCCCGCAAAATTTATCGTCGACAAGTTTTTTAGCAGTTGATAAGTTTCTTTGGCTTGCTCGTTGCCTTTGGTCTCTTCTTCGCCGATATTCAACAGCGCGACAGTTGGCTTTTCTATTTTAAGGACGTGTTCAGCGTAAAGCGAACCCATTATCCCGCTTTGAATCAAATGTTCGGGACGACTGTCGACACTCGCGCCGCTGTCAAGTAAAAGCGTCGTGCCGCAAGGCGTCGGCATTGGCGTCGCTATAGCCGCTCGTCCTATACCATGAATTCTTTTAAGAATCAGTTGAGCCGCCGCAACTGCTGCGCCCGTCGAACCTGCAGAAAGCACTGCGTCGCAAAAGCCGTCTTTAACTAACTTTGTCGCTACGACTATCGACGAATTTTTTTTAGTGCGCACGGCGTCGGCGGGGTGTTCGCCCATGTTTATAACTTCGTCTGCATGTTTTATCGTTATCGGGAGATTTTCCCCGCCGGATTCTTTGTCGAGTATGTCACGAATTATTTCCGCGTCGCCGACCAAAATTATTTCGCACGGATATTTTTTAACTGCATGAACCGCGCCCTTTATAATTTCCGCCGGAGCTTTGTCACCGCCCATTGCGTCGACTGCTATTTTCAAATTGCCCCGCTCCCTACAAAAAAAATAAGCAGGTTTTCAAATGCCTGCCCAAAAAATTCCGTATCATTAAGCCGTTTCGATGACTTCGCGCCCGTCATAGTAACCGCATTCCAGGCACACATGGTGTGGGAGTTTAGGTTCATGGCATCTCGGACATTTTACGTAGTTCGGAGCTTCCAACTTCCAATTTGCACGCCGTCTGTCGCGTCTGCTTTTGCTCAATTTCCTTTTAGGTGCCGCCAACTCTGAACACCTCCTTATTTTAGCTTGAAATTTTTTAACGCCGCAAGCCGCGGGTCGACAATTAACTTGTCGCAACCACAATCTCCGTCGTTCAAATTTGCGCCGCATACAGGGCATAAGCCCTTACAATTCGCCTTGCAAAGATTTTTCATTGGCTGACCGGCAAGCAAGGTATCTCGTAAAAGTTCAGTCACGTCGATTAAATCTTCAACCGCCTCCGCCTTGTCAAACTCTTCCTCAAATTCGTGAATTTGATTTTCCACGGCTTGAGTTAAGCACCTATCGCAAGTAAAAGTTTTCGTACATTCAATGCGCCCGCAAACAACAAAACATCTTCCAACGTCTTCGACTTCGCCGAAAATTTTAACGTCATCGCTAAAACCTTCCGCGGATAAATCTTCGCCGAATAATTCTTCCGTCGTCGCGCTGAACTCGAAAGGAACCTTATTGCCCCTTGCCGTTTGCACTTTCGGCATTTTACAACACCGCCTTTTTCCTGTCAAGGTAACATTTATTATCCGCGAAGCATGCAATTCATCAACAAGAAAGTATCATCAACATCTTTGAGCAAATTGATAAAGTTTTCGTAGACTTTCTTATTGTGACCCGCTTTCGTCGTGAACAAATTGACCAGCTTTAATATATCATCTTTTGGAGCCGAATTTTTTTGCGTCGTTGCAAAAATTAGCAACTCGAAAATTTTATAGCTTATCATTAAGACGGCAAAATTTTTTGTTATACTTTCTTCAACGAACCGCCACGGATAACAAGAAGCAAAAATCTCGTTGACAAGATAATTTTCAAGAAGGGGCGAATAATCTTTCAAAAATTTTTCTCTTTCGCCAGCAAGACTTTCGTAATTGGTGGCGACTTCGGCAATATCAGCGCGTGATTTTTCATCAAGCTTAATCCTCAAAACTTCTATGAGCAATTCGACAAATTTTTTCCCCTCGTAGGATTCTAGCATGAAGGCGTATTTTAAAAACTCCATTACAAAAAACATAAATGGTTTTGCATCGGGCAAAAAATTCCGGAATAAAGGCGCGACCTCTTCCATTAAAAAATTTTCTGATTCATACTGTGTAATCAAGCCCATTAAAGTATCTGTGTCCGTTTCGTCCGAAATTAATTCTTGCAATTTGTCTAGGAGAAGTCCGAGCACGATTAATCTTTGGTCGATTGTGAATCGCCTTTCCTGCAAAATCGAAATCATTGCAACTTGCAACTCGAAAAAGATGACAAGATTTTTTTCGGACAAAACAAAGGAGCCAATTTGAATTTTGCCGCCGTTGCTGTGAACTTTTTCCGGCACTTCAATGAATTTAAATTCTAACGGTTCTTTCTGGAATAAAATCAACTCCGCCGCTACTGGGCAAGACAACGTTAGCGACCGCTCAAAAAAATTCCCGAAGTTGTAAGTATGACGCGGATAACTTGCGCACGTTTTCGACAAAAAATCTTCGCCGTAATCTTTTTGCAAGCGGCATAAATTATTTTCGGTCAGCATTGGACAAAAATTTTTTTCGTTCAACTTCACAACATAAGAATTGCGTTCCGAATTAAATTCTATATGCGGAATAATTTCCTGCGCGGTTGCAAGTGCAGAATATTTTTCGTAAGACGCCTTGTCAATGTCAATCGTCCAGTTCTTACAACAACGAGCATTGCATTTCGAGCCGTCGCATTTGAACTTGCTAACGTATTCGGGCTGAAAGTAAAGATATTTTCTCTCCATGTTCACACCAAATTATTTTCAATCATGTACTCGGCGATTTGCAAAGCGTTGAGAGCCGCGCCCTTTCTAATCTGGTCGCCGCATACCCAAAGATTAAGCCCGTGTTCAATCGAAAAATCTTTCCTGATACGCCCGACTTCTACCGCGTCTTTTCCGGAAGTTTCAAGCGGTTGGGGATAAATCATTTCGTCGGGATTGTCGCGAACAATTACGCCAGGAAATTTTTCCAACGCGGCGCGAGCTTCTTCAACTGTGATTTCGTCTTCAAATTCAATGTTGACGCTTTCGGCGTGGGAACGATAGACGGGAACGCGGACAGTTGTAGCCGTGACGCGGAGCGCGTCGTCCTCCATAATTTTTTTCGTCTCGTCGACCATTTTCATTTCCTCTTTGGTGTAAAGATTATCCTTGAAAACGTCGATTTGCGGCAGGAGATTAGACGCAATTTGATAATGCTTGTCGAGTTTGGCGACGGGCAAAATTTTAGCTTCGACCGCCTCGCCGCGGGCTAACGCTTCAAGTTGCGCTTTTAATTCGTCCATGCCTTCGCGCCCCGCGCCCGATACCGCTTGATAAGTCGAGACGACTACGCGCTTGATTTGCGACAGATTGTAAAGCGGCTTGAGTGCCATAACCATAATTATTGTTGAGCAATTCGGGTTAGCGATAATTCCTTTGTGGCGCGAAATTGCTTGCGGGTTGACTTCGGGCACGACTAAAGGGACTTCGGGATCCATGCGGAAATTCGACGAATTATCAATGACGACTGCGCCCGCTTTGACTGCCGCCGGTGCAAAAAGTTTACTTGCCGCGCCGCCCGCGAACAATGCAAATTTCACGCCGTCAAAAGATTTCTCTGTAGTTTCTTCAACCGTGTACTCTTTGCCCATGAAATTTATTTTCTTGCCCGCTGAACGCGACGACGCTAACATTTTCAGTTCGCCGAATGGGAAATTGCGCTCCTCAATCAGTTTCAAAAATTCCTGCCCAACTGCGCCCGTCGCTCCGACGATTGCCGTGTTAAATTTCTTCATTAAAACTTCCTCCTCTAAATTTATTTGCAGATATATTAATCTAAATCAGTGATAGATACAAGACGCCCGCGCAGATTAAGATTATAAATGCCGTCGCGTAAAAATCTAGGCGCGTCAAGCGAAGTTGCTTCATATGCGTCCGCCCTTCGCCGCCGCGATAACAACGCGCCTCCATTGCCATTGCTAAATCATCTGCTCGGCGAAAACTCGATAAGAATAGCGGAACTAATATTGGAATCATTGCCCGCAATCTTTTTATTATCCCGCCTGAATTGAAGTCGAGACCGCGCGATTTTTGCGCTTTGATTATTTTATCCGTCTCCTCAAGTAGCGTCGGTATGAAACGAATTGCTATAGTCATCATCATGGCTAATTCGTGCGAAGGCATGCCGATTTTTTTTAGCGGCGATAAAAGTTTTTCGGTCGCGTCGGTCAATTTTAGCGGCGAAGTCGTGAACGTCAGCAAGCTCGCCAACACAATCAACAGCACCAGCCGCAAGCTTATTCGCACACCGTAAATAATTCCTTCCGTCGTCACTTTGAACACATAAAATTTTGCTAAAACTTCTCCGTCGTGGCTGACGAAGTGAATTAGCAACGTGAATAAAATTATCCAACTTAGCGGCTTGACGGATTTTAAAACGGTGAGCGGCGGCACCTTCGATATAAAAATTAATCCCGCCGTCAATGTCGTCAGCACAAGATAAGCCGTCCAACCTTCCGCGACGAAAATTAAAATCATCAGCACGAACAGCAAAATTATTTTCGTGCGCGGGTCAAGCCGGTGCAAAATTGATTGTCCTGGGAAAAATTGTCCGAGCGTTATGTTCTGTAACATTTATCAGCCTTCTAAAAGTTTATTTGCGGCAAAAATTTTAAGCAGATAACTTTAATTCGTCAAGCCGATTAGTTATAATGTAAAAAATTTTAAGGAGGATGGTAAACTTGACGGAGAAAGAAAAAATGTTGGCGGGGCAATGGTACGATGCAAATTTCGACCCGAAGTTGATAGAGGAACGCGCACTCGTCAAAGATTTATGTCTTGAGCTGAACGCGACGCGCATGAAAGATTTGACACGGCGCAGAAAAATTTTGCGTGAGATTTTGCCCAATGTCGACGCGGAAGCCGTAGAAATTTTATCGCCGTTCATGGTCGACTATGGCTACAACATTTATCTTGGCGCGGGAACTTTTTTGAATCACAACTGCTATCTTATGGACTGCGCGGAAATTCGGCTGGGCAAGAAAGTTTTTGTCGGACCGAATTGCGGCTTTTACACGGCGATTCACCCGCTCGACTACGTTAAACGCGCTGAATGTTTAGAAATGGCAAAGCCGATAACTATTGGCGACGATGTTTGGATTGGTGGCGACGTGACGATTTTACCTGGTGTCAAGATTGGTCGCGGAACAGTTATTGGCGCGAAATCGCTTGTCTCGAAAGATATTCCGGAAAATGTTATGGCGTTCGGCAATCCCTGCCGCGTCGTGAAAAAAATTGGTCTGGAGACTTTACTTGTATGAACCGCGGCAACGTGACGTTGCATCCAGTGTGCGCGATTTAACGTTCAATTACTCGAACGGATTCGCCGCGCTCCAACTGTTCCCCCGCTTTTAAAGCGGCTCGCCGCGAGTGTACGCTCCGTTGCACTTCGCTAGACTACTTATAAAAAGTGGTCATCGCTTTTAAAGCGACTGAAATTGAGAGGAATTCACTTTGATTAAAACTGATAAAAATTTTTACTGGACGCTGTTTAAGTCGACGTTTATTGTCAGCATGTTCACAGTTGGCGGCGGCTACGTCATAATTCCGTTACTTAAAGCCAAATACGTCGACGAATACCATTGGATAAGCGACGAAGAGACTTTGAACATGGTAGCGATAGCGCAATCGACGCCGGGCGTTATGGCGGTGAATACGGCGATAATGTTGGGCTATCGCATGGCGGGCGTCATGGGCGCGTTGACGGGAATGTTCGCGACCATCCTGCCGCCGCTGATTATAATTACAATCGTCGCAACATTTTATGACCTTGTCGCCACCAACGAATATGTTAAACTCGTCTTGAAGGGTATGCAATGCGGCGCGACGGCTCTTTTACTCAACGTTGCGATTGACTTGCTCAAAAAGCAGTTCTCCAAAAAGTTAATCCTGCCGATTGTGATAATTTTTGGAACTTTCATAGCGAACTTATTTTTCGACGTGAACATTATGTTGCTTGTCGCGATTGACGGTATTATAGGGTTTTTCCTTATGCGCGATAAGAAATACGAATAATTAAATGCAAAAAGCCCGCCGATTAAAGCGGGCTTTTGAATTTTCATTTATGGTGCCTCAGAGCGGAATCGAACCACTGACACGGGGATTTTCAGTCCCCTGCTCTACCAACTGAGCTACCGAGGCGCAACGTGATGTTGCATCCAGTGTGCGCGACTTGCCGTTCGATAATTCAGACGTAATCGCCGCGCTTGTACAACTTCACAATAAAAAAAATGGCGACCCGGATCGGACTTGAACCGACGACCTCCGCCGTGACAGGGCGGCATTCTAACCAACTAAACTACCGGGCCGAACTTACTTATGGTGGGCGATGACAGGCTCGAACTGCCGACCCCCTGCGTGTAAAGCAGATGCTCTCCCAGCTGAGCTAATCGCCCTTCAAAAGTGGTGACCCGCCGGGGAATCGAACCCCGAACCTACTG
>Ga0310697_10005801_pt1 | contig 11871 bp, 13 predicted proteins | sample 172DNAGHGlowgp2_FD_203883 | JGI IMG/M metagenome (GOLD analysis project Ga0310697, IMG submission 203883) | Sheep rumen microbial communities from Palmerston North, Manawatu-Wanganui, New Zealand - 1728 DNA GHGlow gp2 (v2) (version 2) | ecosystem: Host-associated > Mammals > Digestive system >... | reverse complement strand
CCAATACTGCCAAAACAGGAGAGATATACCATGCCTACCACCTGGAACCGTTCTCCCGAGGAGTTTCATAAAATCTATGTCGCCAATACCGACGCCTTCTACCGCGTGGGCAACGCGGGGCTTGCCAAGGAACTGGACGAGTTCATGACCAAGTGCGCCCTGGGCCTCTGGGGCCGCGCGGGCAGCATCAACGAGCGTCATGTGGAAATGGCCAACCAGATCTATTCCCGCTCCCAGCCCCAGCCCAAATGGCTGCTGTGGAGCCTGACCGGTGCCGCCTGCGGGGAGGATGCCTTCCTGCCCCCGGTGTTCTTCTGGAACATGGCGGAGAGCGACGCCAAGCGCGGCACCGAGACTTCCCGCACCTTTGTCCGGATGTTGACGAACATTCTGCTGTACCTGGCCGCCGTGGACGACGATGTGACCTATAACGAGGCCGCTTTCATCACCGAGTGCACCGACCGCCTGACCGCCATCTGTGACACCACGGGCGTCCGCAAGAGCCGTGATGGCCTCAACCCCCTGGACTTTGTCACCAGCGGTGAGCCCAGCTTCCAGGAGAAGCACCCCATGCAGGTGCAGACCTCCGGCGGCGAGAAAACGCCCGAACCCGCCAGAGTCGAGGAGGAGAAAAAGCCCGACTTCGACGAACTCATGGAGCAGCTGGAGGACCTGGTGGGGCTCGAGGAGGTCAAGAAGGACATCAAGAACCTGATGAACCTGGTCAAGGTGCGCAAGCTCCGCCAGGAGAACGACCTGCCCGTCCCGCCCATGAGCCTGCACATGGTCTTCATGGGCAATCCCGGCACCGGCAAGACCACGGTGGCCCGCCTGGTCTCCGGCCTCTATGCCGCCATCGGCGTCCTGTCGAAGGGCCAGCTGGTGGAGGTGGACCGCTCCGGCCTGGTGGCCGGCTACGTGGGCCAGACCGCGCTCAAGACCCAGGAGGTCATCAAGTCCGCCCTCGGCGGGGTGCTGTTCATCGACGAGGCCTACTCCCTCTCCTCCGGCGGCGAGAATGACTTCGGACGCGAGGCCATCGAGACCATCCTCAAGGCTATGGAGGACCACCGGGACGACCTGATCGTCATCGTGGCGGGCTACACCGGGCCGATGGAGAACTTCCTCACCTCCAACCCGGGCCTCGAATCCCGCTTCAACAAGTATTTCTTCTTCCCCGACTACAACGGCGAGCAGCTTATGGCCATCTTCCGCAAGCAGTGCGAGAAGAACAGCTACACCCTGACCGAGGAGACCGAGAAGGCCGCTGTGGCCATGTTCACCCAGCTCTATGAGGAGCGCAGCGAGAACTTCGGCAACGGCCGCGACGTGCGCAACTGCTTTGAGGACATGATCGTGCGCCACGCAAATCGCGTGGCCGCGATGGATTCCCCCACCAAGGAGGATCTGATGACCGTCCTGCCCGAGGATCTGCAGGAGCCGGACGAGGAAGAGGCCGCCGCGGAGGAAGCGAGCGCGGATGAGACGCCCGCGGAGCCGGAAGCGTAAAAACCCATAAATATGGATCGCCGCGGGGGAGTATCTGTACTCACCCGCGGCGACTTTGTTTCTGCTCTGCTCGCTTGCGGCGCGGCGAAAAGCTTTTTATCTTTTTGCCAGCCTACAATCATTATGACCGTCGCGGCAGGCAGCAGCTCTGCGGTATCTATTCTTGTCGGATTCGTAACTGGACATTTTGGGACAAAGGTGTATAATAAAGCCCGCACAGCCTTTTACCGTGCAGGCATTCTCGTTTGAAAGGATCCTGAGAACCATGCTCGTACCTGTTTTATTGTTTCTGGTCGGCTTTGCCCTTCTGATCAAGGGCGGCGACTGGTTTGTCGACGGTTCGGTCGGCATCGCCCGCCGCTTCCACCTGCCGGAGCTTCTGATCGGCGCCACCATCGTCTCCATCGGCACCACGCTGCCGGAGGTGATGGTCTCCAGCCAGGCTGCCCTGGAGGGGAACGCCGGCATCAGCTATGGCAACGCCATCGGCTCCATCATCTGCAACACCAGCTTGATCGCGGCCATCACAATCACCGCGAGCCCTGGCAAGGTGCAGCCGAAGTCCTTTGCCCTGCCCACGGCCTTTTTCTTCGCCGCCGCGCTCTCCTATTCCCTGATCGCCTGGACTTATGGGCGCTTCGAGCGCTGGATGGGTCTCTGCTACCTGGCGGTATTCGTGATCTACATGGTCATCTCTGTCCTGCAGATGAAGAAGAACCCGGGGCTGGCGGAAGGCAGCGGGGAAGAGAGCAAGGGCGAGGAAGCGCCTGAAAAAGAGCGCTCCTTTGCCATGGAGCTTCTGCTTCTGGTGGTCGGCGCTGCGGCCATCGCGCTGGGCGCGCGCTTCCTGGTGGATAACGGCACCCTGATCGCCGCGGCCCTGGGCGTTCCTGACTCGGTCATCGGCCTGACCATGGTGGCGCTGGGCACCAGCCTGCCCGAGCTGATCACGGCCATCACCAGCCTGCTGAAGGGGCACGGCTCCCTGTCTCTGGGCAATATCATCGGCGCGAATCTCTTCAACATCATTCTGGTCAGCGGTATGGCGATCTCGATCTCTCCCTTCGCGATCCCTGCCGAGAAGACGATCCTGGGCGGCATCAACTCCAGCCTGGTCATCGATTTGCCCGTCATGCTGGCCGTGATGTCCATCATGTGCCTGCCTGCGCTGAAAAAAGGCGAGCTGCGCCGCTGGCAGGGAATTCTGCTGCTGTGCATCTATGTGGGCTTTACCGTGTATCAGTTCATCAGCTGAGCCGTCCCGCTGCCTCCGCGGAAGCTATAAACATAAAAAGGCCTGAAAAAGCACGCCGCAATCCCTTGCAAAGGGACTGCATATCCGCTATAATGATTAGCGGTGTCTAACGAGCCTTGTCTGCCCATCGTACAGTGACCTGAAGCCGGACATCTGTGCGGTGGGCGTTTTCATCACCGATAGTTAAATGCCACTAACAATCAACAAGGAGCCGGGTATGAAAAAGAAAGATCTTTTCGGCGTTTTGGCGGTGCTCGGAATCGGTGCGCTCGAGTTTTTAAGCACCTTCCTGCTTTACCGCGGCGTTCAGAGCGGCTCTGTCGTCTCTGTTCACCTTGCCGCCGCGCAGCCTGCGGCTTTCCTCCTGCAAAGCCTTTGTGAGTGCCTGCTTCCGGCTGCGCTGCTGCTCTTTTTTGCCGTGCTGCTGAAAAAGGAGTTTGCGTCCGCGCTATTCTTCAGACTGCGGGGGAAATGGCAGTGTGCGGCGGCCACTGTGCTGGCCGCGGCGATTCTGGGCCTGACCCTATACGGCCTCGTCACAAAGCCGGATAAGGCCTCTATTCCTTTCAGTCTGCTGTATTACCTTGTGGTCGTTGCCTTCTCCGAAGAGTTTGTCATCCGGGACGCCTGCACCTGGTTTCTGCGGGACAGCGTGTGGCCGCTGCGCTATCTGCTGCCGAATGCCATTTTCGCGTTGCTGCATCTGTTCCTCTACGCGGAGTGGGGCCAGATCAGCGGCGAAGTGCTGATCGGATTCTTCTCCGGCTCATTTCTCGGCTATGTACTCTCGGGATGCCTGTTTCAGCTTTTCAAGGAAAAATCCGGCTCCCTCTGGCTGCCGGTGCTGCTGCATTGCCTGATGGACTATTCGGTGATCCTGACGTACTGAGAAGCAGACCAGAAAGGATGAACACGTATGAACGCGAAAGAGACCCTTTATGAGACGAAAATATCCGACGCCCGGTGGTGGGCCTATGATGTTCCCGGCAATCTGGGCTGGATCACTTATCTGGCCTGCCTTTTCAAAAGCCTGAAGCGCGGCCTGAACGCATTCAGCCTGGCGGCGCTGCTGCCCGGAGGACTGATGCTGCTCGGCGTCGGGGAGCTGATCAGCGAGCGCATCGCCGGGATAGACCGGGTGCTGCCGAAGCACCGCCTGCTGCGCGGCTTCGGTGCTCTGACTCTTGGCGGGATCACGGGCAGCATTGTCTCTACCCTTGGACTTGCAGCGCAGAAAGAAAAGAAAGATCCGGCCATCATGCTGCTTGGCTCTGTGCTGTGCGCCGTGTTCGCCGGGCTCTGCTGGCAAGGGTATCGGAAAAGATAAGAGAGTCATGGAAAAAGAATCCAATGGAGGGACGGATTATGAAAAGACAGGTTTTCCGGGTCGAATCCGACGGCTTTAACGGCGCGTGGTATCCCTGCACCGCGCCGAGCAGGCGGGGCATGATCGTTATGCTGGGCGACAGCGCGGAGGACCGCATGGCTTCCTGCGGGGCCAGATGGCTGAACGCACAGGGGATCCACGTGTTGGCCATGTCACCGGAGAAGAAGGATTACGGGCATCACAATATCCCGCTGGAACGCTTCGGCCTGGCGATCCGGTTCATGAAGGCACAGGGCTGCGAAAAGCTGGGCGTGGTGGGCGCCTCCACCACCGGAATGATGGCGCTGCTTGCGGCGTCCTGTTATGCGGAGCTCTCGCTCACGATCGCGATTTCCCCTCCCGACTTCGTTATGGAGGGCTTCTATCAGGATGGGAAGGACGGCATGCACGAGCGCCCCGGCGACAACGAATCCACCGTCACCTGGCAGGGAAAGCCGCTGCCCTATCTGCCCTATGCCTACCGTCATCCCGAGTACTGGCAGCGGATCCAGGCTGACTCCAAAGCCGGCGGAGACAAGATCGCCTCCCGGAAGATGTTTGACGAATCGGAGCGCCGCCATCCCATCCGGGAAGAGGAGCGGATCCGAGTCGAGAAGATCCGCGGAAAGATCATTTTCATCGGCGCGGAGGACGACGTGCTGTGGGATACCTGCCGGTATATCCGTCGGATGGAGGAGCGGCTGGAACGCCTGCCCCATGACAGCGTTTATGAAACCTGGCTCTACGAACACGGCACCCATTTCGCTTTTCCCGAATCCCTGCTCCGGAGCATGCTTCCGATTGGCTCCGGGCTTCTCGTGTCGTTCATGTTCAAAGCCGGGAAGGAGCATCCGAAGGAATGCCGCGAGACACGCATCGACATTGACCGGCGCCTGAAAAAGGCTCTCGCGGAATGGTAAGAAAGACGGCCGGGCAGAAAGAAAACCGGGAAATCCGGCGCAGCGCCTTGCAAAAGCACGTTCTGTAGGCTATAATGGTTAGCGGTGTCTAATGAGTGCTTTCGCCCATCGCACAGGGACCCGAACATGGACATCTGTGGGGTGGGCGCTTTCAGCGCACAACGGTTAGACGAATATAACGGGAGATAGATGCATGAAACTCAGCGCGAAGGAATTTGACGCCATGCAGATGGGCTGGCGCAGATGGTATATCGAAAAAGTGGAGTTGAAGACCTTTGAAAAGTTCGGCCTTGACCTCCGCGGCGCAGACGTTCTGGAGGTGGGCTGCGGGAACGGCTATGCCGCCTCGCTCCTTACGACCGGCGGCGCGAAGCGCTATACGGGCCTGGACATCATGCCGGAGCAGTTGGAGATCGCGCGAAACCGAAAGCTGCTGAACGCGAGATTCGTGCAGGGGAGCGCCGACGATCTGAGCATGTTTCCGGCGGGAAGCTTTGATGCGATCCTGGACTTCTGCATCCTCCACCATGTGGAGGGCTGGCGGCGCTTTTTCGACGAGAGCCGGCGTGTTCTGAAGGACGGCGGGAGCATCTACGCGGCCGATCTCTCCAAGACCTGCATCCACATCGTGGACGCCCTGCTGCACTGGGGCCACGCGGAGGAAGCGCTGTTCACCCTTGAGGAATTTGAAGCGGAAGCAAACAAACGCGGTTTTACGACCGTGCACAAAGCAAACGATCTGGGGCTGGAGGGCTATTTCCGGTTCCGGAAGGAGGAGAACTGAGTATGGCCAGAAAGGATTCGGACAATCAAAAGAAGTCCATGAGCGCCATGTTCCGCGGCCGGGCGATCTTCAAGCCGCTGAACACCGGGCGCATCGATGCGCATGTCTCCTGCGTGCGCGAGTGGGTGGCCAACATCTTTTTCTATACCAAAAACGGCGTCACCATCATGATCGACGCGGGCTACAACTATGCCAGGCTGCAGGAGAAAATGCAGTGGCTGGACATTGATCCCGCCTCCATCGGGCACATTCTGATCACCCACCAGGACACCGACCATGTGGGCGCCCTGGAGGAGGACAGCGAGCGGCTGTTTGAAAACGCCACGGTCTACATCGGCGAGATCGAGAACCGCTATTTGACCGGGGAGACACGAAGAAAGGTGATCCACGGCCTGTATAAGCTGCCGATGGTCAGGATGGGCAACCGGAAGATACTGCTGAAAGACGGCGAGGTTTTCCATATCGGCGACATCAAAGTCGAGTGCATTCTGGTCCCCGGCCACACCTGGGGCCATATGGTCTACCTGATCGACGACGAGTACCTCTTCACCGGGGACACGATCTGGTTCGGCGCGGACGGCGGCTACAGCTTCATCAGCACCCTGGCGGAGGACAACAGGCTGGCCGTCCGCTCTCTGGAGCGGCTGGAGCAGAACATCCGGGCGCGGAAGGGCCGGATCGCGGTGATCACCGGCCACACCGGATGGACGGACGATCTGGACTTTGCCTTCGCCCACCGGGCGGAGATCTGCAGGCCCTTCACCAAACGCTATACCGACCCGGAGGCCCCATACGACGGCTACGTGGAAGATGACGACACGGAGGAAGGGGCGCGGACCGTGCCGCTGGGCAAAAAGAAAGGGCAGGCCGGTCAGTCATGACGAGAAAAGAACAGATCCGAAACGCCTATAAACTGACGGGAGGGGTCTCCTCCTTTTACGACGGCATGATGACCTATTCCACGCTGCCGGGCAAAGCCATATGCCGGATCGTGTGGAACATGGACGGGGAGAAAAACCTCTGCTATCTGGAGCGGGCGCTCTCCGGCGTACCTGAGGACTTCAGCGGAAAGCTTCTGGAGGTGCCGGTGGGCACCGGCGTGCTGACCATGCCGGTCTATCGGGAGCTGCCCGGAGCGGAGATCACCTGCCTGGACTATTCCCCGGACATGATGGCGGCGGCGCAGGAGCGCGCGAAAAAGGCGGGGATCGGAAATGTGCGTTTTGTCCAGGGCGACGTGGGCGCGCTGCCCTTTGAAGAGGAGAGCTTTGATATTGTGCTGTCCCTCAACGGCTTTCACGCCTTCCCCGATAAGGAGGCGGCCTACCGGGAGACCTTCCGCGTACTGAAACCGGGCGGGATCTTCTGCGGCTGCTTTTATGTGCAGGGCGGCTGCGCCAGGACCGACTGGTTCATCCGGAACCTCTACCAGCCCAAGGGCTTTTTCACGCCGCCCTACGAGACGGAGACGAGCCTGCGCCAGCGGCTTTCCGGGCTTTATCGTTCGGTCAGCGTGACGAGCGTGGAAGGCATCGGCTGCTTTACCTGCGTCAAGTGATATAAGGGGAAAATGTATGAAAAAACCGGACTATAAAAACTGGGTGCCGAAGAGCATGGTGATCGGACTCGGCGCGGCGACAGCCGCTTCCGCGGGCCTGTCCGTCCTCTTTGGCGCGACGGATCGCATCCTGAAGGGCAGAGCGCGGCAGATCGCCGCCGCCACCTTTGGCATCGCCGCCCAGGTGCTGCTGTTTTACACGGCCTGGATGGGCGCTCTGCACAGCGTTTTCGACTATAACGGAAAGCGAAAGCTTGCAAAGACCATCATCGACGGGACGGCAGACTTTGTGACGATTCCCGACGGCGGCACAGGTCTTGACGTGGGCTGCGGCAGCGGCGCGCTGACAATCGCCTGCGCCAGGCGAAACCCCAAAGCGCAGATGCTCGGCTGCGATATCTGGAGCGGCGCGTATCAAGCGGTTTTTACAAAGAAGCGCTGCGAGGAAAACGCCGCTGCGGAAGGCGTGAGCAACGTGCGCTTTGAAGAGGGCAATGCCATCCGCCTGCCTTTCCCCGACGAGAGCTTTGACGCCGTGACCAGCAACTATGTGTATCACAACATCGCCGGTCACAATAAGCAGCAGCTCCTGCGGGAGACGCTGCGGGTGCTGAAAAAGGGCGGCACCTTCGCCATCCATGACCTGATGAGCAAAGCCCGCTACGGGGATATGGACGCATTCGCGGAAAGCCTCATGAAGGACGGCTATGAAGCGGTGCAACTCATCGACACCACCGACGGGCGCTTCATGAGCAGCAAAGAGGCAGCTTTCCTCGGCCTCGGCGGCTCCACGCTGCTGGTGGGGAGAAAGTAAGAAGGCGAGGCCATGATCAAAACCGTAGTTCTCGAGCTGCTGATCCCCTTTGTCGGCACGGCGGCTGGGGCGGCCTGCGTCTTCTTCCTCCGGAAGGATCTGAATCCCGGCGTCCAGCGGGCGCTGAACGGCTTCGCTGCCGGCGTCATGGTGGCGGCGTCCATCTGGAGCCTGATCGTGCCGGCCATCGAGCAGTCGGCAGGGAAAGGCCGGCTCGCCTTTCTCCCGGCGTTCCTCGGCTTTTGGATCGGCATCGCCTTCATGCTCCTGCTGGACCATGTCATCCCGCATCTGCACCGCTCCGTGAATCAGACGGAAGGACCCAAAAGCCATCTGGCGCGCATCACCATGATGGTCCTGGCCGTGACGCTTCACAACATCCCGGAAGGGATGGCGGTGGGCGTCGTGTATGCGGGCATGCTCTCCGGCTCCGGCCTCATCAGCGCGGGCGGGGCGCTGGCCCTGACCCTCGGCATCGCGATCCAGAATTTCCCAGAAGGGGCCATCATCTCCATGCCGCTGTACGCGGAGGGCAAAAGCAAGGAAAAATCCTTCTGGCTCGGCCTTCTGTCCGGCGCGGTGGAGCCTGTTTTCGGCGCGCTGACGGTGCTGCTGGTCGGGCTGATCGTGCCCGCCATGCCCTATCTGCTGTCCTTTGCCGCCGGGGCGATGCTGTATGTGGTCGTAGAGGAGCTGATCCCGGAGATGGCGGCGGGGGAGCACTCCAACCTCGGCGTGCTCGCCTTTTCCGTCGGCTTCAGCCTGATGATGGCGCTGGATGTGGCGCTGGGATAGGAGAGAAGAGAATGAAGTATCATATTGAAAAGAACAGTATTCAGGAGACGCTGATCATCCCGCTCTTCGGGCGGCTCATCTGCTCCGAGCATTATCCGGAGCTGTTTTCCGACCCTTCGGCGGAGCGTATCTGCTCCATGCTGGACTACGACTTTTCGCAAAAGCGCAGGCTCATGGAGTCCCAGGCGGGGCTCTTCGGCGCGCTGGAGGTGGCCCAGCGGCAGTATGACCTCATGTGGGAGGTAAGCGATTTTCTCAAAACCCATCCCCGGGCGGCTGTGGTCAACCTGGGCTGCGGGCTGGACGACACCTTTTCCCGGGTGGATAACGGCCTGTGCCGGGGCTATAACCTGGATATGCCCGACGTGATCGCTGTGCGAAACGAGCTGCTGCCCGCGGCCGAGCGGGAAGAGAACATCGCCTGCGACCTGAACGACCATACATGGATGGAGCGGATCGACGCCGCTCACGGCGCGGTTTTCTTCGCCTCCGGGGTGTTCTATTACTTTGAGACGGAGGCGGTCAGGACGCTGTTTCGGGCGATGGCCGCGCGCTTTCCCGGCGCGGTGCTGGCCTTCGACTGCTGCAACCGGCGCGGCGCGAAGATGATGACCAAAACCTGGCTCAAGGGGGCCGGGATCCGGGACGTAAACGCGCTCTTTTCCCTGGACGATCCCACAAGCCTGAACGCCTGGAGCGAAGACTTCGCGTCCGTGACGACGAGAAGCTATATGCGCGGCTACCGGGATATCTATCCCAGGGTGAACGCCTTTCATAAGCTGATGCTCCGCTTCTGCGACAGCCTGGTGAAGATGCTGATCGTGAAGATCACGTTTAAAGGGGAAACAAAATGAAGTATCCGGGAATGCCGCTGGGCATGTGGCTGTTATATAAGAAGTCCTTCCGGGAGCACCTGACTTCCACCCTGGGTTTTTCGCCCCGGGAGGCAAGGGAGATCACCCGAAAGGCAAAGCCAAAGTACCGGGAGATCATCGAAAAGCTCCCGGATTTTGAAAAGGCCGACCGCTTTCAGATGAACATCGTCAACTGCGCCCTGTTCTGCGCCTTTTTGCTGAGCATGGAGAAGCGCCCGAATGTGGAGAAGGCGACCGCTTTTTACGCTGATGCCATGATGACCCCGCCCACACGGTGGTTCTGCCGGATGAGCGGGAAGCGCAAGTTTACGGACGCGGATCTTCAGGGCATGCGGGACACCGCCGCCCTGCGTGCCGCGGATCGCAACCCCTATTCCTGGAACATGGAGTTCCTGCCCTACCCGGACGGCAGCGGCTACGAGGCCCGCTTCACCAGCTGCGGCATCTGCACGCTGATGCGGGAGCTGGGACTGTTTGAACTGACTCCCGCCATGTGCCGTCTCGACTACACGATGAGCGAGGCGGGCGGCGCGTCGGAATTCGTGCGGGAGTATACCCTCGCCTCCGGCGGGCCGTACTGCGACTGCGGATACAGGAAAAAGAAATCATAAAAACCCCGATGACAGTCGGGCAAACATAGGAGGATAAAGCTATGAACACTACCGGAAAAATTGCGCTGTTTCTCGGCGGCACCCTGTTTGGCTCCGCCGGCCTGAAGCTCCTGGGCAGCAAGGACGCCCGCAAGGTCTACACCCACGCCACCGCCGCTGTGCTGCGCTGCAAGGATCAGGTGATGCGGGATGTGGAGGCCGTGCAGGAGGAATGTTCGGACATTCTGGCCGACGCCAAGGCCATCAACGAGGCGAGAAGCGCCGAGGAAGAGGCCAGGTACATCGAAGACAGCGCCCAGGCATGAGATTTCAGATTCTGCATGAAAGCCGGGGCCGTGTCCGTCTGCGGGCCATGCAGCGCTCCATGAGCATGGCTCAGGCGGATCTGCTGGAGGCCTGGATCCGGACGCTGCCCGGCGTGGATTCGGTGACGGTGCACGAGCGCATCTGCGGCGTGACGATCCTCTTTGCCGGGGAGCGGGACACGCTGTATCATGCCCTGTCCCGCTTTTCGTATGAAGAAGCCGAAGAAGAGGCGCACGTGCTCAGCCCCCACAGCCGCCAGATCAACCGGGAGTACAAGGAAAAGCTGGTCTTCCAGGTGCTGCGGCACTATGGGAAAAAGCTGTTTCTGCCCCTGCCGCTGCGGCAGATCATCAACACCGTCAATTCCGTGCCCCGCATCTGGCTGGCCGCCAAAACCCTGCTGCAGGGCAGGCTGAGTGTGGAGGTGCTGGATGGCGTCGCCATCGGCGTTTCTCTCCTGACCGGCGACTTCTCCACCGCGGGCTCCGTGCGCTTCCTGCTCTGCCTTGGGGAGACGCTGGACGACTGGACCCGCAAGAAATCCGTGGACGATCTGGCCAGGAGCATGTCCCTGCAGGTGGACAAGGTCTGGCAGCTGACGGAGGACGGAGCACAGGTGCTTGTCCCGCTCTCGCAGGTGCAGGCCGGTGACCGGGTCGTCGTCCACACGGGCCATGTCCTGCCGCTGGACGGCATCCTGGAGCAGGGGGACGTGATGCTCAACCAGGCCTCCCTCACCGGGGAATCCGTCCCCGTGGCCAAGCGGCCCGGCGCCGCAGTTTACGCCGGCTCCGTCGTGGAAGAGGGAAGCTGCGTACTGCGCGTGACCCATTCCGCGGGCGAGAACCGCTATGACCGCATCGTGCGCATGATCGAGGAGTCCGAGCGGCTGAAATCCGTCACCGAGGATCGGGCCTACCGCCTGGCGGACAGGCTGGTACCCTGGTGCCTGGGCGGCAGTGCGCTGACTTGGCTGCTGACCGGCAATACGCAGCGGGCCGTCTCGGTGCTGATGGTGGACTTCTCCTGCGCCCTGAAGCTCTCCATGCCCTTGAGCGTCCTCTCCGCCATGGGGGAG
>Ga0310697_10005799_pt1 | contig 11873 bp, 11 predicted proteins | sample 172DNAGHGlowgp2_FD_203883 | JGI IMG/M metagenome (GOLD analysis project Ga0310697, IMG submission 203883) | Sheep rumen microbial communities from Palmerston North, Manawatu-Wanganui, New Zealand - 1728 DNA GHGlow gp2 (v2) (version 2) | ecosystem: Host-associated > Mammals > Digestive system >... | reverse complement strand
CCCGCCTGATTGTCGGATGCCTCATCGGCGAACAGATGCGCCTGATGAACTCCGACCGCGAAAACATCAAGAAATTCCTCGGTCCCGTGAAGATGCTGGGCGTGCAGTCGCAGTTCAGCTACGGTGTCAACGGCATCAAGGACAAGACCGCTATCGCCGTCGAGGAGCACCTGAAAGACCCCACGTCGGAGTTCTACATGGGCCACGCCTACGAGCACCTGCTCGACTTCACCACCGACGACCACACGGCCGAGCGCTACAATCGCCTCGTCGACTATAAGAACCACCTCTATTCGTATATCTACACCGCCTGCATCCTGCACCAGACCATGCTCCAGTGGCGCAGGGCCGGATACGACATCAGCGACCGGCCGGAAGTGCTCTTCACCCTGTTCAACCTCGGCTTCAAGCGGTCGAAACCCCACCCCAACCCGGAGGCCGGCGGCAGCAGCATCCGCATCGGCGACCGCAAATACACTTTCAGCGCGCTGGGCTTCGACTTCTACTACAGCGGCGAAATGGCCGACATCTTCCCCTTCCACGCCCGCTGCTTCCACGATGCCGATGAGGCCCTCTCGCCCGACGACATCGCACGCATCCAAAGCAATATGAGCGACTGTGACCGGCCCGAACGCGGACTGGAATACCGGCGCGACTCGGTGCAGTCCAACCTGCCCGACGACGGCTTCACCACGCCCCCGCCTCCACCCGACCCCTTCGGCATCAACCCCGAGGCCGTGGTCCCCGTTTCGCACACCGCACAATAAACCATCCAAATACGATTAATAATGAAGAAGTCCTCACCCTCCGGCACCCCGACCCTCCGACGATCCGCCACAAAGGCAGCCTGGCTCACCATTCTGGCGGCTTTTCTGCTCATCGTCCCCACCGCCTGCGAAGAAGAAAGAGGTGTGCTCTTCCCCGACTCGTGGTCGGGCAGCATCAGCACATCGTTCTACGAAGGACAACAGCCCAAATCGGTCACCGCATCATACTACATCAAGTTCGACAACATCACCTCCGGCACCATGCACCGCAACGTGCTGGTCCACTACGGCGGGATGGCCAACTATGAATACACTATCAGCGGCGACGCCGACATCACCTACGCCCTCATCGGCGACGCTGGCTGGATCAAAGCCGCGTTCCCCAACGAGTACACCGGCGGGCACGACACCGTTTACCACACCTTCACCTATGACGAAGGCGAAGACGCTATCACGCTCCACTTCGACTCGGTGACCCTCAAGGCATGGAACTTCGACGAGTTGACATTGTACAGAAATTGATTATCAATATTTTAAATTATCAACCAACAAAAAACATCATTATGAAAAAAAACATTTTTGCCTTCGTGGCTGCGGCTTTCCTTATGATTTTCATGGGTTCCTGCAGCAAGCAGGTCGATCTTGCCGGTACCAAATGGCAATGCAAAATCGACAAAACCATCACTTATCAGGGGATTCCTGTTGATGTGGATGCCGAATTCAACCTGCATTTTGTCGATGCCAAAAACGGTTCTCTAGAAGCCAATCTCAGCATCACTGCGATGGGTCAGACCCAGTCTGATAACTCGTCTAGCGACTTCACATACACCTTCGACGGCGAAGAGGACGGCGCCCTCATCGACGAAGAAGGCAACAAAATGGAATTTGAATACTACAGCAAAGACAAGACCATCCACGTCGATTTCGACTCGCCCGAGATGGAGAGTCTTTTGGGCATCAGCGAACTTGTCTTCCAAAAACAGTAAAAAGGCAGCAATAGCTGAATACACCAAGAGGCCGGATGCAGGGTTGCATCCGGCCTCATTTTTTTCTCTTACTTCTTCAATTATTTCTGCTCACAGCATTTTTATTGTATTGATTCCGTCACGACGCTGCGACATGTCAGTCCAGTAGGGTCATTCGCAACCTAGGAATCATGACGAACAACACCGGCCTATTTTGTCTTCCATGCACGGAAAGTGCAGGCAAAGTGCGGGGCGCCATTATGTTTGACGCTGTAGGCCATATTCTCGCTAGAGGCCACCTTGGACATCTCCTCCATGCGGCGATGGCACTTTTTTACACCGCCCAGGCCGTGGGTGCACTGCATGTAGCAGCCCTTGTGACCTGCCTGATGGTGCAGCTCGAAGCTGCCGAAGCCCAACTCCTTGGCGCGCTGTTCCAGGCGGTCGAAGGCGCGATCGGCCGAGCATCCGTGCGAGACGAAGACGGTGTCGATCAGGGTTATTCCCACGTCCGTCTGGTCCTCTTCGGCCTCGGCGCAGAGGGAGTCTAACTCCACCTCGAAGTCATCCCACTCGTCCTCCCAATCACCCAAGTCGGCGTTCAGCAGCTGCACGAAGACCACATGTAGCACCAGCTCGCGCACCTCAGCCATGTCGAGCAGACGGGTGGAGAGGAGCGCTGGGTCGTCGCAGACGAAGGTGCAGTGCGCTATCGAGCTGTCCCAGAAGCGGACGTCGAACTCCACGCCGTCGGAGGTCACGCGCGTCCAGCCCAGTCGCACGTTGAGCACCCACTTGGGCACACCTCGCATTCGGAGGCACCAGACGCTGTCGTTCAATGCCTCGAGACTGACGCCGTCGTCGTCGAGCGATTGCGAGGAGGCGTGGTCAATGTGGAGCGTGTCGTCACTGCCGTCGTAGACGCAAGTTAAGAAGTGCAGGCTGTCGCGCCAGCCGTAGGTGACCAGCTGCCGATCCTTGGTGGTTGCCATGAGGGCGAAGTCGTAGCCCTCGGCCTCGCGGGTGCTCTCCACCTCGCCGGCCGTCACGCCGCCCGGGAATGCCTCCAGCGTCGGCGCCTCGCGGTGACGGCAGCCCGTAGCCATCAGGGCCGCCACCGTAACAATGATAAAGAGTCTTGTTTTCATATCACATCATCTAAGGTTAATTCGTCTATACTGATACCCAGAAGTTTCATCTTCTGACGGATAAGCGGCAAGTCCTCCTCGAGGAACTCGCGCCGCTGGTGGGAGAGGATGCGCTCACGGGCATCGGCACTGACGAAGTAGCCCACGCCGCGGCGCTGATAGATGATTTCTTCCTGCTGCAGGTAGTCGAAGGTGCGCACCACCGTATTGGGGTTGACGCCCATCTGGGTAGCCACGTCGCGCACCGACGGCATGCGGTCGTCGGCCACCAGTTGGCCCTGCAGCACCTGCTCCATCAGCCAGTCGGCTATCTGCAGGTATATCGGTTTCTGTTTCCTGAAATCCATAGTTGTTTCCTCCTTATTTCAGTTCGCGGATGCTCAGGTGGACGTCGACACCGTCGGCTTCGACCTTGCAGCGTCCGTCGCCAACAATGGTCTTCTCGCCTTCCTTGCGCGAAGGCAGGTCGCAAGTGAGCCAAGGCTTTATGCCCGACATCTCGATGGTCAGGCCCGCCGTCGCTGGCACCACATGGAGCGCAAGCAGGCTTTGGACGCCGTCAATGTCGATCTCGTCGGGCAGGGTGTTGGGGTAATTGGCATTGACACTGACCTTCACGCCGTCCACTGTCAACTTGCGGCTCAGCACATTCTCGATAATCACGCCGGTCTCTACGCCGTCAATGTCGATATCGTCGAGCACTGTGCTGCGCGGCACCTTGACAACAAGGTGCTTGCGAATATTCTTCAAATCACCGTAGCGGTACTTGCCATGACCGCAGTATTGTATCTCAAGTTCGCCCTCCTCATCTACATAGTAGCGCATACGCAGCGAGTCGGTCAGCGGGAGGAAGCCCTCCTGAATCTCCTCATGGATGCGTACCGCAGAGTCGTCGGTGTAGAGTATTTCCATGTCGCCGAAGAGCCAGTCGACGCTGATGCCGCTAATCGGCTGCTGCAACGTAGCGTCACCGACGCTGAAGCGCTCGGGGTGGTCGTACTCAATCTTAAGCTTTGTATTTTCGCCGCAGGCGGCCAGCAGCATGGTGGCCATAACGGCTATAATTGCTATACGTTTCATAACTCTTAACTTTTAATTCTTAACTCTTAACTTTCAATACGCCATGCGGTTCAGGCGGCGCCAGCTGAGCCAGCCGAAGAGGGCCGTCATCAGCACGTCGAAGCCCAGGGCCAGTCCAAAGATCCAGTTGACCATCTGCTCGCCGCTCATGCGGTCGGGCAGCTGCATGAACCAGTCCATGAAGCTGCTGTCGGAGAAGACGGCCACCATCACCGGCACCAGCACAATGCTGAGCACGAAGTTGATGACATACAGCCAGAGGATGGTCTGCAGCACCTTGTGCTTCTTGAAGATGGTGCTGGTGAAGAGGAACATCAGCACGGTGGAGATGTAGCCTATCCAGCAGGCCACCTGCCACATCCAGCCGAGGTGCAGGAAGAGTTCGGCCCCCTCCTCGGCGGCAGCATACTCGCTCAGGGTCGACATGTCGAAGGTGAAGGGGAAGCCCATCTCGCCCTGCCAAATCCACTCCTGCCACGGGCCAAAGGGGACGGCGGTGAGGAACACATCGAGCACCAGGCTGCCCAGATAGACGGCCAGCGGGCACACGATGAGCGAGAAGAGCAGCGCCGAGCAGAACTTCTCCGCCTTCGAGGCGGGGAGCATGGCGTAGTAGATGCCCTCGTTGCGCAGGTTCCAGGTGCGGTACATGCGCGAGGGGGCCATGATGGCGGCGATATAGGCCACAGTCTCTATCATGATGAGGCGCAGGTCGGCCGGCATGTGGGCGTCGCGGCCGCCGAAGACATACATCATCAGCCACGCGGCAAACGGCAAGGCGGCCAGGATAATCATTGTGGTGCCGAACATCGGCCACATATTGCGAAAGTCTTTCGCTACGACTTTACAGAAACGATTCCAATCCATATTGTTTACGATTTACAGTTTACAATTTAATAGGTCATACGATCCATCCGACGACGGCTGAGCCAGGCCAGGAAGAGGGTTGCTGCGGCCTCGACGGCGATTACGACCCAGTAGGCCTGTGTTCTGTTGTCAAAGGCAATGGGCAAAACCACCAATCCGCCAATCAGCAAGAGGAACAGCAGCACCTGCAAAATACCACGGAGAGTGTTGTTGGCCACCGTATTGGCCCATATCATGCCGAACAGCGCCACGAGGAAGGTAAACAGGGTGCCCAGCACCATCGGCAGGTCGAGGAACCGAAGCGTCTCCGACTGCCAGAAGTACTTCGTGTAGCCCGGCAGGTGCACCGCCGTCAGCAGCACGTCCTCCGCCAGGCCGATGGCCATCAGCACCACGACGGTCAGCACCATCAGCGTGGCAATCGAGGCGTGTTTCTCGGCCTTGGTGGCGGGCAGCATGGCGAAGTAGATGCCGCGCTTCTTCTTGCCCACGTTGGGGTAGACCTGCGTGGGAATCATCAGCGCCCACCAGGCCACCATGTCCACCATCAGTGCCAGTCGGTATAAGGTGCCGTGGGTATATTCGTTGCCGAGCAGTTGCTGGCTCAGCACCATCAGCGGCGTAAAGGCCAGTGCCATCCATAGGCCCGTATAGAGAGTCTCTCGCGGGCAACTGCGCACATCGTGCCGCACCAGCCGGCCGAAACGCTTTATGTCGAATGTCTGACTCATGCGAACAGTTCTTTAATCTTCTCCTTGTTACGCAGCACGGCGTTGAAGAGGGCCTCAATGTTGAGCTGGCTCTCCTCGCCACCCTCATTGGCCACCACATTCATGTAGCCGCCTGGCAGCAGCTCGCTGTAGAGGGCATTCTGGCGCTCTGCACCGCCATACTCGAAGAAGAGCTTCTCGGTGATCTTCTGCACCGAGGCGTCGAGCAGCACGGCGTTGTGGCTGAGGATGACGATGGGGTCGATGAGGTTCTCCACGTCCTTCACCTGGTGGGTGGAGATGATGATAGTTTTGCCCTCGTCGGCAATCTTGCTCAGTATGGAGCGGAACTGCGCCTTGCTGGGGATGTCGAGGCCGTTGGTGGGCTCGTCGAGCAGCACATAGTCGGTACCCAGCGACAGGCTGGCGGCAATGAGGCTCTTCTTCTGCTGGCCGAAGCTCATCTCGCGGAACTTGCGGTCGGGCTCCACTTCCAGCTCCTGCATCAGGTGAAGGAAGGTACCCTGCGAGAAGGTGGGATAGAAGGGGCTGAGCTCGTCGACATACTTCTGCGGCGTGGCGTTGTCGGGCAGCGTCACCTCGTCGGGCAGGAAGACGATGCGCTGCAACATCTCCGGCAGGCGGTCGTGGCTGGTCATGCCGTCGACCGTGCAGCTACCGCTCACCGGCCTCTGCAGGCCACAGATGATCTTGAGCAACGTGGTCTTGCCTACGCCGTTCTCGCCCAGCAGGCCGTAGATGGCGCCCTGCGGGAAACTCAGATTGATAGTGTTGAAGACCGGAGTCTTCTTGTAGCTGAAGTCAAGATTCTTAATCTCTATCATATTATTTGTCTTTTTACGGTTTACTTATACTTCACTGCCGTGCCATACACCAGCACCTCGGCGGCCTGCTGCATAATGGCGCTGGTGGTGTAGCGCACGCCGATGATGGCGTCGGCGCCCATGCGGACGGCCTGGTCCAGCATGCGCTGCGTGGCCTGTTCGCGGGCCTTCTCCATCATGTTGGTGTAACCTCGCAACTCGCCACCCACGATGCCCTTCAGCCCCTGACCAAAATCAGTGAACATGTTCTTACTTTGGATGGTACTGCCGGTGACCACTCCAAGTTCCTCATAATTGTATCCCTGCAGGGATTCCACTGTTACGATTTTCATATTCGTGATATATTTAATGATAAATGATTTTTGTTTCAATCCATCACATCTGCGGAGTGTTGCCTGTGTCGGTGGCACCCTGGCGGGCCTTGCTCTCGAGCTCCATCTTGCCGATGCGCCATGTGAGGCCGAGGCTGACGAAGCGCGAGTCGAAGCGCTGACTGCCCGTGGTCTGATACTGCGGTGCCGTGGTGTTGGATCCCCACTCGGCCATGCCGAAGATGTCGTTGACGTTGAAATAGACGCTCAACTGGCGGTCGAGGAAATCGGCCGAGCATCCCAAGTCGACGCCTTTATTGGCCACTGTGAGACTGTACAGCCCCAGCCGCGGACTGCTATAATGGGCGTTGGCGAACACCTCCAGCCGCTTCCACAGCTTGGCCCACAGGTTGATACGGGCGCTCCAGCTCCATTTACTGTCGCTGAAATCCTGATAATTGTATGCATAATTGAACACCGAAGCGTTGAGGCGCACGTTGAAGAACCCCGTGGGGCGATAGGTGACGTTGGCCTCGAGGCCCTCGGTATGGCTGGATCCTATGTTCTCCGGACGGGTGTAGTTGACCAGCATCGTGGCGGGGAAATAGGCAGGGGCATAGCCGGCATAGGTCATCGTGCCAATCTCATTGGTGTTGGCGCGATAGTAGGCGTTGAGGCTCAGCATGCCGAAGCCCATGATGTATTTGCTCCATGCCGCTTCGAGATTGTGTGTATAGGTAGACAGCAGGTTGGGATTGCCGATCTCATAGCTGTAGTCACTGTAGCGCACAAAGGGAGAGAGTTGCGTCATGCCGGGGTCGGTATCACGAAGCGTATAACTGATGCTGTAGCTGGTGAAATTCTTGGTCTGATAGCTCAGGTGGATGCTGGGGACAAGACCGAAGAACGAGGTGTCCACAACGGTCATTCCGGCACCGTCCTGGTGGCTCCATTCGCTGCGTTTCCAGCTCTGCTCGCCGCGCAGGCCGAGTTTGGCGGTAAAACCACCCCAACGCTTCTGCAGGGTCACATAGCCGCTAAGACCCGTGCCACGCTCCACACCGTCGCTCACGCGCAGGGCCACAGTATGGTAATTGCCGTCGGTGCCCATGGTGTCGACCCCCAAATACTGCGTGCCGCCGCCGAACTCAAGCTCCATGCCCGCCTCAAGCTCGAGGTCGTGTTTCATCGGGTGGGTATAGTTGAGAGTCATGCTGCCGCTGGGACTGGCCCGGCGTGTTTCGGTGCGGCGCAGCAGACTGTCCATCGTCGGGTCGGCATAGGCAAAGGTCTCCGTGCCAATGCCGTTTTCGTTCCAGGTGTTGCCGTTGAGGCTAAAGGCGAGCTTGCGGCCGGTGCTGTCGAAGCGGTGCTCCAGCCAGGCACCCATATATCCGCCCCAGCCGAAACCATCGGGATTCTCGAGGTCGTAGTGGTAGCCGAGGTTGCGCAGCGTGGGTTGGTACTCGCGATAGACGAGATCCAATTCGGTGCTGTTGTTGCCCCAATAGGGATAGACGCCCAGCCAGGTGGCCAGATGCGTCTTGTCGGAGATGTTCCAGTTGAGGTTCAGGCCGCTATAGCCACCGTAGTTCCTAGAGTGCGTCTCGCTGGTAGAACTCTGGTAGCGGCTTGTGTCGCCGTTATTGTCAAAGAGGGTGTTTGTGCCATCAGAGTACATGTTGTGCACGCCGATGTTGGCGTTGAGATAGATATTCATGTCGAACTTCTCGTTGGCATAGACATACGACACCCACGGCGAAATACTCGGCATGGTGTTGGCGCGCACGCCCACGCAGAGCAGTTCGTTGCGCGTCACCTTCTGGTTGGTGACGATGTTGATCACACCGCCGCTGGTGCTGTAGCGGGCCGAGGGGTTGGTGATCACCTCAATGCGCTCGATGGCGTTGGCCGGCATCTGCTTGATGTATTGCTTCAAGGCCTCCTCGTTCATGTGCGAGGGGCGGTCGTTGACCCAAATCTCCACGCTCGACACGCCGCGCAGCGTGATGTTGCCCTCGGCGTCCACCTCCACGCCCGGAGCGTTCTGCAGGGCGTCGCTGGCGGTGCCGGTCTGGATGGAGGGATCCTCCTTGGTGTTGTAGAGATTCTTCTCGCCGTCCATGACATAAAGGGGTTTCTCGGCCGTCACCTGCACCTCCTGCAGCGTGGTGCCCTGGATCAGTTCGATCTTCAGATCGCGGATGTCGCTCGTCACGCTAAGGTTGGCATAATATGTGTGGTAGCCCACAAACGAGGCCTGCAGCAGATAGTCGCCAGTATCCACATCGCGGATGTCGAACCGTCCGTTTTCATCCGTGGTGGCACCGCGCATGAACACCGTGTCGGCAGGCCGCATCAGGGCCACATTGACAAACGGCATCTCATCGCCTTCGGCACTCGTCACTGTGCCCTTCACGTGTCTCACTTGCGCCATCGAAGTGGCCGATATCGCCAAAATGGCGACCATAAAAAGGAAGCTTGCTTTTCTCATATTGTTGTTTTTCAATTAATTATTCACTTATACTACTACCGTACTAGTTAACTAGTACACTGCAAATGTAAGACAATTTTTAACTCTGGCAAAATTTTTTTCAAAAAAAGTGATTTTTTTTCAGCAACTGCATCAGAGCGCAGGCAAAAAAAGGAACCGGTCCATGCACAACTGCTCCCCATGCCACCAGCAGCACCTTTTGGACGACTGTCGTACAACAAGTGTACATCACTCGCCGACCCCACGGCCGGCCAGACATGGGCCAAGGGGGCGGATTTGGAAAAGAAATACACCCGCAGGACAATAAAAACGGCACATTAGAGTTATATATATCATATTTATTACGCGTCGCGCAGACGCGGACGTCATCACAAACCGAAAAAACAACCAACACAATACCCTCTTATGGAACAAGGCAACCATCCGGAACAGCCGGGCACCTTCGGAAACAACTACGACCACCAGGCCAGCACGCGCTTCTTCCGCCGCTGGTGGAAAGTGCTGCTCATCGTCTTCGTGGCAGCCGCCATCGTCTCGCTCGTCGTGGCGATGCTCATCAAGCCCCTCTACAAGTCGTCGGCTGTGATATTCCCCACCAACAGCAACCGCATGTCGAAGGCCATCATGGACTACCACTACAGCCTCGACTTCATGGACTACGGCATCGAACGCGACTGTGAATATGCCATCCAGATCCTGTCGTCGAAACGCATGCAAAAGGCGGTGTGCGACCACTTCAACCTCGCCGAGCACTACGCCATCCCGGCCAACCAGGCCCACTTTCAGTACAAACTCGACAAACAATACAAGAGCAACATCAGCGTGAAACGCACCGACTTCCTGGGTGTGGAAATCGGAGTGCTGGACCAGGATCCTCAGTGGGCCGCCGACATCGCCAACTACATCGCTGCAATGTACGACACACTTTGCCACGACATCCACCACGACCGTGCCGAAAGCGCCGCGGCGGTGATGACAAGCGTGTGCAACGAGATGGAGAGCGACATCGACTCGCTCAGCCAGACCGCCGCCGGCTCGAAATGGCGCAGCGACCTGGTGGCCGAGAAGTGCCGCGAACTGGCCGACCTGCAGACTCGCGCCACGCAGACCACCGTGGACAAAGACCTGAAGGTGAGCTACAAATACATCGTCGACCAGGCCTCACCGGCCGACAAGAAGGCCTACCCGAAACGGCTGCTCATCGTGCTGGCCGGTAGCCTCGGCGCCGTCGTGGTGACAATTTTCGGACTGCTCATTTTTGCCAAGCGCGAAGAGGAAGAGGCATGAAGGCTTGGCTCCGCAAGAACAAAGGTCTGCTGCTGGCGTTGTCGCTGACGCTGGCTTTTGTCGTTGCGGAATCGCTGGTGTTCTACTATAAAGGGAGCTTCATACTGACGCTCATACCGCTGGCGCTGCTGGTGGTGTGGCTGTTCGTGACCCGCTTCGAGACCGGCATGCTGAGCATCGCGCTGCTGACACCCTTTGCCGTCAACATGACCCTGATGCCGGGCATGGAGCTGTCGATGCCGGTCGAGCCGATGATGATACTCTTCACCCTGATCTTCTTCTTCAGGGTGCTGGTGGCGCACAACTACGACCTGCGGCTGCTGCGCCATCCCGTCAGCCTGCTGCTGATGGCGTCGGTGGCATGGATGTTCATCACCTCGTGCACGTCGCAACTGCCGTGGGTGTCGTTCAAATACACGCTGGCGCGCATCTGGTTTGTGGTGCCGTTCTTCTTTGCCAACGCACAGATATTCAGCAACCGCCGACGCATACACGAATTCTTCTGGGCCTACGCCATCGGGCTGGGGGTGGTGATCCTGATAGCCACCGCCAAAACGCTGGGCAACTTCAGCGACCTGCAGACGCTGCATCGCGTGATGAAGCCCTTCTTCAACGACCACACGGCCTACGGATGCGTCATCGCGCTGTTCCTGCCTGCGGCCTTCTACTTCATCTTCTCCAAGGGTCACACGGGCTGGCGGCGCGTGCTGACGCTGCTGCTGTTCGCCCTGCTGTGCGTCGGGCTGTTCTTCTCCTATTGCCGTGCCGCATGGCTGAGCGTGCTGGGCGCCATCGGCGTCTACGTGCTGATCCGCCTGGGAATGAAGGTGCACTGGATGGTGCTGCTGTTCGGCATCGGCGTGGGGGCCTTCTTCATGTATCAGAGCGAAGTGCTCTACCAGCTCGGCAAAAACAAACAGGATTCGTCCTACGACCTGGCCGGGCAGGTGAAATCCATATCCAACATCTCGACCGACGCCAGCAACCTCGAGCGCCTCAACCGATGGGCATCGGCCATGCGGCTGTGGAAAGAGCATCCGGTGTTGGGATGCGGTCCCGGCACCTACCAGTTTCTCTACGGCAGCCACCAGCGTAGCTACCAGCTGTCGACCATCAGCACCAACGCCGGCGACCTGGGCAACGCCCACAGCGAATACATCGGCCCGATGACCGAGCAGGGCCTGCCGGGCCTGCTGCTCGTGGCGGCGCTGTTTCTCACCACCTTCGCCACCGGCGTGCGACTGTACCGCACGGCGAAAGACCCCGAAGTGGGACGCATGGCGCTGGCCTTCACGCTGAGCCTGCTGACCTACTACATCCACGGCGTGTTCAACAATTTCCTCGACACCGACAAACTGTCGGTACCCTTCTGGGCATTCACGGCAGTTATCGTATCGCT
>Ga0310697_10005798_pt1 | contig 11876 bp, 6 predicted proteins | sample 172DNAGHGlowgp2_FD_203883 | JGI IMG/M metagenome (GOLD analysis project Ga0310697, IMG submission 203883) | Sheep rumen microbial communities from Palmerston North, Manawatu-Wanganui, New Zealand - 1728 DNA GHGlow gp2 (v2) (version 2) | ecosystem: Host-associated > Mammals > Digestive system >... | reverse complement strand
CCGACGGGCTGGGTGCCCGCTACGAGTCGAAGCTCGACCACACCATCGTGGTGTCGATGGGGACGGGTACGAGCTTTGTGCTGTGCGACGGCGACGAGATGCGCCACATAGGCGGTATAGGCGTGGGGGGCGGCACACTGGCCGGTCTGTCGCGGTTATTGCTGAACACGAGCGACATCAAGGCCGTATCGGCGCTGGCCATGCAGGGCAACACGAAGAACGTACACCTGCTCATAGGCGACATATCGGCCGAGCCGTTGCCCAACCTGCCGATGGACGCCACTGCCAGCATACTGGCCAAGGCGCAGAGCGACGCGGCGAAGGAGGACATTGCGGCGGGCATCATCTCGATGGTGCTGCAGACCATCGGTTCGGCGGCATGGCTGTCGAGCCGAGGCTCCGACATCCGCGACTTTGTGCTCATCGGGAACCTGACGCTGCTGCCCCAGTGCAAAGAGGTGTTCCCGCCGTTAGAGCAGCTCTACAACATCCGCTACCACATACCGAAGTACTCGCAGTACTGCACTGCCATAGGCGCGGCGCTTAGCTTTGCTAAGTGAAAAGTGAAAAGTGAAAAGTGAAGAATTTCCTTCCGGAGTCCCTGCAGGTGAAGGGATGGCGGCAGCAAATTCTTCACTCTTCACTCTTCACTATTACCTTATTACCTTATTTTAATTCTTCCCACATCAGTACGGAGCCGTTGCGGCGGGCTGGGTCAGGGCCTGTGAAGTCCCAGGAGTAGGGGCTGCCGGTGGAGGGGCTCTTGCCGAGGTAGCGGTGGTTCTTCAGCGAGAGGAGCATGAAGTCGTGGTCGAGGAAGTCCTGCCAGAGGAAGGTTGTGCTGTTCACGTCGTCGGGGGTGGAGAGGGCTGTTTTCCCGTCGGGTGAACCGACGGGGGCGAGAGAGGCGGTGAAGCGGACGTCGCCGGGCAGACCGTCGCCGTAGACCTTGACGTAGCGGCCGTCGGCGCATTGCAGGGCTACACGGCCCTGTCCACGGTCGATGACCTTGAACTGCGTCAGCTGGCTCTTGTCGCCGGCGTGGGTGTCGTAGAGCAGGCCGTGCTTCAGGGCGATGGCAGGCCGGCCCGTGGCCTTGTTGATGATGCGGATGGTCTTGCCGTAGGGGATGTTCTGGCTGCGGTCGGCGCAAGGCTCGTCGACGGTGAAGTTGTCGAACTCGGCGTAGCCGCCCTGCTTACCCTTCGTGTTGAAGGAGAAGAGGGCGTGGCGGGAGCCTTGGAACGAGATGAGCTGGTAGCTGAGGGGCATCATGCGGCCGATGGTCTGGAACGTCGTGCCGTCGGTGCTGTAGGCGTACTGCATTTTATCGTTGTCGTAGTCGCCGATGCAGCGGAGGTAGATTTTACCGTCGGGTAAACCGACGGGCACTGTGACGGTGTCGTTGGTGAGTTGTTCGAAGCAGCGGAGGGTGAGGGTGTTGCCCTGCTTTACAAGGCCAATCCATGAGCAGGGGACGTTGATGTTGCCGAGGCCGCAGACGTCGCCGTCCTTCATGCCCTTGGTGTAGAGTTCGACGGTGGCGACGCTCTTCGGGCCGATGACGCGCTGGGTGAGGGTGTTGCGGGCCCACATGAGCTGCTCGGCGGGCTGGCTGTGGATGCGGAGGCGGCCGCCACGGAGGCTCCACTGACGGTCGTCGGGGTTATGGTTCCACTGCCAGATGCGGCCGAGCGTCTTGGCGTTGAAATCGTCACTACGGTCGTAAGGGGCCGTCATGGGCTGGGGCTCCTCACCCACGCCGTAGCAGCCCAGCTTGGCGCCGGGCTTGAACCACGTGCGGGGTGCACGGCCGAGGTTGCCTTTTAGGCCGACCATGGGCCAGCCGTCCTCCCACGTCATGGGCATGAGGCAGACGGTGCGGCCGATGGAGTGGAAGTCCTGCATGAAGAGGGCCCACCACGAGCCGTCCTTGTACTGCACGATGCCGCCCTGGTGGGCGTTGGTGCAGGCGGTGGCGTCCTTGTCGACGGGGCCGAGCTGGAACTTCGTGCCGTCCTCGCCGATGCGGTACTTCGTGCCACGGGGCACTTGGGTGAGCGAGGCGGCGTGGTAGCCGTAGGTCTCGTCGGCGGTGATGACGCGCGTCTCGTAGGGTCCCCAGATGCTCTTCGAGCGCGAGCAGAGGGTGCGGCCGTTGGGCGAGTAGTCGGTGGAGATGAGGTAGTACATACCGTCAATCTTGTACATGTGATGGCCTTCGCCCATGCCGTTGCCCTCGGGTATGATGACGCGCTCGGTACCCTCGACGGGGCCGCTCATGTCGGGCTTCAGCTCGGTACACTTCACCGTGCCGTAGCCGTGGATGGCATAGACCTTGCCGTCGTCGTCGAACAGCACGCCGAGGTCGTAGATGTTGCCCTGCATGTTATGGTGGGTCCAGGGGCCGCGGATGTCCTTTGCCGTGTAGCATTGCAGCCCCTTGCCGTTGACGTTCGAGAAGACGTAGAACTGTCCGTTGGCGTAGCGGATGCAGGGTGCCCAGATGCCCTGTCCGTAGATTTCCTCGTGGTTCTTCAGCGAGAAGCGGTCCTCGGCGAAGTCGAAGCGGTCGAAGCAGTAGGCGACGTTTTCCCAGTTCACCAAGTCCTTCGAGTGGAGTATGACCAGCCCCGGCACGGCGTGCATGGTGGTGCCGGCCAGGTAGTAGTCGTCGCCCACGCGGAGGATGTCGGGGTCGGAGAACTCGTCGTAGAACAGCGGGTTGGTGAACGTGCCGTTGCCGTTGTCGGCGGTCCACGACTTGGTTTGTGCCTGTGCGCCCTGTGTGCCGACGGCCATGAGGGCAGCGAATAGTAGATGTAGCTTTTTCATACGTTAATTATTTGACTGTAGGATTAAGATTGCGTTCGAGGAAGAAGCGCCGGGTGGCGGCGAAGAAGGTGAGCACGCCGAGGGCATTGACGGCCGCCACCGTCCAGAAGGCGGCATCGTAGCCCACGTGCTCGGCAATGACGCCGCCGACGAGTATGCCCAGTCCCATGCCGACGTCCCACGACACGAGGATGGTGGAGTTGGCCGTGCCGCGCTTGTTGTTGGGAGCCACGCTGATGGTCATGTTCTGGAACGCGGGCCACAGATGGCCGTTGCCCAGTCCGATGAGGAGGGCGGAGGCGTAGTAAGTGAGAAGTGAGAGGTGAGAGGTGAGAAGTGAGGAGTCCATCATGGGTCCTAATATAAATAAGGTGTAGCCCACGAGCGATATGAGCATGCCCCCGGCGGCGTTATGGGTGACGCGTCCCTGGCGCAGGGCCTTGCCGCCCTGCAGTCGCGAGAGGATGAGCCCCACGGCGCAGAGCATGAAGTAGGTGCCTGTGCCGCCGGTGATGCCCAGCTGCTCCTTGCCGTAGATGGCTAAGTAGTTGCTCAGCACGCCGAAGCAGAAGCCGAAGGCCACCATGTTAAGGCCGAGCAACCAGCCGCGGACGAGGAAGAAGCGGTCCCAGGAAAGGGAAAAGTGAAAAGTGAAAAGTGAAGAATTTCCTGCCGGAGTTCCTTCCGCAGAAGGGATGGCGGCAGGAAATTCTTCACTTTTCACTCTTAACTTTTCACTTTTAACCCTTGCATCCACCGCCATGCCGGCGCAGGCCACGACAAGGGCTATCCAGAACAGCAGGTCGAAGCTGTGGGTATAGCGGTAGATGAAGATGCCGATGGTGGGCGCAATGGCCATGGCCAGGTTGTTGGACAGTCCGTAGTAGCCGATGCCCTCGGTGCGGCGGGTGGAGGGCAGCACGTCGATGGCCACCGTCGAGTTGGCCACCGTCAGCGCCCCGAACGGTCCGCCGTGCAGGGTGCGGACGATGGTGAACAGCAGCAGGGTGGACGCCGCCAGATAGCCCGCGAAGAATACGGAGAAGGCCACGAAGCTGACCATGAGCACCGTCTTGCGGGGGAACGTGTCGACCAGGAATCCGCTGAACGGTCGCATGACGAGCGCCGTGACGGTGTAGCCCGACAGCACCAGCCCGATGACGTCCTTCGTGGCCCCGAAGCGCTCGCTCAGGTAGAGCGGCAGCAGCGGTGTCAGCACATAGAAGGCGAAGAACAGCGAGAAGTTCGCCACCATCACCATGCAGTAGTTACGGTTCCAGAGTCTTTCCATCTTTTTTCGGATTCAGTGTGCAAAGTTACGGAAAATTTCTGTAACTTTGCACGCAAAACCAGAAAAAAAGCATTATGAAAGTAATCTACGAAGACAACCACATCATCATCGTCTCGAAGGAGAGCGGCGAGATAGTGCAGGGCGACAAGACGGGCGACAAGCCGCTGAGCGAGACCGTGAAGGAGTACCTCAAGGAGAAATACCACAAGCCGGGCGAGGTGTTCCTCGGCGTCTGTCACCGCCTGGACCGTCCCGTGGCGGGCCTCGTGGTCTTCGCCCGCACGTCGAAGGCCCTGGCGCGCCTTAACTGCATGTTCGCCGAGGGCGAGGTACACAAGACGTATTGGGCGATAGTAGGAAGTGAGAAGTCAGAAGTGAAAAGTGAGAAGTATGATTACACTGCGACACGAACTTCTCACTTCTCACTTCTCACTTCTCACTTTGAGAAATTGTCTCACTGGCTCGTCCGCAACGAAAAGCAGAACAAGTCGTATGCTTACGACCACGAGGTGCCGCACTCTAAGAAGGCACAGTTGGAGTATCGCGTCATTGGGCAGGGCGAGCGCTACCAGCTGTTGGAGGTGAAGCTGCTGACGGGCCGCCACCACCAGATACGCTGCCAGTTGGCCAAGGTTGGCATGCCCATCCGTGGCGACCTGAAGTATGGTGCCCCACGCTCCAACCCTGACGGCAGCATCTCACTGTTCAGCCGCCGTGTGGAGTTCATCCATCCTGTCTCTAAACTGCCGATTGTCGTAGAAGCACCAGTGCCTGCCGACAATCTGTGGCAGGCACTGGCTCCTAAATAATCTTGTCCATGTAAACTGTTTCCTTATTCGGCGGCAGCCTGGCGGAGTTCTCCGCTCTTCTCCTGCGGAATCATGCTACGTGATGACCAGACAGATGGAGTAGCCAGACCGTCTTCATCCTTAAACACACGGTAAGTTCCAACCTTCATAATTTTATTGTCGGGATCGTCTTTTTCAACCATCAATATGGCTTCATAAGCGTCTTTGATGCCTTCCTCAGTCATGGTTCCGGAAATAAGCGTTGCCAATTTATATCTTGCATTATAATTGGATGCAAATCCAGGAACCACGGCAAAAATAGTGAAGTTGTTGCCATTGCCCAATACCACCATTTCGGTCTTATCGCCAACGCCGCCTCCCTGTTTTTCCTCATACTGAATAGTATTTTTCGAAGTGTTCTGTTCCGTAAGACGGATAAACAGGTCGCTAATTCCATTTTTGAAAACATAACCATCAGAGGCATATACAAGCGCCATTGGGTGGTAAACAAATGAGCCATTCAAGGTTGGAGGCGTATTGCCTGCATAGATGGGCATGTGGGCAGTCATCTGCTCAAGATACTGCTGCGGAATCTGCTGCGTGATGCGCTCGTCAAACTCACCCTCGTAGGTCTCCACGTAGTCCAGCTGCTCACGAGTCACGTCGAGTTCTGTGCCGTCCGTCTTGTAGATGGTGTAGCCCCATGTCTCAGTCACCGTGGTGGCACGCTTGGGAGCCAGACGGCGTACCAGCCTGCTGGCCTTGCTGGTCTGGACAGCCTGGCGGCTCTCGTACTGGTAGACTCTGGGGGCCCAGGTGGTGGCGGTACTGACGCCGTCGCCGTCCTTGCCAATGCCATACTCCACGATATTGTTGTCGCGGTCTAACGAGACGGTGGCGATGTACACATCTTTCAGGTTGCTGCCACTCACCTCGCCTGAAATAATGTAGGCCATGTGGACGTAAATGTCGTACGTAGGATAGTCCAAGGTAATCATGTAGGCAGCAGTGAACTTGTTGCCATAGCCTAAGATTAACGACTTGCAGCCTCGGCTGTCGCCCAGCATTTCGTCAGCGCCCATGTTGATGTCTGGGCCATCCTCGTCGATGTTGTAGGTGTCAATCCATACGTTGTTGCCCGACTGGTCGGCAAACTTGATGACTTCCTCCACTTCCTCGTCCACATCAATGTCGCCATACGTATCTGGGTCGCTGCTCCAGTAGTCCACCAACTGCGTCGGAGTGATTTTGTACGTGCCATTGACTGTTGGCGCACTAAGGCCAATGTACAGGGGCATGCCCTTCTGCTCCAGAAGTTTGTAAAAATTTGCGGCCTGGATGTTCAGTGGCTCCACCTTCACAGTGTACTCTTCCTCCGTAACGGTGGTCTTGACATAGAAGGGCGACATGTGGTCGAACAGTGCTGCGGGCACATCTACCGTATTACCATCCTTATAATGTACGCGTATGCCCTGTGCCTGAGCGGTCTGCAGGCCTGCTGCGACGAGCAGGGCTGCGACCAAGGTTCTTAATATGCTGTATGTTTTCATTTCTTCATGATTTTAATGTTTGCACTTCCTGCTTTCACGATGTAGAGGCCCTGCCCGAGTGAGCTGAGCGAGAGGGTGAGGCTGCCGTCGTCACCAATACGATACTGGCTCACGAGTCGGCCACCAGTAGTGTAGACCACCACAGGCTCGCCTGGGCGGCATCCGCTGAACACGAGGGCGTCGCTCTCGCGGCTGATGCTGGGCTGAGCCTCCGTCTGCACTGGGGCAAACGTCTCTTCGATGCCCACAGGGTCGCTGCTGCCCACGGAGAGCGTGAACTTCCAGATGTCCTTCGTCAGGAACGTAGCCACGCCACGGCTCGACGTCACGGTGGTCTCTTCGCCTAACAGTCGCACCTGCGGCTTCTCTGACAGCTTGTAGCTGACGGTGCCGCCAATGTCGAGCATGTACCACATGGTGAACTCGTCAACTGTCTCGCCCTGCGGCTCTTCACCTGGCTCTTCACCTTCTTCCACGATCTTGCCAAACTGGCTCCAGACGGGATGATTCTCGTAGAACGGCTTGCTGCCGGCAGGTACGTGGAGCGTACCATTCTGCGGATTGTGGTTCTTCAGTTCGTTGGGGTCTTCGAAGTCGGGCGGAGTGGTCTGCGTCACTGTCACATCGCCAAAGTTACCCACACCGTCGAAGGCACCCTTCTTGATGATGACCCATTTGACGTTTACATTGCTGGGGAACCTGCAGATGTAGACGTCACCCTTATCGTCAGGTTTCACCTCCGTCAGCGTCGTCTTGCCCGTTTCGGGGTCGTTGGTGTAGCCGTTGCCGTTATCGTCCTTGACAACCACCTCCTGCTCGTATGGCTCTGGGTCTACAGGCTCCGGAGTCTCTGACGTACCATAGACGACGGTGTAGCCGCCATGACCTTTGTTGCGCTCCAGATGGACGTAATAGGTGGCGTCTGGGTCAACCTTGTCAAATGTCAGCGTCACTGGGTCGTGGACGTAGTAGCTGCTGGCAGCCACGGTGTTGGTCTTGCCGTCTTTCAGGCTGACGATATAGACTCTGTAGAATTCCAGGTTCGAGGCAGGCTCAGCCTCCACGGTGACAGTCAGCGAAGTAGTGCTGCTATTCGTGGAAAGCTTGAACCAGTCGCTCTTGTCACGGAAGTCCTGGTCGTCCAAATAGCCCATGTGTCCTGTCAGGTACTTGTTCAAGCCCAGTTCCTGCTTCACCTCGGCCAGCTCATTGTTGGGCTCGACGTCAGGACGATAGGTGTTGGGCGTGAAGATGTATTTCAGGATATAGCCGCCATGTCCGCTGTTACGACTCACATAGACGTAATAGTTACCTGCGGCCACATCGTTGATGGTCAGCGTATCGTTCCTGACATAATAGCCAGAACCAACTACCACGGGATAATCGTTTTCACCCTTACACCTGCGGAACTCTACGCGGTAGAGCTCCAGTTTGTAGGTCTGGTCACAGTTGTAGACTATCTGTACACGTCCGTCTCGCGGCACCACAATCTTGTACCAGTCTTTCGTGTCACGATAGCTTGTGCCATCCTGGTAGCCTAAGTGTCCCTGCACGGCCTGGCCGACGGCAATCTCACTGCCCTGACCGCCTTCATCGTTGGGTTCAGCGTCGTTCTGGTGCTTGCAGGGGGTGAAGACGTACTTCAGCTTGTAACCGCCATGCCCACTGTTACGACTCAGCAATATATAATAGGTACCCACGCCCGCGTCTGTAATGCTGAGCGTATCTTTCTTCGTATAATAGGATGAGCCTGCCCTATCGTAGTAGCCGCCTTTTCCCCAGTTGCCCATAGGGTCATAGTAGCTGACAGTGACTCTGTAGAACTCCAGGCCGTAGGTCTCTTCGGCCTCATAAATCAAGTCCACACGGCCGTCCTCAGTCACCTCAATCTTGTAATAGTCGTATTTGTCCAAGTTGCCATCACCATCCTGGAAACCCAAGTGGCCATCAACGGTCTGCCCGCTTGTCAGGTACGCGCCTGTGGCCAATTCATCGTTTAGATCAACGTCATTCTGGTACTTGCAGGGCGTAAAGACGTACTTCAGCTTATAGCCTCCATGTCCACTGTTACGGCTTAAATGTATATAGTAGGTACCCACACCCACGTCTGTCATGGTGAGCGTGTCCTTCTTCGTATAGTAGCCTGAGCCTTTGCGCAAGTCATAACTGCCTTGACCCCAGGATCCAGCGGGGTTATAGTACTCGAATTCGATTCTGTAGAACTCCAGGCCGTAGGTCTCCTCGGCCTCATAGATTAAGTCCACGCGACCGTCCTGCGGCACCTCAATCTTGTACCAGTCGTCTTTGTCGCGGTAGTCATTTCCATCGAGATAGCCTAAGTGGCCCTCAGCAGTCTGGCCGTTAGTCAGATAAGAGCCAGAGCCTGCATTGTCGTTCGGCTCAGCGTCGTTCTGGTGCTTGCAGGGAGTAAACACGTACTTCAGCTTGTAGCCGCCATGCCCACTGTTACGATGCAAATTTATATAATAGGTACCCACGCCCACGTCTTTAATGCTGAGCGTATCCTTCTTAGTATAGTAGGATGAACCAGCCCTCAATTCGTAGGCACCACGTCCCCAGGAGGCAGCAGCGTTAAAGTAGTCGAAATTGACTCTGTAGAACTCCAGGCCGTAGGCCTCTTCGGTCTCATAGATCAAGTCTACACGGCCGTCCTGAGTCACCTCAATCTTGTACCAGTCGTCAACGTCGCGAACATTGGCATCGTCGAGATAGCCTATATGTCCCTGGACGGTCTGACCGTTTGCAATGAAAGTACCACTGCCTGCTTCGTTGTTAGGCTCTTCATCATTGGTGTAGCCGCTGGCAGTAAACTGGTAGCTCAGGGAAATCGTTCCCTCACCGCCGTTACGCTGCACCTGAACGTAATAGGTTCCCTGGGCAACATCCGTCACTTCCATCGATTGACCGTCCTTAGGGTAATAGCCCATCGAGGTACGACTCTGGGCTTTGCTACCCTCAATCCAGCAGAAAAACACATTGTAGATTGCCAAGTTACCGCCAAGGCTCTGGGTGAGCTTTACACGCCCGTCGGAGGGCACCTCAATCTTGAACCATGCCTCACCATGGTCTTTGTCAAGCGTGGCATTACCACTGCCCCCATTACTAATAAGCGTGGCTGTCTGCCACGTTCCCTGTGCCAGCATCCCTATCGGCAACGCCAGCAGCAGTACAATTAAAAGCTGTAATTGTCTTCTCATATAGTTAGGTATTTGAATTTGTGGCGTAAAGTTACACAAAATAGTTGGAAGGCCGTATCTCATATTCACAGAATTTATTCCCAAATTCACAATTTAACATTCCCAAATTGTCAATCGGCCATTCTCAAATCGACAATCTGCTAAGCATCAGCGCGTTATTTCAACCATCAAGAGGCAGATTTGCCTTAGATTATTTGGCAGTAAACAAAAAAATGTTTACCTTTGCAGGCGTTATGATGGCAAATCTTATTACTTCGCTGCCCATGCTGGTGTGCTTCTTCTGGGTGGTTCTGCTGCTGCTCGACGCGTTCGAGACGCGGCAGACGGCCAAGTGGCGGCTCCTGACATTCATGGCCGTGGCCACGCTGCTCTATGGCGGCCACCACGTCTACTTCAACCGCCTGACGTGGGCACTTCCGCTGACAGACACCATCTACTGCGTAGCCAATCTGGCCGTATTCCCCCTCTACTACCTCTATATCAAGACGCTGACGCAACCCGTCTGGAACCGTCGCTGGGCTTGGCTCCTACTGCTGCCTGCTGTCATCGTGGGCACGGCAGCTGGTGTGGTCTATGCGCTGATGTCGGCCGACGAGACGGCCAGCTTCGTCAGCGGCTACCTCTATCAGGACGCCAGCGTCAGCCTCGAAGGCCTGGCTCAGGCGCAGGCTGCTATCCACACGGTAGGCAAGGTGGTGTTCGCCTTGCAGATTCCACCTATTATATTTTTGGGGCTGCGCCACATCCGCCACTACAACCAGTTGGTAGAGGCCAGCTATGCCGACACGGAGGGCAAGACGATGCGTCGCATACATGCCGCCTTAGTGCTGCTCGTGGTCATCTCGATGGTGTCGTTCACTGCCAACATCATCGGGCGCACCAGCTTTGCCAACTCGCTCTGGCTGCTGGCCATCCCCTCGTTGCTGTTCTCCACGCTGCTGTTCACGCTGGCCTACGTCGGCTATCGGCAGCAGTTCACCATCAGCGACGTGGTGAGCGACATGCACATCACGAAGGACGACGAGGCCAATCTGCAAGCTGAGGAGGCCACCGACCAGCGCATCAACATGGACGAGCTGCTGCAGAGCGTCGTGACCACCATCAGCACTGAGCAGCTGTATCTGCAGCCCAACCTGAAGGTGACCGACCTGGCTGAGCGACTGCACACCAACCGCACCTACATATCAAAAGTCATCAACGAGAAGCTCAACACCACGTTTGCCGACTACGTCAACCACCAGCGCATCGACTATGCCTGTCGTCTGATGAAGCAGCATCCGCAAATGTCCACGGCCGAGGTAGCCCGCCTGTCAGGCTTCTCTTCGCAGTCGTCCTTCTACCGCAATTTCAAGCTCTACACCAACCACTCGCCCAAGGATCCGGCAGTCGGTTAGCTTACGGTAAACTCAGGGTTTAAGTAGGGTAAACCACCCTTTTACCGTAATGAAAAGACAGAACGCAGTGACACCGTTGAACGAAATAAATTGGAAATAAATGGGGGAAAGAGTTGTTTTGCACCTCTTTTTTTATTACCTTTGCACTCAGATTAAAGAAACCACTGCCGATGAAGAGACTGCTCATGTGGGTGGGGATTGCGGTGCTGACGCCCCTCCTGCTGTTTGTGATACTCGCCGCACTGCTCTATCTGCCGCCCGTCCAAAACTGGGCAGTAGATAAGGTGGCGGCTATGGTATCGGAGCAGACGGGCATGGACATCACCGTGGGAACGGTACGACTGGAATGGCCACTCGACTTGGGTATCGACGATTTCCGTGCCATCCACGAGGGCGACACACTGGCCGACATCCGTCACCTGACGGCAGACGTGCAGCTGCGGCCACTTTTTGACGGACGCATCGTCATCGACGAACTGGCCGTCAACGAGGCGAAGCTCAATACCAACGGCTTCATCAGCGACCTGCAGGTAAAGGGACACGTAGGCGAACTGTGGCTCAGTTCGAAGGGCATCGACTTAGGGGGTGAGACCGTTGAGGTGAACGGAGCACGACTGGCAGATGCCACCCTCGACATCGCCCTGAGCGACACGGCAGCCGTTGACACCACAGAGTCGGACGTCCGCTGGCGCATCAACGCCGACTCGGTCAGCATCCACCGCACAGCACTGAATCTACACATGCCAGGCGACACGCTCAACGTCAGCGGATATTTGGGACACGCTGTGGCCCGCGAGGCC
>Ga0310697_10005796_pt1 | contig 11878 bp, 10 predicted proteins | sample 172DNAGHGlowgp2_FD_203883 | JGI IMG/M metagenome (GOLD analysis project Ga0310697, IMG submission 203883) | Sheep rumen microbial communities from Palmerston North, Manawatu-Wanganui, New Zealand - 1728 DNA GHGlow gp2 (v2) (version 2) | ecosystem: Host-associated > Mammals > Digestive system >... | reverse complement strand
GCTGAGTGCGTGTATAAAGGTCTTCAGGCGTTCAACATCCATGATGCCAGGTTCTGTTTCAAAGCGGGCATTGAGGTTAAGACCAACAAAACATGGATGGTGGAAAGCCCTGACTCGCGTCACATCTTCGGGACCGATACCACTGAGCAGGAAGGGCGTGGCACCTTCGTAGGCATCCAACATCGACCAGTCTGTAACTTCGGGGGACATATTGAACTGGAACATATCGGCCACACCTTCGTAGGGCTTGGTTTTCTCTAAATCATCTGCGGTCGAAACACATAAAGACTTGATGATTTGAATGCCTGGACGTATGTCAGGGTCGAGGGTTCGGCGGAGGTTCTCTATCATCACAGGACTCTCTTCCCCATGCAACTGAACGAAGTCAAGACCGTAGTTATAGACACGCGTCACTATGTTCTGAGGCATATCATTGAGAAAGACTCCAAGCCGATTCGCCTTTCGCGTATGGGAGGCTTCGGCTGAGAAATTGGAAAAGTCGGGCAAAATCCCAGCACCCGAACTGACCATCGACACATAGCGTGGGCTGTCGGGATAGAAGACCAGACCGATAATGTCGGCCCCTAAGTTTTCCACGGCGCGAATGTTCTCGGCATCGCGCATACCGCAAACCTTTATAATCATCGGTATCTTCCTATTAGCTTATTGTTTAAAGGGTTACCTTCTTCTTTACTCCCTTACTCTCATTGCTCATACGGTCGAGGGCTGTCACGACATAAGTATATTTCTGCTTCGAATTGGCATAAGGCAGTTGGAACCACGTCTGCTGAGTGACGGCAATAATCTTCGAAGCATCGTCGAGGTTGACTTTCTCGCCCTTGCCAAAGCGATAGATGACGTACTTATGGGCAATATCCTTCCACGTCTTACCCTTAGGAGCGGTCCAGAAGAGAAAATAGCCATCCTTGGTCCATAGGGGTTTCACGCTTCTCGGAGCCTTCGGGGCTTTGTCGTCAATGAAAGGCATGAGAGGCTGAAGGGCGGGCGACTTCCAATAATAATTACGAAGCATCGTGCCATAGTTCCCTGTGTTGTCGACGGCAGCCTTCGCATACCAGAGCACGGTGCCACCGACATTCTTCGACTGACGGTGCAAACGGAACTTGGCATCCATTTGGTTAGCAGACGGGTTAGACGGGTCGGTGTTCTGAACGGTGCGCTCTATATCTTCGCCAATAAAAAGAGGACGACCACCGGCATACCGATCCCACCATTTGATGAGGGTCTGATAGTCTGCAAGCTTATGGCCAATCTGCCAATAGAGCTGAGGCACACAGTAATCTATCCATCCATTGTTCACCCACAGAAGGACGTCGGCATAGAGGTCATCGTAGTTCTGCAGACCACCTGTCTCACTTCCGTTGACTGGGTCAGTACGTTTATTGCGGTAAATGCCGAAAGGCGAAACACCAAACTTCACCCATGGCTTCACACTATGGATGGTGTCAGAAAGCTGACGGATGAAGACATTCACATTGTCGCGACGCCAATCTCCACGGTCGCGAATACCGTTGTTATACTGCTGATACTGTGCATCGTCAGGGATGGGCTGACCTGCCGGGTAGGGATAGAAATAGTCATCGATGTGAATACCGTCAACATCATAACGGCGCACGATGTCGGCAACGACCTGACAGATGAACGTGCGGTTCTCTGGCATTCCCGGATTCAAGATGAGCTGTCCGTCGTAGGGGAAGACACGCTCAGGATGCTGTAGGGCAATATGGTTGGCAGCCAAGGCCGTCGTTGTCTTCGTCTTAGCGCGATAGGGATTAATCCACGCATGGAGTTCCATACCACGCTTATGACACTCTTTAATCATCCATGCCAGGGGGTCCCAATAGGGCTGCGGGGCCTGACCTTGGGTGCCTGTGAGAAAACGACTCCAAGGCTCGTAAGGACTCGGATAGAGGGCATCACATTCCGGACGCACCTGAAAGATGATAGCATTGAGGCCATCCTTCTTAAGTTCATCAAGCTGATAGAGCAGTGTCTGTTGCATCTTCTCTGTGCCCATGCCTTGAAACTGACCGTTGACACATTGTATCCATGCGCCACGGAACTCTCGTTTGTCACTCTTGTAAGTTTGTGCTGCCAGCGTCGTTGATGTCAACAAGGCTAACGACAAGGCAGCTACATGTAAATAATCTCTTATATACATATTTTTATATAATATATAGCTTAATTAGGGTACAAAAATAATAAAAAAATAATAAACAAAAGAACTTCAGCCGAATATATTTCATTTGGAACAAAAAAAATGGAACTTGTCTCCCGACAAATTCCATTCCAATACTTACTAAAACTAAATTAACCACTAAAAAACTAATTATATTCCTTTTGAGCCAGTGCAATTCTCATAGAGAGAAACTCTTGTAACTGGACATTGTTCTCATTTTTTCATTGACGATACAAAATTACAAAAAATGAATGAAAAATGCAAGGTTTTCGTTTACAAATTATGTTTTTTAACATTTAGTGGTGCTTTTTTGAGGGCGAAGCGCTCTGTCTTGTCGTCTCTATACAAGAAAAGCGCGAATTCAATTTATAAGAAACTTGGAGTTGTTTCTTTCCTTTGGTCATTAGAAAGCTAAGAAACGAGACTCATACATCAAACATGTAGCAACCACACATGTTAGCAGAACGAAGCATAAATCTTTTAAATACCAAACGCATTTTTGACGTTAGCGATGCCCACTCGTCCCATAAAGAAAGCAATTATGAAAGTTATTGTTCCAAAGGATAACAGCAACAATAAATAAAGTAACGGCCAAAGGCTTTTACCACTCTGGCCGTTACGATTAGTACTGACATTTTTTAGTTATTGACCGAACCACCGACGATGTCGAGCAACTCACTGGTGATCGCTTGCTGACGACTCTTGTTATATTGGAGGTTCAGTTCACGAAGCAGTTCATCGGCATTGTCAGTAGCCGTCTGCATGGCCACCATTCGAGCAGCATGTTCCGAGGCAACACTGTCGAGCAGGGCTGTATAAAGCATCAAATGGGCCAGCTTGGGAATCAGGCGCGTGAGGACGGTATTCATGTCGGGCTCAACAATGAAGTTATCATTGAGTGGTTTCGCATCATCACTCTTATGCCCATCACTACGCTTGGCATCACGCTTCTTCAGATATTCCTGAGCCTCCTTGGTGACGATGTTCGAAGTGAGGTCGCGTTCCTTGTCGGCCTGGAGTTCTTCGGTAATGTCGATAGGCAGGAATGTCTTTCGCGTCAAAACCTGAGAACCTGCACTCTTGAAATGGTGATAGATCATTTCAACACGGTCGATTTCTCCCTTGGCAAACTTATCGCCAAGTTCCTGTGCCAATTCAATGCAATCTTTCACATTGGGCTTGTCAGCCAAAGCCGTGAAGTCACCACCCGATGTAATGCCAAGCTTATTCACCTTCTCAGAAACCTTTCTGCCGATAGGATAAACGATGATGTTCTCCTTTCCGAGATGCTCGTACTCCTTCAGTGCTTGCTGCATGAGTTTGATGATGTTGGCATTAAAGCCACCGCAGAGGCTGCTATTGGAGGCGTATACGACCAATGCAACACGATTTACAGGACGCTCCTGGTCATAAATGGTTTGCGCCTCGGCTTCGGCAGCCAGGAATGATTTCAGGATATGCTCCAACATTGTTTCGTAAGGAAGCATATTCTCTATCATCACCTGTGCATGATGAAGTTTTGATGAAGCAACCATCTTCATTGCACTCGTAATTTTACGGGTGCTGTTGACGGAGGCTATCCTGCCTTTAATCTCTTTCAGTGACGGCATAGGCTCTATCAGGCTTTATAGGTTCCAGCAATGTCGGCCATCACTTGCTCGATGACTTTCGTCACCTCATCATCAATCTTTCCACTTGCCAATGTAGCAATGGCTTCGGGCTGGGCCGAACGCATCTTCTCGAGGAAGGCATCCTGACACTCGCGCACCTTGTCAACAGGTACGTCGCGCAACAGTCCATGCACTCCACAATAGAGGATGGCAATCTGCTCGCCGACGGGCATTGGTGAGTATTGAGGCTGAATGAGCAACTGGTTGTTCTTACGTCCACGGTCGATGGTCATAGCCGTCACGGGGTCCATATCGCTGGAGAACTTCGAGAAAGCCTCCAGCTCACGATACTGTGCCTGGTCGATTTTCAAAGTACCGGCAACCTTCTTCATCGACTTGATCTGCGCAGAGCCACCCACACGGGATACGGAGATACCCACGTTAATGGCAGGACGGAAACCTTGGTTGAAGAGGTCGGATTCCAAATAGATCTGACCGTCGGTGATGGAAATCACGTTCGTAGGGATATAAGCCGACACGTCGCCTGCCTGGGTCTCAATAATAGGCAGAGCGGTCAGTGAGCCACCACCACGAACATGTCCTTTCATGCACTCGGGCAGGTCGTTCATCTGTTCAGCCACCTCTTGCTGTTCATTAATCTTGGCAGCACGCTCAAGAAGACGTGAGTGGAGGTAGAAGACATCACCAGGATAAGCCTCACGTCCGGAAGGACGACGCAGAATCAGCGAAACCTCACGATAGGCAACAGCCTGTTTCGACAAGTCATCATAGACGACAAGGGCTGCATAGCCGCGATCTCGGAAGTATTCACCGATGGCGGCACCTGCAAACGGAGCATAATACTGCATGGCAGCAGGGTCGGCAGCGGTAGCGGCGACGACGATGGTATAAGGCAGTGCACCATGCTCCTTGAGGTTCTGTACGAGGGCGGCTACAGTAGAAGCTTTCTGGCCGATGGCTACATAGATACAGTAGACTGGCTTGCCGGCTTCATAGAAGCTCTTCTGGTTGATAATCGTGTCGATAGCAATGGCAGTCTTACCTGTCTGGCGGTCGCCAATGATTAGCTCACGCTGGCCGCGACCGATAGGAATCATCGAGTCAACAGCTTTCAGACCAGTCTGCAGCGGTTCCTTCACGGGCTGACGATAGATAACACCAGGCGCCTTACGGTCAAGAGGCATCTCGAAAGATTCCTTCAAGTCGATGTCACCCTTACCGTCGATGGCCTCACCCAACGGGTTGATGACGCGTCCGAGCATGTTGTCGTTGACGCGGATAGAGGCGATGCGGTGAGTGCGTTTGACCACTTGTCCTTCCTTAATGCCTGATGTAGGACCAAGAAGAACGCAACCTACATTGTCTTCTTCGAGGTTCATCACGATAGCCATCGTGCCGTTTTCGAACTCAAGGAGCTCGTTGGCTTCAGCATTGCGGAGACCATAGATACGGGCAACGCCGTCGCTGACCTGAAGTACGATACCGACCTCGTCAAACTTCTCTGCCTGACTGATGCCCTGCAATTGTTGCAACAGCACTTCACTGACTTCGCTTGGTTTGATTTTATCTGACATTTCTTTTTATCTTATTATTCGTTATTACGCTATAACGTTAAGACGATATAACGTTTACTTTTTCAGCTGTGAGAGTATCGAGTTGAGTTTTGTCTTAACGCTCGCATCCATTCTGTAGGTGTCGTATTCGAGGATGAAACCGCCGATAATATCGGGATTCACCTCCGACTCGAACTCCACAGTACCATTAGTTCTGCTCTCCACCATCTGTCGCATTCGCTGTTCTGTCTCAGCACTGACAGCTGTGGCGGTGATGAGTCGTCCGCGGGTGATGTTTTTCTGTTTGCGGTAAAGAGTGATATAAGAAGCAGCCATGAATTGCAGGGTGCTCTCCCTACCCTCTTCCAGCACCAGAGCGATAAAACGCCGTGTGAGTTCCGATAAGTCACTTCCACTGGCAGTCTCTAAAAGCTGTCGCTTGGTGTCCTTGCCGAGCATAGGGTTGTCTATCATAAACCTCAGTTCAGGCACTTGGAGATAGCTGGCCATAAGGGTCTGCATCTCCTGATATACCTGTTCTTCAAGCTTGGCCTCAGTAGCACTCTTAAGGAGTGCGCGGGCGTAGCGTACCGATATTACACCTATATCCATAAGCGGCTTAGTTTACATTCTTTTCAACAGAAACTACATCCAACAACCGGTCGATAAGGTTCATCTGATTGGCATCGGAAGAGAGGTTCTGGCGCAGCACCTTTTCGGCGACCTGCACACTGAGTTCAGCCACCTGAGCACGAATGCCGCGAATGGCGTTCTGCTTCTCTGCTTCAATCTCGGCTTTTGCTTCGCTAAGCAGGCGTGCACCTTCTTCACGAGCCTTTTCCTGAGCCTTACCAACAATGGCATCCCTCGTTTCGGTGGCTTCCTTCAGCAGTTGTGCCTGTTTTTCGCGGGCATCCTGCAGGATGGTGTCAGCTTCCTTCTCGATATTTGCCAGCCGTTCCTGAGCTTCATGTGCCTTGCGCAGACTTTCGTCGATGAATTTGTTTCTCTCATCCACCATATTGGTGATGGCAGGGAAGCCATATTTCGCAAGAATAAAGAAGACTACCAGAAACGCCAACATCATCCAGAACAGAAGTCCGATGTCGGGTGTCAATATTGATGGCAGTTGACTGAAATCCATTTGTTACAACTTATTTGATCAAGAATGCACAAGCTACGATAGCAAACAGGGCACAACCCTCTACGAAAGCGGCGGTCAGAATCATTTGAGTGAAAATCTTACCAGAAGCCTCCGGCTGACGGGCTATGGCATCAACGGCATTGCCGCCAATCTTACCAATACCTAAACCAGCGCCAATCACGGCGATACCAGCTCCAAGACCGCAACCCAGCTGTGCCAGGCCTTCAGCGGCTAATAACAAAGATGTAATCATAGTTTTTTAATTGTTTTTAAATTGTTAATATTTAATTCTTGTTTTCTTATTTGCTTCTTCTATTCTTCCTCATGCTCTTTATGGGCCAAGCCAATAAACACGGCACTCAGCATCGTGAAGACATATGCCTGTACGAATGCCACAAGTAATTCCAGGGCATTGAAGAACAGCAGCATGATCGCGCTGAAGATGTTCAAGCCTGTTCCGAGTTTAGGCCCCAACGTCCATCCAAGGAAGATGACGCATGTGAACGACAGTATCATGGCGTGTCCTGCCATCATATTGGCAAAGAGACGGACCATGAGTGCAAACGGCTTTGTAAAGACGCTGAACAGTTCGATGACGGGCATAAGTGGAATAGCCTTCAGGAAGATGGGCACATCGGGCCAGAAGATGTCCTTCCAATACTCCTTGTTGCCAAACAAGTTGATGGCAAGGAATGTACAGAAGGCGAGGAAGAACGTGATATTGATATTACCCGTCACATTAGACCCACCAGGGAAGATGGGCAGCAAACCTAACAGATTGGTGACAAGGATAAAGAAGAACACGGTCAGCAGATAGGGCGCGTAGGGCCGATAATGTTTCTCGCCGATAGACGATTTAATGACGTCATCATTAATCATCATCACCAGCATCTCTACCGCACCAATAAACCCACCCGGTGCATTGTCGGTCTTGTCATGCTTTTTATACCATCGGGCACAACTAAGGAATATAGCCAGCAGAACAGCCACAACAATCCATATCTGCATCACGTTTCGCGTGATACTCAAGTCTAAAGGGCGTACTGCTGTTCCGTCGGCCATCCGTTCATATATTTTCCCGTGAGCTTCTCGATTGAAAAAGAAGCCATCAGGCAACGAATGCTCGGTGCAGAAGTACCAACTGCCTGTCTGCGAACTTCTGATGATGATGGGAAGAGGAATGCTCACATCACCTACGATGTGCCACTCGTATGTGTCCGATAAGTGCTCAAGCACTATTTCTGGAATGTTTATCGTCTCTTCCTTCTGCTCGTCAGCCATTAATGGTAACGGCAGAAAAGCCATCATCAGCAGGAGACAAATTGACTTTAATAGTTTCATTTAATTCTCTGTTTATGAACTCGTTACAAACGATTAGACACTTTCATAAAGTAGATGCCATGATGTATGAGCAAGATTAGATAATAGAGGAAGAACACCAGTAGGAACGTCACCAACCGACTGTGGTCACCAATGAGGAAGCAGCCCCCTATGAAAACCAATGCAGCCAAAAAGCGAACGACTGACGTGCCCGTGAAAAACGATGGCAGGTAGTCTTCATGGTGTGATGCCACCCATAACCAAATCCATCCGTCTGCAATGTAGAAGACAAAGGTGAACAACGCTCCGAAGAGCGATGGAATCTGCATTATCTCCGTCCCCAGCAATCGGATGCCTCCGAACAAAAGAAGTTCTATGAAGACAACTTGCAGGGCGTAGTTCTTTGCCTTTTTCTTCAACCAGTCTTTTTCCATTCTATTTGCAACGCTCAACACATCCTATACGCCTTAGTTCAGCTCAACGCATACGCTCACCTGGTTTTTCTGAACCTCAACAAATCCGCCTGTGACATCAAGCGACTGTTTCTTGTTACCAGGCAGGGTGTACGTTACCGTTCCCTTCTCAAGCGAGGAGATGATGGGAGCATGATTGACGAATATCTCAAACTGGCCGATGGTGCCAGGTACAAGTACACTATCAACCTCGCCTTCAAACTCTACCCTTTCGGGCGAAACGATTTTCAAACTAAGCATAGGCTTTATCCTTTCGCTGCTTCAAGGAGTTTCTTACCCTTTTCAATAGCGTCTTCGATAGTTCCCACGTTGAGGAATGCCTGTTCGGGCAGGTCATCCACCTCACCGTCGAGAATCATGTTGAAGCCCTTGATAGTGTCTTCGATGCTGACCATCACGCCAGGCACACCTGTGAACTGCTCGGCCACGGCAAAAGGCTGTGAGAGGAAGCGTTGCACGCGACGTGCGCGGTTCACAGTAACCTTATCTTCGTCCGACAGTTCATCCATACCGAGGATGGCGATGATGTCCTGAAGCTCGTTGTAGCGCTGCAAGATCTGCTTTACTCGCTGTGCACAATCATAGTGTTCCTTTCCTACGATAAGCGGATCGAGGATGCGCGATGTTGAGCCCAGTGGGTCGACTGCAGGATAGATACCCAACTCGGTTATCTTGCGCGAAAGCACGGTGGTGGCGTCGAGGTGGGTGAAGGTCGTTGCTGGTGCGGGGTCGGTCAAGTCGTCGGCAGGCACATAGACAGCCTGCACCGAAGTGATTGAGCCTTTCTTTGTTGAGGTAATGCGCTCCTGCATGGCTCCCATCTCAGAGGCCAGTGTGGGCTGATAACCCACAGCTGAAGGCATACGTCCAAGCAGGGCTGATACCTCTGAGCCAGCCTGGGTAAAACGGAAGATGTTGTCGATGAAGAACAGAATGTCGGCAGCAGCCCCGTCCTTTCCACCATTGTCGCGGAAACCTTCAGCTACGGTCAGGCCTGAGAGTGCAACGGATGCACGTGCACCCGGCGGCTCATTCATCTGTCCATACACGAGGGTTGCCTGGCTTTTCTTCAGTTCCTCGGGGTCGACAAGAGAGAGGTCCCACTTGCCTTCCTCCATGGCTTCCTGGAATTTTTTGCCATAGCGGACGACACCCGACTCAATCATTTCTCGGATGAGGTCATTACCTTCGCGGGTACGTTCACCCACTCCTGCGAAAACGGAATATCCGTTGTGTCCCTTTGCGATGTTGTTGATAAGCTCCATGATAAGCACCGTCTTTCCTACACCGGCACCACCGAACAAACCAATCTTACCGCCCTTCATATAGGGTTCGAGCAGGTCGATAACTTTAATACCCGTCGAGAGTACTTCCTTACGGGTGGAGAGCTCCTCAAACTTCGGAGCCTCGCGGTGGATGGGATAAGCACCCTGCATGTCGAGCGGGTTCATGCCGTCGATGGGCTGACCGATGACGTTGAGCATACGACCTTTAATCTGGTCGCCGGCAGGCATCTGGATAGGCGAACCCATAGGCACAGCCTCCAATCCGCGCTGCAGACCGTCGGTATTGTCCATAGCTACACAACGGACGGTGTCCTCACCGATGTGCTGTTGCACCTCGATGACCAAGTCACGACCGTCGGCACGCTTCACCACAAGAGCCTCGTAAATCTTTGGGAGTACCTTCTCTGCGTCCTGACCCTTAGTGTCGAAATACACGTCAATAACAGGGCCGATAATCTGAGAGATACGTCCAGTAATTTGTGACATAAGCTATTAAAAAAATTAAGTTATTCGAATAATTATCTTATTTGTTTGCAAAGTTAACATATTTTTTGCAAACTACCAATTTCTTGATGATAATTTTCTAAAAAAAGAAAATATAAGGCACTTTTGGGTAGTTTTTTACAATTTAAAAGTCGACGACCGTGATGCCGGCGCCTCCAAACTGAACGTGTTCATCGGCGAAGTGAGTCACATTGGGCACCGTTGCCAAATACTGCCGGATAAGCTGTTTGAGGATTCCATTCCCCTTGCCGTGAAGGATTCTGACGCGCTGCATCCCCACGAGGATGGCATCGTCGATGAAATACTGCACAGCATTGATTGCTTCATCTCCGCGCATTCCACGCACATCGATGTCTTGATGGAAGTTCTGCCTGCGGCTGTCTATTGTCTCGCGCGTCATTCTACTGACCGAAATCGTATTGAGCGATTCGAATTTGTTGGAAGATGCGTTCTCTTTCTTTTCCGGTTCAGCCGCTTCCAGACGTTCGAGTCTCATCTTCGTCTTCATGCCGCCAAAGATAACTGTAGCAGTATTTCCATTGATGCTGTCAATGGTGCCTACCGACTGCAGTCCTTTTATCCTGACCGTACTGCCGACTTTCAATGTAGGAGTCTCCACTGGAGCGTCATTTGCCTTCTTTGCGGCCGTCGCGGCATTTTGCTCTTGGCGTTTGCGCTCTTCCTTCTTCTCAGCCTTTCTCTTTTCATGCCTCTCCTTACGTTCGGCCATCTGACGGACTTTCTTCTCAAAATCCTCGTCACTCATGATGCCACTCTTCGAGTCGGTGACCTGTCGCTGGAAATCTTGCAGTTCTTCCCTGATGCGGCGGGTGGTCTCCTTTTCGGCCTGACTTTCCCTGATTTCTCTGATGGCATTCTCTATTCTGCGGTTGGCTTCTTTCACCAACTCGTCGGCCTGTTCCTGAGCTTTCCGCAGTATAGCTTTACGGCTTCGCTCGATATCATCGAGGTCAGTCTCGTAACGACTGATGGTGCGCTCGATGTCTTTTTCCCGCTGATGGATGGTCTGGCGTTTGTTTTCCCAATAACGCTTGTCGCGGACAATATCTTGAAGATACTTGTCACTCTGGATATAGTCGGCTCCAACGATTTTTGTTGCGTCGGCGATGACCTCTTCAGGCAACCCGATTTTTCGGGCAATTTCAACGGCAAAGGAAGAGCCGGGCTGCCCGATAGCCAGTTGGAAAAGAGGCTGCATCTGATGGCGGTCATAAAGCATGGCTCCATTTACCACTCCTTCGTGGTCTTCGGCAAAATGTTTCAAGTTCTGGTAGTGAGTGGTGATGACTCCAAAAGTCTTTTTCTGCCAGAATTGCCTAAGTACAGACTCTGCAATAGCACCTCCGATTCCAGGCTCAGTACCAGTTCCGAATTCATCAATGAGCAAAAGCGTCTGATGGTCGGCATAGCGCATCATTTGCTTCATGTTCATCAGATGAGAGGAATAAGTGGAAAGGGCATTTTCTATGCTTTGCTCATCACCGATACCTATCATCAAGTTGCGGAAGACACCAGTCTCTGAATGCTCGCTCAGTGGAATGCTCAACCCACACTGTAACATATATTGCAACAAGCCAACCGTCTTCAGGCACACCGACTTTCCGCCCGCATTAGGCCCGGAGATGATGAGAATTCGCTTTTCTTCTGATAGTGCAACATCGAGAGGAACGACACCCCTACCCTGCTTCTCCATTGACAGCTGCAAAAGTGGATGTACGGCACGAGTCCAATCCATCAGTGGTCTGT
>Ga0310697_10005795_pt1 | contig 11878 bp, 7 predicted proteins | sample 172DNAGHGlowgp2_FD_203883 | JGI IMG/M metagenome (GOLD analysis project Ga0310697, IMG submission 203883) | Sheep rumen microbial communities from Palmerston North, Manawatu-Wanganui, New Zealand - 1728 DNA GHGlow gp2 (v2) (version 2) | ecosystem: Host-associated > Mammals > Digestive system >... | reverse complement strand
CCAGTGCAGCAGACGGCTGCGCCGGTCCGCCGGGACGGTGAGGCCCATGGGAAACTGGTGGGAGGGGGTGAGATAGGCCACGGAGACCCCGCTCCGCTCCAGGGTCTCCGGCGTCACGCCGTCCGCATCCATGGGCAGATAGCGCACGGCGCGGCCCATGGAGCGCAGGGTGCTGTCCAGGGCGGCGTAGCCGGGGTCCTCCAGGCCGAAAACCGTGTCCGGCGGGAAGAGCTGCACCAGCAGGCCGGACAGGTACTCGATGCCCGCCCCCACCACGATCTGCTCCGGGGCGCAGCGGACGCCCCGGTACTCGGACAGAAAGGCGCTCAGGGCCGCTCGCAGTTCCGGGTCCCCCTGCCGATCCCCCCGCTGCAACAGTTCCGGTGAGCCGTAGATGACCTCCCGGTTCAGCTTGGCCCAAGCGCTGTAGGGAAAGAGGCTCACGTCCACCCCGGAGGTGGAAAAGTCGAAGTCCCGGACGGGCGGGGCCTCCTGCCGGACCGCCGGGGCCGTCTCCGCCGGGGCTGCCGCCGCGGCGTCCGGCACGAAGTCGGAGACAAAGTAGCCGCTCCGGGGGCGGGCGTGGACGTAGCCCTCCGAGACCAGCAGGGCGTAGGCCGTCTCCACCGTGCTCTGGCTGACGCCCAGGTGGGCGCAGAGGGCCCGCTTGCTGGGCAGCTTTTCCCGCGCCCGGAAGCGCCCGCTGCGGATGCCCGAAGAAAACCAGGTATAGAGCTGCTCATACATGGGGCTTTTCCCCTCCAGCTCCAATGTGATCTGCTGCATGGCCGCCTCCTGACTGACCACATGATTTTTTCAAAAACTGGCTATTTACGCCGGGTCAGTTTCCGGCTATCATCATAGCAAGCTTTGAAAACCCTGTCAAGGAGGTATGATTTATGCAGCGCGAACCACAAAGCGCCGGAAGCGCACGCTTCGGCACCTATCGTATGGTCTTCATCGCCATGATGGCGGCCATTGTCTACGTTCTGACCCTGTTCCGCTTCCCCCTGCTGGGGAGCAAGGTCCACTTCGCCAACGCGGCCTGTCTGCTTTCCGGCCTGCTCTTCGGGCCCCTCAGCGGCGGTCTGGCCGCCGGGATCGGCTCCGGGCTTTATGACCTGCTGAACGGTTACGGCATTGACGAGGCTCTGATCACCCTGGTCAGCAAATTTCTGATGGCGGCGATCTGCGCCTGGGTCGCCGGAGCGCACCGGGCGGACAGTCCGCTGGCGGAGGCCGGGGAGACAGCGGGCTTCCGTGGCCTGTACTCCGCCCTCTGGAAGCGCTCCCCCCGCATCGTCATCGGCAGCGCCCTGGGCGCGCTGGGCTATGTGGCGCTCTATATGCTCAAGCACTTCGTCTATCAGTTCCTGCTCTACGGCAACACCCTGGAGGGCACCTGGGTCGTCATGGCCAGCAAACTCCCGGCCAGCCTCATCAACGCCGTCTTCGCCCTGCTGGTGGCTCCGCTGCTCTACGCCGCGCTGCTCCCGGCGCTGAAAAAGGCGGGTATTTTTGGGCGCGTCTGAAGCGAATGCGTTTGCAGGGTGCAAAGACGCGGCGCGCCCTGTCAACACGCATTGTATGGCTCTCCAAGCGGCGGAACGCAATCGCTCTTGCGTTCCGCCGCTTGCTGTGCTATGGTAATTGCATCCCAAACTACAGAAGAAAGGCGGAACAAACCATGAAAAAAGTCACTTCCCTGCTCCTTGCCCTGTTGCTCCTGCTGAGTCTGGCGCTGCCTGGCCTGGCGGACGCCCCTGCGGCCCTGACGGCCACCGCCGAGGCGGAGTATATCCAAAAGTACGGCAACGTCGTCCTCTCCCTGAGCTGCGACGAGATCACGGAGGCCGGTTACGCCTTCGGCGACGTGCTGACCGTCCGCTTCCTGGACCAGAGCATGGACATCCCCTTCTGCAACAACTACTCCGACGTGGACTCCGGCTCCCCCGCCCTCTTCGCCCGGGACGCGGACACCAACGCCCAGCTGGCCATCAACATGGGTGACTTTGCCACCACCTACGGCATCGCCACCAAGACCACCAACGAGGACAAGAGCTTCTTCTGGACCTACCAGGAGGGCGTCACCGGGCCGGTCAGCTTCACCATTGAGCTGAAAGAGGCCGGGGGCTACTATGATGCGTACATCATGCACCAGCTGCGCTACACCAACGTCCGGGAGGACTACCCCGAGCTGACGGACGCGCAGTTTGCCAACTTCCGCGCCGTGACCACCAGCGGCATGGGCGAAGGCGTCCTGTACCGCACGGCCTCCCCGGTGAACCCGGAAAACAACCGGAACACCTACGCCGACGCGGCCCTTGCCCAGGCCGGAGTGACGGTGGTGATGAACCTGGCCGACGACGCGGAAAGCCTGCAGGCCTATGAGGGCTTCGCGGACAGCTACTACGCCGGTACCAACTACATCGCCCTGAACATGGGCGTGGACTTCACCGCCGAGGACTTCCAGACCAAGCTGGCCGAGGGCCTGCGCCACTTCGCCGCCAACCCCGGCGTCTACGCCGTCCACTGCACCGAGGGCAAGGACCGGGCCGGGTTCGTGGCCGCGCTGCTGGAGTGCCTGATGGGCGCCGGCTACGACGAGGTGCTGGCCGACTACATGGTCACCTATTATAATTACTACGGCGTCACGGCGGAGGACCCCCGCTATGAGACCATCGCCAACAGCAACATCGTCAAGAGCCTCCAGCGGGCCTTCGACGTGCCGGAACTGCAAAACGCCGACCTGAGCGCCGAGGCGGAGGAATATCTGAGCGGCATCGGCCTGAGCGACGCGGAGCTGGCCGCGCTGAAAGCCAACCTCTCCGCCGCCCCCGCGCCGGAGACCCCGGCCCAGGTGGTGCTGAGTCCACAGAACCTGAGCGTGGACGGCAGACCCCGGACGGTGGAGATGTACAACATCGACGGCTACAACTACTTCAAGCTGCGGGATCTGGCCGTGCTCTTGGCCGACACCCCGGCGCAGTTCTCCGTGGACTGGGACGCGGAGTCCAACACGGTCCTGGTGGTCACCGGCGCGGCCTACACCCCCGTGGGCGGCGAGCTGGTCCAGGGAAATGACCGCTCCGCCACGGCGGTGAGAAGCCCCCAGACCATCCGCATTGACGAGGCAGCGCGCACGGACCTGCCGGTGTACAACCTGGGCGGCAACAACTTCTTCCGGCTCCGCAGCCTGGGCGAGGCCCTGGGCTTCCAGGTGGACTTCGACGCGGAGACCAATACGGCCATCGTGCTGTCCGGGTCGGAGAAGCAGCCCGTGGGCTGAGGCGGATAGACAGCCTTTTCAAACAAGCAATCGCATCACGGCGGAAGGGGCAAGCCCTTTCCCGGCATGGTGTGGAGATCCTGCTTTGGATACCACCACATCCTGTCGGGAAGGCTTGCCCCTTCTCTTTGTGAAAGCCGCTCTGTCATGCGTTTTGCGTCTGCGCCCGGTGGGCGCGGATCGCGTTTCTGATCCGCTCCAGTCCCTGTTGCAGCAGGGCGCGGGGCATGGCCAGGTTCAGGCGGACATAGCCTCTGGCGTTGCCCACAAAAAGCCCGTCCCCAGCCTCCAGCAGGACCCCGGCTTTTTCCGCAAAGAAGAAGCACAGGTCCTCCACGTCCGGCAGACAGTCGCCCAGCCGGACCCAGGCCAGATAGGTGGCCTGGGCGGGGTACATCTCCGCCTCCGGCAGCTCGGCGGCCAGGAAGTCCGCCAGCAGACGGAAATTGCCGTCCAGGTAGACCCGCAGTTCCTCCAGCCAGGCTTCCCCCTGCTCATAGGCCGCCTCCACCCCCGCCAGGGACAGGGGGTTCACGGAGCCGAAAATGCCGTCCCGGCTTCCGTAGCGCTTCCGCAGGGCTTCGTCCCGGATGATGACGTTGGACATGCCCAGGCCCGCCAGGTTGAAGGTTTTGCTGGGGGCCATGCAGGTGATGAGCTTCGGGTAGTCCGGCATGACCTTCCCCAGGGGGATATGCCGCTGCCCCTGCCGCAGCAGGTCGCAGTGAATCTCGTCGGAGATGACCCAAAGCCCGTACCGCTCCACGATCTCCGCCACGCGCCGCAGCTCGCTCTCCCGCCAGACCCGGCCCGTGGGGTTGTGGGGGTTGCACCAAATCACCAGCTTGCAGCGGGGGTCGGCGCAGCGGGCCTCGAAGTCCGCGTAATCCACGACGAATTCCCCCGTCTTGCTCCGGGTCAGGGGCGAACAGAGCAGCGTCCGCTCCGCATACTCCGCCGCCCGGCGGAACTGGCAGTAAGCCGGGGTGTTGATGAGCACCGCGTCCTCCGGGTCACAGATCAACCCCGTCAGCAGAAAGAGGGCCGGGACCACCCCCGGGGACAGGCAGATCTGCTCCCGGGGCAGCTCCCAGTCGTAATGCCGCCGGCACCAGGCGCGAAAGGCCTCGTAATAGCGGTCATCAAAGATGCCGGTATAGCCCAGGATGCGGCGGTCCAGGCGGACGCGAATCGCGTCCAGGATCACCGGCGCCACGCCGAACTCCATGTCCGCCACCCACATGCGGATCAGGTCCTCGTCCCGCCAGGGCAGTTCCAGCCCCGGCCTGTCCCGGAACAGATAGCCCCGAAACCCGTCGGTGTTCTCGGCGTTTGTGTGCTGCCGGTCTATGATTTCGTCAAAATCCATGGTCATGGCGCGCTCCCCTCCTGTTTGCAACAGTCTGTTGTTCGCTGCGTCTCCTCGAAAAAACGTTCATGCGGCCCTTGCGCACGGTCTGTGCCCTGAGCTCAGCTTCCATTCTCAGAGGAAGTAAGGCAATTATACCATTTTTCGAGCCGTTTTCAAGAGAAACGGAATAGAATAGACCCATTCCCCGGGCGCTGGGGCTTGACTGGATTGGCATAGTTTCAGTCCCGCTGTTTTGCGCTTCCGCCAATCGCTCTTGCCCCCGCATGAAAAACGCGCTGCGGCTGGAAAACCGCAGCGCGAAGTATGTTTAGTTGTGTTTTATCGCAGAACCCGGTCGCTTGCTCAATAACTCTTGCAAACCGGCGCGTTGGCCTCGGCGGACGCCTTGTCGTACCAGATCAGGTTGTTGCCCGTGGCCTTGTCGAAGAGCTGGATCAGGCCCGGCTTGGTGTTGAACTTCACGACCGCGCCCATGGACACGTCGGTGAACAGGTCCACGGTGGGGATGACCATGACGACCTCGTCGTCGCCGCAGCGGGCGTGGATGTTGTACTCACTGCCCATCATCTCGCTGACCTCGATCTTGCCCTCCAGCTGGCCCTCGCCGACGGAGATGTGCTGGGGACGGATGCCGGCCACGATATCGCAGGGCTGCTGGCCGTTCTGCTTCAGGGCCTTCTGCTGGAAGGCGTCCAGCTCGAACTTGACCCCACGGATCTCGGCGTAGTACTTGCCGTTCTCCAGCAGCAGCTTGCAGTTGTCGAAGAAGTTCATGACGGGCATTCCGATGAAGCCGGCCACGAAGAGGTTCACGGGCTTGTTGAAGACCTCCTGGGGGCTGCCGATCTGGTTGACATAACCGGCCTTCATGATAACAATGCGGTCGCCCAGGGTCATGGCCTCGGTCTGGTCATGGGTGACGTACATGAAGGTGGTGTTGATGCGCTGGCGCAGCTTGATGATCTCGGCGCGCATCTGGTTGCGGAGCTTGGCATCCAGGTTGCTCAGGGGCTCGTCCATCAGGAAGACCTTGGGATCGCGCACCATGGCGCGGCCGATGGCGACGCGCTGGCGCTGGCCGCCGGACAGGGCCTTGGGCTTGCGGTCCAGGTACTGGGTGATGTCCAGGATCTCGGCGACCTCGGTGACCTTCTTGTCGATCTCCTCCTTGGGCACCTTCTTGAGCTTCAGGGAGAAGCCCAGGTTGTCCCGGACGGTCATGTGGGGGTACAGGGCGTAGCTCTGGAACACCATGGCGATGTCGCGGTCTTTGGGGGCCACGTCGTTCACCAGCTTGCCGTCGATGTACAGCTCGCCGCCGCTGATGTCCTCCAGGCCCGCGACCATGCGCAGGGTGGTGGACTTTCCGCAGCCGGAGGGGCCGACCAGAACGATGAACTCCTTGTCCTTGATGTCGATGTTGACATCGTGGACCGCGGTGACGCCGCCGTCATAGACCTTCTTGATTCCCTTCAGAATGACTTCAGACATACTTCCTTGCTCTGACGGTCGGGACTCCTCCCAAACCGCCTCGGAGCCGCCCCCGCCGGGCGCGCCCCATTACGGCAGGTCTCCACACTGCCGCACCGTGAGCTGACGGATACTCCTCCTTTTTTGTATGTACGGGCGGCCAAGAAGTGGAGTGACCGTCCCGCCATGGTATATTCGCGCCGGTTTCCCGGATCAGCGACTGGTGGTTTGCGCCAGAACAGAGGCAATCGCCTCCGGCTCCGGCATGGAGCGAATGGCTCCCTTTTTGGTGGTGACCAGATAGGCAGCGGCGTTGGCAAAGCGCAGCATCTCGGTCAATTGCGCCTCCGTCAGGCCGGAAAGGCCGTTTTGAAGGACATAGTGGAGCACGCTGGCGCAGAAGGTGTCCCCCGCGCCGGTGGTCTCGATGGTGCCGCCCAGGCGGAAGGCGGGGACAACCACGGTTTTGTCTTCATGGTAAGCCCGGCTCCCGTCGGGCCCGGCGGTGACGTTCAGCAGGCGGATGTTGGGATACGCCTCCCGCAGCTGCGCAGCGCCAAGGTCGAAGTCGGTCTCCCCGGTGAGGAACAGCAGTTCGTTGTCCGCGATCTTGAGGATGTCGCACCGGGAAAGGCCCCAGTGCATCTGTTCTTTCGCCTCCTCCATGCTGTTCCAGAGGGGTGGCCGGAGGTTGGGGTCAAAGGAGATCAGCGCGCCGCCCTGTTTTGCAAGCTCCACGGCCCGGCGGGTGGCCCGGCGGACCCCGGCGTGGGTCATGGACAGGCTGCCGAAGTGGAAAATGGTGGCCCCGACGATCAGCGCCTCGGGCAGTTCCTCCGCCCGGAGCAGGGCGTCCGCGCCCGGGTCCCGGTAGAAAGAAAAGTCCCGGTCTCCGTTGGGCAGGGTCTTCACGAAGGCCAGCGTGGTGTGGGCTTCCGGGTCCAGCAGCAGGCCCTCCGTGGAGATGCCCGCCTCCAGCGCCGTGTCCCGCAGCATCCGGCCAAAGAGGTCGTCGCCCACCTTGCCCACAAAGGCGCAGGCGTGGCCCAGCTTTTTCAGCATGGCCAGCACGTTGCAGGGCGCGCCGCCGGGATTGGCTTCAAACAGGGGATTGCCCTGCGCGCTGCGGCCGTTCTCGGTAAAGTCGATCAAAAACTCGCCCAGGGCCACAACATCAAAATGCCCGATCATAGTTCAGTCAAACTCCAAATCGTATTTTTCCAGGTCCAGCGCCGCCGCGCCCTCCGCCGTGAAGCGGATTCCCGTGCGCTCCTGGGGCGCGTACAGGACAAAGCTGGCGGCCTGTTCGCCGTCGTTGACAAAAAGCTCCAGACTCCAGCGGTCCAGCAGCAGCCGCAGCCGCAATGCCGCGTCCGCGTTGACCGCAAAGCTCCGGCGGTTCAAAATGCTGTCCGGCAGCCCGCAGCCGCTGCGGTCCACGGTGACGGTGTTCTGATCCGGTTCGTAGTGCAGCCGCAGCCCGTGCTCGCCCGCGGCGGCCAGCGTCAGGGTGAAGCGCCGCAGCGTCTCTCCGGGAAGGGGGCGAATCGTCAGCAGCAGGTCCACGCAGCGCCCGGACACGCCGGGGACCTGGCGTGTCTCGTCCCGCAGCGTCAGCCCCGCGCAGCGCACTGCCGCGCCGCGACGGGATTCCAGCTCCCGCACCGGGGTCTGATACAGCTTCCCGTCCCGGACGCGCAGTTCCCGGGGCACCGTCAGCTGTCCGAAAAAGGGCAGGGGCGGCTCCGGCCGGTAGTCCACGCTGTTCCAGTACTGCATCCAGGCGATCATCACCCGCCGCCCGTCGGCGGCAAGGACGGTCTGAGGGGCGTAAAAGTCCAGTCCGTAGTCGATGGGCTGCTCCCGCTCCCGCGTGAGCGCCCCGGATTCCGGGTCCAGTTCCCCGATCAGACAGAGGGTGGTGTTGCCGTCGATGAACTCCGGCCCGTGGTCCCGCACCTCCTGGGGGCTGAGCAGCAGCACCCGCTTCCCGTCCAGGGGGAAGAAGTCGGGGCACTCCCACATCCGCCCGAAGCGGTTCCCGGAGGCGGCCAGGGTGGCGGCATAGCGCCAGTGGAGCGCGTCGGGGCTTTGGAACAGCAGTACCGCGCCGCTCCCGTCCGTGCAGCGGTTGCCCGCCACACAGAAATAGCCGTCGCCCTCCCGCCAGAGCTTGGGGTCCCGGAAGTCCTTTCGGCTGCCTCCGGGGGGGAGGGCCGAGCCGTCCAGCACCGGGTTGCCGGGATACTTTTCATAGTCCCGCCCGTCGCCGAAGGCCAGGCATTGCCGTTGCAGTTCCTCCACCGTGCCGTCGGGGAGCAGGGTCTTCTGCACCCCGGTGTACATCAAAAGGTGCCGCCCGTCCGGGGTCTCCAGGGCGCTGCCGGAAAAGCAGCCGTCCCGGTCGTAGTCCCTGTCCGGAGCCAGAGCGGCGGGCAGCCGCTCCCAGCGGAGAAAGTCCCGGGTCTTGACGTGGCCCCAGTGCATGGTGTCCCAGCGCACGTCGTAGGGGTTGTATTGAAAGAAAAGGTGGTATTCCCCTTTGTAAAGGGAAAAGCCGTTGGGGTCGTTGATCCAGCCCACGCCGCCGCACAGGTGGTAGCGGGGCAGCAGCGCCGGGGGGACGGCAGGGATGTGGTCCCGCTCATAGTCCCGGGCGCGTTGGAGAAGTTCACTGTTCATTCGTTCAGCATCCAGAAGAAACCGTAGCCGGGCAGGTTCAGCGTCTCATCCGTCACCGCCGTGCCCGTGCGCAGATCCATCGCGCCCGGGGCCGGGTTGGGGAGACTGCGGCCAAACTCGGAGAAATTGTAGAGTGCGGTCAGTCTTGCGCCCGCATAGTCCCGAACCAGGCCCAGCACCGCGTTGTCGCCGGTGTCGAAGGACCAGACCCCAGCGTCGGCGCAGAAGACCGGGTGTGCGGCCCGGATGCGCTCCAGATCCCGCAAAGCCTGAAAGACCTTGCCCTGGCGGGTCGTCGGGTCATGGCGCAGCTCCGCCAGATCCCAGCGGAACGCGCCCCGGTGGAGATAGCGGCTGTCGGCGGCCTTCTCCGGGTCGCTGTGGTAGCTGTAGTCGTTGAGCTGGGCGATCTCGTCCCCGCTGTACAGCACGGGAATCCCGCTCTGGCTCAGCAGCCAGGCGTGGAGCATCGTATAGCAGTCCATGGCCCGCTGCTCCTCCTCCGGCGTGGCGGCGCTTTCAAAGCCGCAGAGGGAGGCCGCCGTGCCGCACATCCGGGCGTCCTGGAGCCGGGGGTCGTCGTTGTAGAGTTCGCCCCGGGACCAGCTTCCGGGAAAGGCGCCGGAAAACCAGTCGTTCAGATAGCGCTTGTGGGGCGCTTCGCCCTGGGTCAGGTTTGCCCAGAGCCAGGGGAAGTCCAGACCCCAGCCGATGTCGTCATGGCAGCGGAGGTAGTTCTGGAAGGTGCAGGCGCTTGGCAGACGGCCCAGGGCATCGATCTGCCGCCGCAGCAGGCGCACGTCCCGGGTGGCGACGGTGTGCCAGGTGGTACACATGGTGGTGGCGTTGTAGAGCATATCGCACTCCGGCTGCTCCGGCGTCCCGAAATAGGGGGCCAGATGCTCCGGGGCCATGATGACCTCCCCCAGCAGCAGCACGCCGGGGCAGACGATCTGGCAGACCAGTTTCAGCAGCCGGGTGAGGGTATGTACCTGGGGCAGATTGCGGCAATTGGTGCCCAGCTGCTTCCAGATGTAGGGAATGGCGTCCAACCGGATCACGTCCGCGCCCCGGTTGGCCAGGAACAGCAGGTTTTCCGTCATGTCGTTGAACACCATGGGGTTGGCGTAGTTCAAGTCCCACTGATAGGGGTAGAAGCAGGTCATGACCACCTGCCGGCAGTCCTCCAGCCAGGTGAAGTTCCCCGGCGCGGTGGTGGGGAAAACCTGAGGGACGGTCTTTTCAAACTCGTTGGGGATGGTCCAGTCGTCGTAGAAGAAGTAGCGGCTCCGGGCCACCGGGTCCCCGGCCCGGGCGGCCAGGGCCCAGGGGTGCTGGTTGCTGGTGTGGTTCATCACGAAGTCCAGGCACAGGACCATGCCCTGGGCATGGCAGTGGGCGGCCAGGTCTTCCAGATCCTCCATGGTGCCCAGGCGCGGGTCCACCGTGCGAAAGTCCGCCACAGCGTAACCGCCGTCGCTCTCCTCCCGGACGGTCTTCAGCAGGGGCATCAGGTGCAGATAGTTGACGCCGCACTCTTTCAGATAGGGCAGATGCTCCTGTACGCCTTGCAGCGTTCCGGCGAAGTTGTCCACATAGAGCATCATGCCCAGTATGTTCCCGGCGCGGTACCAGTCCGGCTGCGCCAGCCGCGCATCGTCCAGGGCCTGCAACGCCGCGCCCCGCTGCGCGCCCATCCTGCGGAGCATCCCGCAGAAGTAGGCAAAGGCCGCCGTGTCGCCGGGGTAGACGCTGTCATACAAGTCTTTCAGCTCGTCGAAACGCGCTTGCAGTCTTTCTTCCATCTTGTCAGCCATGCTGTGTCCTCTTATCTCTTTCAGGTTATGGGTCAGCCCGGAACAAAAGCTGGGCGCTGGGGTAGTCCCCCGGCATGGGCGGCAGCACCAGCCCGCCGTGCAGCAGCGCCGCCCCGGACCAGCGCTCCGGGAAGTCCACGGCACTGTCCGGGCAGCCATAGCGCACCATCCAGATCAGGCGGTAGGAGCCTGCGGGGTCCAGGCCCCGGAGGCGCAGGTGCAGGGGGATCGGTCCCGGCGGCGCGCCCGTCAGCACCAGACTGAGCAGGGTCTCCCGCCGGTCCGGGGAGACGAACTGCCAGGCCGCCAGGGGCAGCACGGCAGCGGGGTCCAGGCGGTAATAGTCCCCACAGCGCAGCAGGGGTTCCAGTTCCCGATAGCGTGTAATTTGCCGTTTCACTTCCTCCCGCTCGGCCTCAGACAACGCGGCGGGGTCCAGTTCGTAGCCGAAGGCCCCGGTCATCGCCACCACGCCCCGGGTACCCAGGGGGCTGCTGCGCCCGGTCTGGTGGTTGGGGGAGGCGGAGACGTGACAGGCCATGGCCACCGGAGGATAGCCGAAGGAGGTACCCCGCTGGATGGCCAGCCGGGAGACGGGGTCGGTGTTGTCGCTGCACCAGATCTGCGGGAAGTAGGGCAGCATCCCCGCGTCGAAGCGCCCGCCGCCGCCGGCGCAGCCCTCGAACAGCACGTCGGGGAACTCCGTGCATAGCCGCTCCAGCAGGGCGTAGAGCCCCAGCAGATAGCGGTGTCCGGTCTCCCCCTGGCGTTCCGGGGGCAGGGCGCGGGAGTACAGGTCACTCAGCTGGCGGTTGGCGTCCCACTTGATGTAGGAGATGGGATGCTCCCGCAGCAGCGCGGAAAAGGTCTCGTAGAGCCAGTCCCTGACCTCTTCCCGGCCCAGGTCCAGCACCAACTGGTCCCGGCCCACCGTGGGCTCCCGGCCCGGCACGGTCAGCGCCCAGTCCGGGTGCGCCCGGTAAAGTGCCGAGTCCTCGCTGAGCATCTCCGGCTCCACCCAGAGGCCGAAGTCCAGCCCCAGGGCGCGGATGTCCCGGATCAGCGGCCCCAGGCCGCCGGGGAGCTTGCGGGGATTGGCGAACCAGTCCCCCAGGGCGCGTCTGTCGTCGTCCCGGTCTCCGAACCAGCCGTCGTCCAGCACCAGCAGCTCCACCCCCAGGTCCCTGGCGTCCCGGGCCAGGCGGAGGATGGAATCGTGGTCGAAGTCGAAGTAACTGGCCTCCCAGC
>Ga0310697_10005792_pt1 | contig 11885 bp, 8 predicted proteins | sample 172DNAGHGlowgp2_FD_203883 | JGI IMG/M metagenome (GOLD analysis project Ga0310697, IMG submission 203883) | Sheep rumen microbial communities from Palmerston North, Manawatu-Wanganui, New Zealand - 1728 DNA GHGlow gp2 (v2) (version 2) | ecosystem: Host-associated > Mammals > Digestive system >... | reverse complement strand
TTCCCAGGGATAAGTGAACTGAAGCAGGTAATCTTTAGCCAATGTATGATCCAGGTCATACAGATCTTTGATCGTATACATCTTATAACCTCTCTTTCTTCTCGATATCCAGGAAGTACTTATAAGTGTCTACGGTAAGCTCTCCGCATGCCTCTTCATCGCAGGCGATGATCGCGCCGTTATGCATCTGCAGCGCGGAGCAGGTCCACTTCTGGCTCACGCCGCCCTCTACAGTGGCAGCCAGCGCACGTGCTTTATTATGACCGGAGATCAGCACCAGTACCTCTTTTGAATCCGTTACCGTACCTATGCCTACGGAAAGTGCCTTTGCGGGAACCTTCTCCGGATCGTTACCAAAGAAACGGCTGTTGACTATCCTTGTATCGGTGGTCAGATCACGCACACCGGTACGGGATGTAAGGCTGGTATAAGGCTCGTTGAAAGCCAGATGGCCGTCCACACCGATACCGCCCATAAACAGGTCGATGCCGCCGTAAGAAGCTATCTTCTCCTCGTATCTTGCGCACTCACCCTCCGGATCATCCGTCATGCCGTTTAAGATATTGATATTCTCAGGCTTCATGTCCACCAGATGGTTGAACAGATTATCATGCATGAAATACCAGTAGCTCTGGTCGTGCTCGCGTGGAAGCCCCAGATATTCGTCCATATTAAAGGTAACTACATTGGCAAAGGAAAGCTCTCCTGCCTTGTTCATACGTACCAGCTCCTTATATACGCCTATGGGAGAAGATCCCGTGGGAAGGCCCAGTACGAAGGGGCGCGCCTCTTTATGTCCGTTTATCTTAGCTGCGATATAGTTTGCAGCCCACTTGCACATCTTATCGTAATCATCCTGAATAACTACTCTCATATATTTGATTCTCCTCTTTTTTGTGTGATGTAGCGCAGCTTAAAAAGAGTCTCTGTTACAGTTTTGATTCTGCTTTTTCTCCTCTTTTCTCCGACCCCTGCGAAGGCCGCAGCAGCACCCGCCGAATCTTTCGATAGCTGCTGTCCTCGTCAACCTGTTACGGTCCCGGCGCTAACACATTTCCGATACCCTCCAAGCAGAAATTGTGTTTTTAAACGGTAAAATTATACACTAACATACTACATATTGCAACTATTCGACATCCGTGAAGTCGATGTCCATGGCGATCTGCACCATATAATCCGGATATGCCTCCCGGACCTTTTCAAGTGCATGCCTGTAAACAGCCGCCCTGTCTTTGGCATCAAAGCTCACTACTATGTCAAAACGCATCATCTTATCTTCCCTGTTAAGGTAAAATCCATGCATCTGCAGTACATTGGGATCTTCGGTCACTATCTTCCTTATCTCATCCCTCCGTGCCAGGGCATCCGGATTATTGGAATTGTCCGAATAGATACCCACGGCAGTCAGTATTACTTTATGCTCTTTATATACCTTAACCTGTATACGCCGTATCAGCCTGTCCAGCTCATCTATCGACAGTGTATCCGGCACCTCGATATGTACCGAGCCGTTATATGAATCCGGTCCGTAATTGTGCATGACCAGGTCATACGCCCCGCTGACCTCCGGGAAGCTTTTGATGGTATCCTTGATATCCCTTACCAGCTTGCCATCCACACGCTCCCCCAAAAGCTTGGACACGGTATCTGCTATCATCTCAAAGCCCGACTTGATGATGACCGCCGCGATCACTGCGCCCAGCCACGCCTCCAGCGACAGTCCAAACATGATAAACACCAGTGCAGCCACGAGCGTGGAAGCGGATATTACCGAATCCATCATCGCATCCGCACCGGAATTGATCAGTGCATCCGAATTGACCTTTTTCCCCATGGCCTTTACATAACTGCCCAGGACGATCTTTACTACGACAGCTACCGCCACTATTATCAGCGATACAGTTTGATATTCCGGAACATCCGGCTTAAGTATCTTTTTTACCGACTCTATCAGTGCAGTGACTCCGGCATACATGACCAGCACGGATATCACCATCGCGGTAAGATATTCTATCCTGCCGTAGCCGAAGGGATGCTTTCTGTCGGGTTCCTTTCCGGCCAGCTTGGTCCCCACGATCGTTATGATGGAACTGGCAGCATCCGACAGGTTGTTAAGCGCATCCATCACTATAGCTATCGAATTCGAAAGAAGTCCTATCGCCGCCTTAAATCCCGCCAGGAACAGATTTGCCAGTATCCCTATTATGCTCGTTCTTATTATTATCTTATCTCTTGAAGTTTTCATGCAGCTTTACCTTACGGAAATATCCTTACCAGTTACTGTTCCAGTCCGTAGAACCGGAATCCCAGCTGTTACTTCCCCAGTCCCAGTCATAATCATCCGATGAGCTGTCGCTGTCCGTTCCCCACCAGCTCTCATCCTTATCTTCGGATGTCTCATACTGCTCCAAGCTCTCCCTGTATATCGCAGTATCTTCAAAATCCGTAAGCTGAGTTTCGCTGTCCCACTTGGGTGTGTACCAGAAATCATCGGCGATGCTCTCATGGGTAAGGGCATCCGGAAGCATATCATCCGGTACAGCCATCCAGTCGTTATCATCGGTATCGAAATAATACCAGTCACTGTCCTGTCTCAGGCCGTTATGGTAATATACGGTATCCTCATAATCATAATACCCCGTATCTACCCAGTAGGCGTTAAGATAATCCTTATATTCAAGGCTGTTTTGTATATCAGACCCGCCGTAGGAACTGTCATAGTCCTCTCCCAGGAAATACTGTTTTGCGGTTTTCCTGTAATGCAGTTCTTCATCTATATCGCCTATGTAGTCAAATATTTCCCAGTCATTTGTATCGCGGTTATATTTGGCCCAATAATACAGGGAATCTTCGCAATGATAATAGAGCTCACCGTTATGTTTATAATAGCCTATATAGGGGATAGAATTCTTTCTGTGTATCTTTACGGCGGCAGTTATCCCGATGATCGCGATGATAACAGCCACCAGAGCGATGCCGGCGGTCTTTAAACCTTTTTTTATCTTTTGGATCTCTTCCGGTGACAGTTCCGGAGCCTGCTCTTTCTCCGGCAGAGTTGCCTTTAATTCCGAAGGAGAGACCGCGCTTTTCTCCGCAGCGTTTTTGTTTACTGTCCTTGCCTTCTGTTCAAGGATCTCCTGTTTTAAGCGGGTAAGCAGTTCGTTTACCGCATAGGCTTCATCCGTTCCTTCGTATCTTACGGCACGCGAACCGTCTGCCTTATTCTTATAAACTATGCACTTACCGCTATTGTCTTTATAAATGCCAAAAGCCTTGGCCCCCTTATAATCCCGGCCGATGAAAAACCTGGTAACATCCTCATCCGGAAGCCCCTTTGACTTATACCATTCTTTCAGTTCTTCTATGGTAACAGGCTGATCATTTGTACTTCTCCGTACATTGTTGTTGGTACCGCCGCAATTGGGGCACTTTTCCAATGTATCATCAAACATCGATCCACAGTATTCGCATTTGATCTTCATCTTGCTACTCCCTGTAAAAAACTATATGTTAAATAAGTATATGTATAACTGCGCCGTGCTCTCTCAGCCAGCTCGGTATATCTTTTTATCGTCTGCTCGTCATGAGCCCTTCCGTCACTCATAAATTACATTATAACATGTATTTCTAAGCGCTTACAAGCAGAAAAGTCCCTTCCTGCCGTAATTACGCATGAAATCCAGTGCACTGTCTCATGAAAAAGGCACTGGGCACCGGTCCTTATGATTTTTTAGAGTGTTTCTTCATATGAGCCTTGATCGCATCAAAGGTGGTATCGCTGATATAATGTTCGATACGGCAGGCATCTTCTGTAGCAGTCTTCTCATCAACTCCAAGCCTGATAAACAGATTGGTGAGGACTGTATGGCGCTCATAGATACGTTTTGCAAGTATCTCTCCGGCCTGTGTAAGCGTAATATGACTGTCCGCATCTTTTTTGATCAGGCCTTCGTCTTTTAAAAGACCAAGAGCACGGCTGACAAAGGGCTTTGAAAAGCCCATATAATCCCCGATATCGATAGCGCGTACAGAATTTGATTCCTGTGAAAGTACATATATTGTCTCTAAATACATTTCTCCGGATTCCTGTAATGCCATAAGAGAATTCTCCTTTATTTCATTGATCTGTAAACTCTAATATAACCGTCATTTATTAACTGGACTGTAATTGAGGTAAAGTATCAACGATGACTTTCTCTTTAGGATCAATCTCATCGAGTTTGTATTTCCAGTGATATACCACCGGATCTGCATTTACCTCATCAAAGTATTTATATATACGTTGCGTCAGTTCTTCTACGGATTTTACTCTTATGCCCTTAAGAGACTGACGTGTAAGCTTACTGAAAAAACCTTCTACAAGGTTTAACCATGAACCATGTTTTGGAGTAAACACAAATTCAAATCTTCCGGGAACCGTAGCAAGATAATCTCTTGTTTCCTTGGAAGAATGTACCTTGAGATTATCTAATACTAAGCGGATCTTATCCTTCTTAGGATATTTTGAATTAAGCAACTGCAGGAATTCAACGTATTCTTTGCTGCTGTGTTTTTCTCTTACAAGAGGAAATACTTTGCCTGTTTGCAGATCAATTCCTGCGAGCAATGATACCGTTCCAAGTCGCTTATATTCATAATCCCTGCTGATGGTTTTATGTTTTGTATCAGGAGGAAGATCCTCTGTTGTATTCGCAATAACTTGAATACCCTGCTTTTCATCGTATGACAGAACATGCACTTTCTGACCGTCATCAAAGTACGGAAGAAGATTTCCATCTTCATCAAATTGCATTGACAGTTGCTTATACACAAGTAAAACATTTTGCATCTTCTGATCAAAATCAGGATCGCGGTTTTCGCAGTAGTATGTGATCTTGTTTGGCTTTATCTCCGCCTCTTCAAGTATCGTGCGAACCTTTGACTGACTGATTGTTGAAAGGCGCATATGGCCGGCCTTTTCTGCATACTTATTAATATGTTTTGTCAGAAGAGCTCTGGTCCAAACTTCCGCGGAGTAGCCCAAATCCTTAGGTTTCTGACAAGCGATATTGATGATCCATGTTTTTTCATCGTCAGTAATCTCTGCATTACGGCCACGACCGGGAGCATCGTACAAGGCATTTTCAACACCACCCTCAAGGTACTTATTGATACAGAGCATTACACTTTTTCTGTTAAGATCAACTTTATCAGCAATGACATCTATTGATATGCCATCTGCTTTTAGCAGAAGAATTTTAGCTCTTACTACTGTCTGTGCTTGTATTGTTCTGGCACGGGTTTGTTCCTCCAGAAAAGCGCGGTCTTCAGAACTCAATGTAATGGAAGTAGCTTTCTTGCCCATAGTAAATGCTCCTTTCGGTTCGATAGAAACATTATACTACAAAAGAAATATACAGTCCAGTTATTTAGAAACATTGATGCTAATTTATCATAAAACTGCTTATTTTTCAATCATATCGTGTGCAGCGTAATAAAAAGCATGGGAATGCAAAACTGCATCCCCATGCCTGATAGTTTTAACTTTGAAGCTTTGATACTCTGCCGTTACCTGGTATTTTTACTTCGTTACCGTAAGCTCTATGCTTATCTTAACACCGTTTATCTTGGCTGATATGGTAGACTTTGCACGGCCCTTGCTGCCTGCGCTCTTAGCTGTTATAACGCCCATCTCGTCTACGATAGCCACATCCTTCTTGCTGCTTGAATAAACAGGGCTCTGATATACATCGAGCATCTGCAGAACAAAGCTCTCTCCTTCTGTAAGCTCAAGCGTATACTTGCTGCCTGACTTATGCTTAAGCTTGCTTCCCATAACAAGTACAGGATCTTCAACGTATACGTTTACGGTATAATCAAAACCGCCGGTTCCGTAAGGATCGCAATGATAGTATACCTTTGCTTTACCAACGGTCGTACCTGTGATCTTGTTCTTATTTGCACCAACGATCTTTGCATACTCTGCAGGTACGGATACAACAGCAGCTGTTGCTCCCGTAAATTTAACGCCGCGGATCTTGACAGTCTTTGATTTGCCTTTGTTGATGTATAAAGTCTTGGCTGCAGGATCATTAACGACTACAGTAAAGGTCTTCTCTACATCACTGCCGGGGTTCTTTGCGATAAGTGTTGTCTGACCTACGCCGATAGCGGTAAGCTTTCCGCCTGCGCTGATCCTTACAACCTTGTTCTGGTAGAACTTACCGTTAAGCGTAAGACTTCCGTCAGTTGAACTCCAGGTAGTCTTTGATGAAAGCTTGAAATCACTCTTCTTGTACTTTACATTTACCGTCTGAAGTGCTGACAGCTCTATGCTGCCTGCATATTCCGATACTCCGTGGATATCCGTAACCTTTACATTAAAGTTGTATGCCTTACCACAGATATAAGCCGTGATCTTTGCAGTACCTTTTGATACAGCATAGACAACGCCGTCATCCATAACCTTTGCAACTTCTTTGTTGGAAGTTATCCAGGTTATATCATACTCTTCGGTAGCATCGATCTTATCCAGTACTGATACGGTGCCGTCGTCATCTACCTCCGCACGTTCCACGATCATACCGTCAAGAGTAAGCTTAGCAGTATTACCTTCTATTATGCTTAATGACTTGGCTCCCTTCTGTGCCTCGGGAAGCTCTATGGCAAGCTTAGGATCTGTAACATAGGTCACATACTTAATGCTTGTTCCGTCAGAAGCTGTTCCGGTTATTATTGTGCGTCCTGCTTTCTTTGCTGCGGATTTATATCCTTTAGTTATGGTTACAACAGACTTATCGGATGATTCCCAGGTCTGGTCTGAAGGGAAGTTGTATTTCTGTCCCTTGACCATGTACAGCTCTATCTCATCCTCGATCACCAGATCAGGATCAAGTCCCGAATGACGTCCGTCTGAAGCTCCTTCTTCGGAAATAAATCTTGCATGCAGATCCATGTCTCTTAATACAGGTGCTGTTTCATCCCAGTTACTGCCTTCTTCTCCGTCGACCAGCCAGCCTGCAAATACATATCCGGCCTTCTCGGGAGCATCAGGGAAGTCAACTGCATCGCCCTTAGCTACGGTAACCGTTGCAAGAAGCTCTGTAACATCATCATCATTATCCCAGTAGAATTCTACAACACACTTATCAGATACAGGTGCTGCTTCCTTTGCCGTTACCGTAACTTCACAGGTATCTGTCTTACCACCGTCGGTGGTGGTTACGGTGATAACCGCATTACCGGATGCAACTGCTGTTACAAGACCTGTCTCATTAACTGTTGCAACCTCTGTATTGCTGCTGCTGAATGTTACGCTCTTATCAGTAGCATCTGCAGGCAGTACTGTTGCTGTAAGTGTTCCGGTCTCACCTTCCTTAAGGCTCAGTGTCTTAGGTGAAAGGCTTACGCTGTTTACTGATATTGTTGCAGGTTCTGTGCTTTCTTCATATACGGTAACTTCACAGGTATCTGTCTTGCCACCGTCAGTCGTTGTTACGGTGATAACTGCATTACCGGATGCAACAGCGGTGATAACGCCGCTTGTGCTTACGGTAGCTACTGACTCATTGCTGCTGTTATAGCTTACGCTCTTATCACTTGCATCAGCAGGACTTACTGTAACGGTAAGCGCCTTTGTCTCACCTACTTTCAATTTTACTGCATTAGGTGATACGCTTACTCCGGTCACTGATACAACTGCAGCGTTAACCTTTACTGCACATGTTGCGGTATAATTACCATCTGTTGTCTTTACTGTTATTGTTGCCTCTCCGGCTGCTACTGCTGTTATTACTCCGCTCTCATCTACAGTTGCAACTTCAGGTTTTGAACTGTTCCAGCTTACACTCTTATCTGTAGCCTCTGCAGGACTTACTGTAGCGGTAAGCGCCTTTGTCTCTCCTACTGTCAATTCTACAGAATCAGGTGATACACTTACTCCGGTAACAGCTACATCTCCGCTGCCACTCCAGTGAGCGTACAGAGTATGAGCAGATGTCTTTGTAACTACAGTATTAAACTTAACCTGTTCTCCGCCTGTCTTCTCGGTAAACCAGCCTTCAAACTGGTATCCGGCTCTTGTAGGAACAGGAAGAGTACCATAATTCTTACCTTCGGTAACAAGGATAGATTCCTTAGCGCAGGTACCACCGTTGGGATCAAGCGTTACGGTGTAAGGGGTCTTCTCGGGTTCAGGATCCGTATATGTAAAGATCACTTCTACTGATGACGGAACTGAGTTTCCAAGGGAATTCCACTGATCCTCATCTCCCGCATAATAAATGCGGGCAAGATTTGTCATTTCACTGAAATTATATCCCTTTAATGCGATCACCGGTAAGTACAGATCTATTATACTGGTACCACTGAATACATATGTACTGTTTGTTCCCTTGGAAAAATTAAAGCTTCTAAGATCTAATGATGTAATATACGGGCTCAGATTTTCAAACATACCACCAAATCCGCTAGTGGTAGTGTATGAACCTTCAACAGTTACATTAGCCGTATTAAAATTCCTCAGATCCAGCTCCATTAATCTGGAACAGTCCGTAAACATACGCCCCATATTGGTTACCTTTGACGTATCAAAGCTCGCAACATTTACATATTCCAATGCTTTACATGAATTGAACATATACTGCATCGACAATACATTAGCTGTATTAAAACTTCCAAGATCCAGCTCTTTAACGGATTCACATCCCTGGAACATAGATGCCATATTTGTAACCTGTGAAGTATCAAAACCACTCAGATCAAGATTTTTAAGTTTTTTACTAAAGAAGAACATGTAGGACATATCTTTTACGGAGGAAGTATCCAGGCCGGTCATATTAAGATCAGTAAGGACACTTAATCCCGCAAAGGTATAGGACATGGATGTTACATTGCTCGTATCCAGGCCGCTTACATCCAGTTTTGATACAGAACTAAGATTATAAAAAAGATATGAAATATCAGATACGGTCTTTACGCCATCCTCTATAACGATAGACGTGATAGTAGCGGCATCAGGCGCCCATAGGCTGCGTTGATTATTTCTCTGGCCTGCAGCATCAAGGACTACGTCATATGTAGTTCCGTCTATGGTCACGGTAGCAGGAATCACCGCCTTTGTGATAAGATTTTCCGCAAACGTACCCTTAGATTTAAGCAGATGCAGCTCGTTGCTTACGATAGTGTAATCGTAGAATGTATACCAGTCATCTGCTGCGGCGTCGTCCTGCTCTTCATCGATATCCTCATCGACAACGACGGGTGTTTCCTCATCTTCTGAAGTATCGACGGTTTCCGCAGCTTCGTCTTCACTCACTGCGTCTGCGGTCTCATCCCCGCTTACCGTGTCTTCAGCTTCTGCCGTCTCATCTTCGGAAACAGCAGCTTCAGGCTCATCCGGCTCACTGCCTTCATCGCCTGTGGCCTCATCACCGCTCACTGTAAGCTCCGGCTGTGCAGCGCTTACCTGCAGCGGCTGCATAATCTCGATAGCCAGCATGAGCATTGACATGAAGAGGGCCAGTTTTCTGTTCAATTTCTTCATTTGCTTTTCCTCCTGTTTTATTTATAAACAAAAACACATTAACCGCCCGCCTTTAGGCTATGCGATCAATGTGTTATGCTCATAATATACTATATATAACAAATAAACTATATGTGCTTGGAATCATCCGGTCTGACGAAATCTTTGTCAACACCCTGTTTTTTCCCCTCTTTGCGTACATTCAGGCCTGTATAACTACGGCCCACAACCGTCTTTAAGGATATCACTTAGCGCAGGGTATGTCAACGCAAACCGGCTTATGGATGCTTCCTGCCGCCTTTTTTGCTTTTTTCAAAAATTCTCCAGATCGTCCAGATAGTTCAGCATTGCGTATGAAATATACGGGCAGCTCTCAAGGTTTTCTGCAATCTTCTCCAGCTCTATATATGATACATCCCGACGGAATTCTATCTGGTACATTTTCATTTCTGTAAGATACCCTACTATATCCGCATCATAACTTTCCGCCAGATTCTCTATTACGCTTTCATCAGTACCGGGTGTTACTCCGATAATCAGCTGATTCTTTACATATCTGTCACCGGAATTCTCATCATATACTATATCTTCTTTACCCGGCTCCTTATAATACGATCCTGTTTCTTTCCAGTCATCTGTTTCCTCATCGTCATCAGTTTCCTCTGTTCCCGGATAGTCAAGAAGAGGGTTCGCCGTCTCTCTTTCATCGATGATCTTTCCGTCATATTCTGCAAAGAATACTCCATCCTTATATACTTCGACAAAATTCCGATATAAGCATACCATATAAATGTTTCCCCCATCGCGATAGATCAGCAGCTGGTTATACATATCGAAATTGGTTTCACCCGCATCTGCCAGGTCAAATTCCGCATCTACTTCATCATAAGTAAGAGGGACACAGGATTTTACATTTTTAATAAAATAATCGTCATTGTAACCGGCAATACCGCCGCGGACGATATCCACATCGGCTACTACTCTTGCGCAGTTTCCCACAGCTATTTCCGGATAGCCCGTTCTGACGGTATAAACAGTATGCAGCCTCAGAAACTCACCATTTCTGCGGATATCATAATATTCATCTTTTATCCTGATAACCACAAACTCTTTATCATCCTCTGATACAGTGTATATATCATCGTCCATTCCCGACCCTGTCCCTCTACCGACGTTTTTTTCCCCATTATCATCTGTCTTTACCGGCTCCTGCCCCGCCTGGCTGCTTATCAGATGATCCGCGTATCCACGTATCCCTGCCGTGACAATATATAAGCACACCGATACGATACAGATAACGACCGGTACCGCTCTTTTCTTCCCCTTTATGATAAAACACGCGATCAACGCCAGAAGGCCCACGACCAGCAGCAGCTTCCACGCCGGATCCGAAAAGATACTGTTCAACATTCTTGCTGTATTTACACTCATAAAAAACCTCCTTCCCCACTATTAAAAGTAATACGGATAAGGAGGCCTGTTTTTATGAAAATTTTGTTTCCGATCAACCAACAGAATAAAGGTACCGATAACGGTCCGGAACACACCTTTTTGCGTTATTCTGTAATTGCCGGATTTCAGCCTTTCTATTTACATGAGGTCTACTTAATAATGGATATGGTACTCCATATCTCCTTCCATCTTTTGTGTAAGGTCGAGCAACCATCTATCTTGATATCCGTTATTAACAACTTCAACATAGGAATCAACAAACCAGTCCGGATCGTCAACATCTTTTCCGTCCCTGTTTTTTCCGGATATACTATAGTCGCCTAAAACTTTTGTAGCCGTCAAATCTCTGTCTATAACATCCGGAGTAGATACCCCAAGATAATAAAGAAGAGGGTGATTTCAATACGCATTCTTGTTGATAAAACCTTTGAACAATGTGAGGAATAAGATCTTGATATCCATCATGAGAGTCCAGTTTTCTATGTAATACAGATCGCATTCGATCCTGCGCCTGATAGACGTATCTCCCCTGAAGCCCTTTATCTGGGCCCAGCCTGTCATACCCGGGCGTACCTGATGCTTTATCATATATCCCGGTATTTCCTCTTTAAACTTTTCTACGAACTGCGGTCTCTCCGGTCTGGGGCCTACAAGAGACATCTGCCCTACCAGCACGTTAAAGAGCTGCGGAAGTTCATCCAGACTGGTCTTTCTGAGGAACTTGCCGATACCGGTGACCCTGGGATCGCCCTTCTTAGTCCAGCCTTCCTTCTCCTCTTCGTCCTTCTGCTCACGCATGCTGCGGAACTTATACATCATGAAGGTCCTGTTATGAAGCCCTACCCGCTCCTGTTTAAAGATCACTTTTCCGCCGTCGGTAAGCTTGATCAGCAGTGCCGAGATCAGCATAATGGGTGAGAAGAATATGATA
>Ga0310697_10005787_pt1 | contig 11891 bp, 7 predicted proteins | sample 172DNAGHGlowgp2_FD_203883 | JGI IMG/M metagenome (GOLD analysis project Ga0310697, IMG submission 203883) | Sheep rumen microbial communities from Palmerston North, Manawatu-Wanganui, New Zealand - 1728 DNA GHGlow gp2 (v2) (version 2) | ecosystem: Host-associated > Mammals > Digestive system >... | reverse complement strand
GCAGAAAAGTTCAGATGTCTCGGCTCTTACCCTGCCGGAACACAGATAACCATTGAATACAACGCGACCGACGTCGGTATCGGCTGCTTCGGCATCGAGCTCTACCGCTTCAATATGGACAAGTGGAACAATGTCTACAACAATGTCAAGAACAGCGGTCTCAAGGTAACTTCGTTCAAGAATACCGATGTCAAGGGCGAGATAAACCTTCCTGCTTCGAGCATGGTGATGACAACTATCCCTCAGGACGGCGGCTGGAAGGTATATGTTGACGGCAAGCGCGTTGAGGATTACACAGTGCTCGGTTCGCTTATCGCATTCAATGCCGGTGCCGGAACACACACAGTCGAGTTCAGGTACCACGTTCCTGCATTTGCAGCCGGTGTCATATTGACTCTGTTAGCTCTCGCAGCAGCAGCTCTCTGCTACCTGATATGGAGAAAGGGCGGCTTATGGTTCATAAAGAAGAAGGACAAGCCTGCTGAGAAGAAGTCCGACAGCGACAAGAAGGACTCCGAAAGCAAGGACGCCGACGCCGAAGAGCCCGTCATCGACGAAGAGGAGGAGGAAGCTCCCGAGCCCGAGGAGGAAGAAGCTCCTGAGCCCGAGAAGAAGGAAGCACCTGCTCACGGAAAGAAAAACCACGATAAGAAAAAATCAGACCTGCCCAAAAAACGCAGATAAAAAACAAGAGACTGAGTAAGCGGTCCGCCGCTTCTCAGTCTCTTTTATTTTATTGATGCTTATACATTAGCTCCTGTGAGAGCCTTTTCTACAGCCTTGTTTCTCTTGTCTGAATTTCTGATACCGCGTCTGATACGCTTGAAGATAAAGCCGAATGCCCATTCAACAGCGCCTGTACACATACAGAACAGTCCGAACGGAAGAAGGAGCGAAGCGCAGAGGTAGAACACGAGTCCGCCTGTGATAACGTGTGCGATGGACGAGCCTGCAACTGCCGCAAGTCCGACGAGGAACACAACAGCGCCGCTCCACTTGAAGATGCCGCCGTAAAGACCGACGATATGCTTGCCGCGGCCGTCAACGATAACTGCTATCCATACGAGCAGAACAATGATAAGTCCGAGAATGATACCGAGCGTCACGTAAGAGAACAGGAAGTTTGAATTTGCAAGATTGAAGTGAGCCACCTTGCTCCACTCATCAAGAGAGAAGCTGTCGGCAGTATCCTTGAGCTCGAATCTTGTGCGTATCTTATTGTAATCTGAGGTCTGCATCTCGTATGAGAGGTTCTCGTCGGCAACATCAGAATTATTGCTGAAGAAATCGCCGAGGTCATTTGCAGAGAGTGACGGATCGGGCTTGTCGCCCTCAAGTATGTAATCCGCATATTCTCTTATATGCTTGCCGGTATATTTCAGGAGGTCGGTTTTTGCGAGATATGCGCGGAATTCAGCCTTGCTGACCTCGCCGTTCGTTACCTCGCCGAAGCCTGCTTCATTGTAGATAGCATCTGAGAGGTTCATCCTGACCTTCTTTGAATGTCCGCTTTCATCCTTTACCTTATGCTTGTACGTCGAATCGAGCACCGTGCTGATGTTCATATTCTCTGCACGCTTCTGGAGAAGCTTTCCGGAAGCACCAATCTTTATGCAGAACATAAGGCTCAGAAGAATGAGGAATATGATAGTGAGGAAGGCGATAAAGCCTGCGAACGAGATACGGAGCGCGCCTACCTTTACAGGTCTGTCGACTCTGACTATCTCCGGTGCCGGCTCTGGCTGCTGCGGAGCACCGTACTGCGGATAGGGCTGCTGACCGTAACCCGGCGGCGGAGCCTGCTGGCTAAGGTCCTCAGCACCTTTGCGGATCTGCTGCTGTACATCAGATGTATACTTGTCGGTATCCACGGGTTCTGCCTTCCCGGACTCTTCATTTAATGTATCGGGAGCTTTTTCTGCTTCCGGCTCAGGCTTGGGTACCGGAACGTCCTCCGGCTCGGGGAGGTCGATACTATGCGGCACATAGACGGGCGGCTCTTCTTTGGCAAGAGCAGCCGGCTCCGCCGGAGCATTCACTGTTTCGATCACCTCTGCCGCCGCAGCTTCAGCGGCAGGGTCTGTATCCCTGATGCCGTTGAGCGCTTCGAGCGCCTCATTTATCGTAACTACAGGGTCCTCCTCGGGGATAATGTCAACGACAGGCTCTTCCTTTTTGAGGTCTATCGGTATCACGGGAGCAGCCTCGGTCTTTTCGCTGACAGAATCAGCAGCGCTCACGGACTTTTCCTCAAGCTTATCCGCAAATGTATCAACAGCCTTTTCGGCGTCCACGAACTTGCTCTCAGCCTTCTTTTCGGGCTTTTCTGCTTCCTTTGCAGCGGCTTCCGCCTTCTTCTCGGTTTTTTTCTCGAGCTTCTTTTCCAGCTTTTCAGCCTTCTTCTCCGCCTTTTCAACAGCTTCAGCAGGCTCTGCTGCCTCCTCTGCGAGCTCTGATACTGTATCTGCAACGGTCTCCTCCGCAGCCGGGACTGTCTCTTCCGGCAGGGGAGAGCCTATCTTGAATCCGCATCTGCTGCAAAAAACGGAATCATCATCTATCGTGCAGCCGCAAGATAAACACTTCATATCCATACCTCCATTTTTTAACTTCTGAAACACCGCACAAAGCCCACTTACGGTTTTGCACATATCAAAAGGATCTGCGCTCTCCGGGCGGAGTTCGGGGGAATAACCGCCTAACGGCGGTCATTAAAGACACATTAATTATAGCGTAGAAAAATAAACTTGTCAACATATAAAGACTCGAAAAAACGAAACAATAAAAAAGGCTGCCGTTTTGTGTCGGCAGCCGCATAATATCAGACGAAAAATATGTATGTCCAAGGTATGACCCTTACTTAGCCTGTTCCTTGAGGAGATCCCTGATCTCGGTGAGGAGAAGCTCTTCCTTAGTAGGCTCCGGAGGAGCAGCTTCTTCTTCCTTCTTCTTCTTGCCAAGGCTCATAAGTTTGTTTACTGCCTTTACCATAAGGAAAATGCAGAATGCCATAATAAGGAAGTTGATGATAGTTGTAATGAAATGACCGTAGTTAAGGCAGAGAGCTGTTACAGCCTCTGAATCAAGACCGTCGTAGGTTACCCACGGGAGCTTGATCTTGCCTGCAATCTCTGCACCTCCGATAGATGCGATGAGCGGATTGATGAAATCGTCAGTGAGTGCAGTAACGATATTACCGAATGCAGCACCGATGATAACACCGACAGCCATGTCCATAACATTGCCCTTGAGTGCGAATTCTTTGAATTCCTGGATAAACTTCTTCACTTTTCAATAATCTCCTTTATAATTTTTTTAATCTATTCCGACCTTCGGGAGAGATGGTATCTCTATATTCTCTTCCCTCACGGTCTTCTTAGCCTGCATATACTCAGGAAGCTCGATCTTGTCAAGCTCGCTCTCGTAGGGATTCTTCTTCTTGGGAAGAGCCTCTACAGCGTGGTCAGCCTGCGCCATAAGTGCTTCCTTGTGCTCGGGAACATAAGCTTCAAGCTCGGAAGCGTTCGCTTCGCCTGCCGTATACATGGTTATGCGCGACTTTGCAGTGATATTCTCTGAAAGCTTATCAGCGTCCACCTGCTTTGTCACACCCATATAATCCTGAGTTTTAACGTGTTTATTCTCCTGAAGATCGTCAGCATTGACGGTCTCGGTCTGTCTCATATAGAATCTGTTGAACTTATCGGCATCGTTGTGGGCGAGCTTATTGGCATCAACGATAGGAGTGTCGCTCATATAGCTGCTTTTCTTCCTGTCGTTCTGACGGTGTCCGCCGAGGTCGTTCATCATACCCCCGTGCGACTTGCCGAAGAAGTCCTCGGGATCGCTCTCCTTATGCTTCGTAGCAGAGCCGCCGTCGAAGAACTTCCAGAAATCCTCCGAAACATCGACGAGTGCTTCCTTCTTGTCAGGCTGCGGCTGCTGAGGCTTGGGAAGTCCGGGCATTCCGTACATTCCGCCGCCTGCGCCCTGCTGCGGGAGTCCGGGCATACCCTGCATCGAAGGCATACCCTGCATTGCCGGCATACCCTGCTGAGGTGTGGGCATCGACGGCATACCAGGCATTCCCGGCATAGCCTGCATTCCCTGCACATTCTGCTGCTGAGGCTGCTGCATATCCTGAGGCGGAGCCTGCATCGGAGCAGTCTGGGCATATATCGGCATTCCGCTCGCGTCATAGCCGATTATCTGCGGCTGACCGTACATCATCGGCTGCGGCTGGCTGTAGACAGGCATACCGTTCTGGTCATAGCCGATTATCTGCGGCTGGCCGTATATCACCGGCGGAACCTGAGCATAAACGGGCATACCATTCTGATCGTAGCCGATTATCTGCGGCTGTGCATACATTACCGGCTGCGGCTGGCTGTAGATAGGCATACCGTTCGGGTCATAGCCGATTATCTGCGGCTGACCGTACATTACCGGCTGCGGCTGGTTCATATACGGATTTGCGCCCATTGCGCCCTGCTGAGCAGGGATACCGCCCATAGCCGGAGCATTTGCCGGCTGACCCGGCATACCGCCCATCTGCGGCATCTGCTGGGCAAAGCCCTGCTGATTTGCCTGAAGCGGCTCGCTTCCTGCCTTGGGCAGAGAGAGCCTGTCAGTTTCGAGCCTCGGGATAAACGGCTCGTCGTACATACTGAAGTCGAATTCCTCATCGGAATCGTTCAATTCATCGGCGGTGTAGATGTCAGATGCAGAAGAGGATGTGGGACGGTCACTTATGGTGAATGTGCCTGTTCCTACAGTAAATCCTCTGCTTGCGGAGGAAAACTCCTCCTCTGTATGATAGCCGCCCATATCCACCTGTTCATAATTGACTTCCTGAGGATTTTCAAGATTGCTTCCGCATTTTACGCAGAACTTGAACCCCTTTTCGTTATCCGTTCCGCACGACGGACAAATCATTGAACTCACTCCTTGCTATGAAATGATATGGAGGCATAAAATTGCTCAAACTGAGCCTGATCAGCCCCAAAAAGGCATATAGCCTTATTCTATGCTATTTAATTATATCACCGGAATCGACATTTTGCAAGCTTTTTAAGAAAGATTGTGCATTCCGGCATTTAAGGGCGTCTCAGTTTGTACACATTAACGTTGATAACAATCACAAATAGTATATTTTGTCGAATTTATACAAAATACTGAATCCGAACCGTTTTCAACACTCAGCAATGTGTATCTTGCACTGTTTGTGTATGGAAACAGACTCGGATATTTGTAACTGATACCAAGATTGATGTGAAACACTATATTTTTCGGAATTTTTATGGTATAATACATCGTGTGTAGAGCGGTCCGCCGCAGAATAGACAAAAATGAACAGAAACTCACCGCCGCGCAAGCGGCAGAACGGAGAGACACGATGCCTAAGGATATAAGCAAAGAACAAAGTATAAACAAAGCCAAGAATATCACACAGCTCGTTATCTGTGCGGTCGTTGTCGGACTTGCCGGCTATAATCTCGCGACTGTGTACAATAATATGAAAACTGTGCCGTCATCGAGCTATGTCGACACTACCGAACACGTGCCCGATACTCAGCCGGCTTCGCAGGAATTCGACCCCGACAAGATAATCTATACATCTTCACAGGTGCCTACGAAGGACAAGTTCTACGGCGACCTCATCATCGTCAACAATGATGCGGAATACTTCAGCCTCGGAGACGAGGACCTCATAAACATCGCCGATGCAAATGCGGAAAAGGGTATTGATTACCTCGCTCTGCCCGATAATTCGTATACTATCCTCCGCCGCGTCTATGAGCCGCTGAGCGCGATGGTGACCGACTTCTACAATATCTATTATAATGATACGCTCGAGATATACGGTTCATACCGTTCAACTCAGTTACAGAAGGAGATATATGACAGATACGACGGTCAGCTCGACGAGGACGGCTTCCCGAGAGCGGCTCTTCCCGGTCACAGCGAGCACGAGACAGGTCTTGCATTCGATTTCTCCGAGACCGTCAACGGCGACTATCAGGGACAGGGCGATTTCGCGTGGATAAACGAGAATTGCTATAAATACGGCTTTGTTGTCCGCTATACCGACGAAAAGAAAGACATCACCGGCTTCCGCGCCGAGCCGTGGCACTTCCGCTATGTCGGTATCCCGCACGCTACCTATATGACCAAAAACAACCTCTGCCTTGAGGAATACATTGATTTCCTCCGCGAGAAGTACCCCTACGACGGCGAGCACCTCCAGATAACCGACGACGACGGCGCTCACTATGAGGTATTCTTCACTCCGTCCAAGGATTCGGAGGAATCCACCGATGTTCCCGTTCCGTCCGGCTACAAATATGAGATCTCCGGCAACAACATCGACGGCTTCATCATAACTGTTCACAAGGACGAAAAGGTCGCTCCCGGTCAGGAGCTCGCGACCGAGCCCGGAACAACTGAGGCATCCGGTGAGGAAAGCGATGACGGATCCGGAAATGAGGACGAAAACAGCGGTGATACCGAAAACGAATAATTATACAGCAGCACAGACCTTGCGTCCGTGCTGCTTTTTTTCACATCCGGTATTATCAATTTCCACAAAATCACAGGAAATCTTTCGTGTATTTTTTCTTGCATTTTGTCGTGATTTATGTTATTATATAAGGTAAGAATTTATGCCATATCAATGGTAAATCTATATCGTGCATCATAAATGCACGGGTGAGGAGAACAATATGCCCAAAAAACAGGATATCAACAAGATCATGATAATCGGCTCAGGTCCTATCATCATAGGTCAGGCGTGCGAGTTCGACTACTCAGGTACTCAGGCTTGCAAGGCTCTGAGAAATCTGGGCTATGAGATAGTTCTTGTAAACTCTAATCCGGCTACTATTATGACAGACCCTGATGTCGCTGATATCACCTACATCGAGCCTCTCAACCTCGCAAGACTCACTCAGATAATCGAGAAGGAGCGTCCCGACGCACTGCTCCCGAACCTCGGCGGACAGTCCGGCCTCAACCTCTGCTCTGAGCTCGACAAGGCAGGCGTGCTCAAGAAGTACGGCGTGCAGGTCATCGGTGTTCAGGTCGACGCTATCGAGCGCGGCGAGGACCGTATCGAGTTCAAGAATGCTATGAAAGAGCTCGGCATCGGTATGCCGAAGAGCGAGGTAGCATATTCTGTTGACGAAGCCGTTAAGATAGCTGAAAAGCTGAAATATCCTGTTGTTCTCCGTCCTGCCTATACAATGGGCGGCGCCGGCGGCGGTATGGTATACAATGTTGACGAGCTCAAGGTCGTATGTGCAAGAGGTCTTCAGGCTTCACTCGTCGGACAGGTCCTCGTTGAGGAGTGCATCTTCGGCTGGGAGGAGCTCGAGCTCGAAGTTGTCCGCGACGCCAAAAACAATAAGATAACCGTCTGCTTCATCGAAAATATAGACCCCATCGGCGTTCACACAGGCGATTCGTTCTGCTCTGCCCCGATGCTGACTATCCCCGAGGACGTTCAGAAGGAGCTCCAGGATATGTCATACCGCATCATCGAATCCATTCAGGTCATCGGCGGCTGCAACTGCCAGTTCGCACGCGATCCCGAGACAGGACGTATCGTTGTTATTGAGATAAACCCCAGAACATCGCGTTCTTCTGCACTTGCTTCCAAGGCTACAGGCTTCCCGATAGCTCTCGTATCAGCTATGCTTGCCTGCGGTCTCACACTCGATGAGATCCCCTGCGGCAAGTACGGCTCGCTTGACAAGTACGTTCCCGACGGCGATTACATCGTTATCAAGTTCGCTCGCTGGGCATTCGAGAAGTTCAAGGGCGCTGAGGACAAGCTCGGCACTCAGATGAGAGCTGTCGGCGAGGTAATGAGCATAGGAAAGACCTACAAGGAGGCCTTCCAGAAGGCTATCCGCTCACTCGAAAAGGACCGCTATGGACTCGGATTTGCCAAGAATTTCCACGAAATGTCAAAGGACGAGCTCATCAAGGAGCTCCGCTATCCCACAAGCGAGAGACAGTTCGTTATGTATGAGGCTCTCCGCAAGGGCGCAACTGTTGACGAGCTCCATGAGCTCACAAAGATAAAGAAGTATTTCATCGAGCAGATGAAGGAGCTCGTTGATGAGGAAGAGCAGCTCCTCGCAAACAAGGGCGCTGTTCCTTCAAAGGACGTACTCAGGCAGGCTAAGCTCGACGGCTTCAGCGACCGCTACCTCAGCTCGCTCCTCGAGGTCACAGAGCAGGAGATCCGCGACGCCCGCATCGGCTTCGGCATCAAGGAGGCTTGGGAGGGCGTTCACGTAAGCGGCACACAGAATGCAGCCTACTACTACTCGACCTACCACCTCGATGAGGACAAGAGCCCTGTAAATACAGACAAGCCCAAGATAATGATACTCGGCGGCGGTCCTAACCGTATCGGTCAGGGTATCGAATTCGACTACTGCTGCGTTCACGCTGCACTCGCTCTCAAGAAGCTCGGATTTGAGTCCATTATCGTAAACTGCAACCCCGAGACAGTTTCCACGGACTACGATACATCTGATAAGCTCTATTTTGAGCCCCTTACTCTTGAGGACGTTCTCTCTATCCACGACAAGGAAAAGCCCGTCGGCGTTATCGCACAGTTCGGCGGTCAGACTCCTCTCAACCTCGCAAGCGACCTCAAAAAGTACGGCGTAAATATCCTCGGTACAACTCCCGAGACCATCGACCTCGCTGAGGACCGCGACCACTTCCGCGCTATGATGGACAAGCTCGGCATCCCGATGCCTGAGGCTGGTATGGCTGTAAATTCAGAAGAGGCTATCGAGATCGCAAACCGCATCGGCTATCCCGTAATGGTACGTCCTTCCTACGTTCTTGGCGGACGCGGAATGGAGATAGTTCACGATGACGAGATGATGAAGGTGTATATGGACGCTGCTGTCGGCGTAACTCCCGACAGACCTATCCTCATCGACCGCTTCCTCAACCACGCTACAGAGTGCGAGGCTGACGCTATCTCAGACGGCACACACTGCTTTGTTCCCGCTGTTATGGAGCATATCGAGCTCGCAGGTGTACATTCTGGCGATTCCGCTTGTATCCTTCCCTCGAAGAACCTCACTGAGAAGCAGGTTGCTACTATCAAGGAATATACAAGAAAGATAGCTGTTGAGATGAACGTATGCGGTCTTATGAATATGCAGTACGCTATCGAGGGCGATACAGTTTACGTTCTCGAAGCTAATCCGCGTGCTTCAAGAACAGTTCCGCTCGTTTCAAAGGTTTGCGACATCAATATGGTGAAGATCGCTACCGACATCATCACATCTTCACTCACAGGCAGACCTTCTCCCGTTCCGGAGCTCAAGGACCGCAAGATAAATCACTACGGCGTTAAGGAAGCCGTATTCCCCTTCAATATGTTCCAGGAGGTAGACCCCGTCCTCGGACCTGAGATGCGCTCAACAGGCGAAGTTCTCGGTATCGCAAAATCATTCGGCGAGGCTTACTACAAGGCTCAGGAGGCTACAAAGAATCCTCTCCCCGAGGAGGGAACAGTTCTCCTCTCCGTTTGTGACAGAGACAAGCCGGAGCTCCTCGAAATTGCAAAGGGATTCCACGAGATCGGCTTCAATATCCTCGCAACAGGCAGAAGCTATGAGATGATAAAGGAAGCAGGTATCCCCTGCAAGCGTATCTTCAAGATATACGAGGGCAGACCCAATATCGCTGACGAGATCGCAAACGGCGAGATACAGCTCATCATCAACACTCCTGCCGGCAAGACCAGCATCTATGATGACAGCTATATCCGTAAGGCTGCTATCAAGCACCGCGTGACCTACATCACCACAATGGCTGCTGCAAAGGCAAGCGTTGAGGGTATCAAGGCCAAGAAGCTCAACAAGTGCCTCGAGGTCAAGTCTCTTCAGGCTCACCACAGAGACATCGAATAAGCGCCTAAGACATTTCCGCTGAATAAAAAATCACTGCCGCAGGTACATAACGTATCTGCGGCAGTTCTTGTTTTTACCACATAAATTCAGTTTTCGGAGCCTTCACTATCTCCGGCTCAGGCTCGGAAGCAGCGGACTCCTTTATCAGCGCCTTTGCAAGCTCCTCAACTTCAACTATCTCGTGGAACATATCATTCAGCGGCATTACGTCCCTGAATGTCTTTATCACGCGCTTTGAAAGCTCCGGTGAAGACAGCTCGGCGATGTCCTCTACCTTCACATACGCCGAAAGCCCCTTCTTGCGGTAGAATTCCTCCGCCTCCGGGAGCGGACACTTCTTCGGGCGCTTGTATTCGTCTCCGCCGAAGCTGATACCCTTCCGTTTCAGCTTCTTCGCAAGCGCAAAGAAATCGTCGCCGTCCTCGGCAAGCATACTGCGGAAACGCTCCATAACTGCGGCATCGGGCGTTTTTATGCGGAATCCGAACTCTGCTCCCTCCGGCGAGAGCTCGAAATAGAGCGTCGGAGTCTTGTTCCACCAGAAAGCCTCATAGCGGATGTATATCCACATAGTGTCGCGGTAGTGGAGATACGGCGGAAACTTCTCGTCGCGGTATATCCGCCCTGCCTTGTATATCATTCCGGTATCGGCAAACGGTGCGTATATCTCGTCCGCAAGCGCCTTCATCGGCTCATAGACCTTATCCGTATAGATGCTCTTGCGCGGCTCGAACCACTCGCGGTCATTGTTGAATCTGATACCGAGCAGGAAGTCGAGCGCCTCCTGCGAAAATCCCTCAAACATACTTATCCTCCATTATCCTGATGAAAATATTATATCATACAATGCGATGAATAGCAAGGGCACGCGGCGCTATACTTCCGTTCCGGAGTGCTCAGCCGTGATACAGGAGGCGGCGACACGCCGCTTATATCATATTATGTCTGAAATAGCAAGGGCACGCGGCGATAAACCACTGTTCCGGACAGCTTTGCCGCGAAACAGGCAGCGCGGACACCGCGCCGGCGACACGCCGCTTATATCATATAATTTTGGAAATAGCAACTCTCAAAAAACTGCGATGAGTTCCCGGCTGAGAAATAGCAATATAGTACCAAAAAAATGAATTTGTACTGTCAATAAGTTTTCAACACTGTGTTGAATCAGGAGTTGATTCCACGCTTTAGTTGTTGAAAATGATGTGGAAAGTGTGAAAACAACGTAATTTACAGCATTTTACAGCCCGAAAAAGTTGAAAACCCTGTGGATAAATGGGGAAAACGTGTAAAGAATAAATTTGTATTGTGGAAAGCGAATCCGCAATCAAAAAATTAGAAGGATATGATTTGTATGAAAAAGATTTTAGCAATAAGCTCCGTTTTTTTAATGATGACCTGCGTTCTCACGGGCTGCGGAGCCGACAAGGACAACAGCCGTAACGACGGCTCCTACTACGAAGATCACGACTATGACAGGTCCGACGGCGACTCCGCAAAGGACCACGCCCACGATGCCGTTGACGGCGCTAAGAACGCCGGAAAAGACATCGTTGACGGTGCCGGAGATGCCGCAAATGACATCATCGACGGCGCCGGCGATGCCGCAAACGACGTCATCGACGGTCTCGACGGCAGCACAAGCAGCCGTGAGCGCCTTACGACCTCCCACACAACAAAAGCCACAACCGCCCGCTAACTGACGCATAATACAACTGCGCCTGTATCGGGGCTTTTCGGGTATCTACTGGGGCAAACCTTTCTGAAGAAAGGTTCTTCCCCAGACCCCTTTCCAAAGACTTCCAGCTTTGTTTTTCCCCTCCTATGGGGTCACGTTAGCAAGTTAAGCCAAGACAGCAATTCTGTCAGCGTGACCCCATAGGAGGGGAAAAACGGAGTTAAAAGTTTTAGGAAGGGAGTTTGAGGGAGAACCCTTTTTCAAAAGGGTTT
>Ga0310697_10005785_pt1 | contig 11893 bp, 9 predicted proteins | sample 172DNAGHGlowgp2_FD_203883 | JGI IMG/M metagenome (GOLD analysis project Ga0310697, IMG submission 203883) | Sheep rumen microbial communities from Palmerston North, Manawatu-Wanganui, New Zealand - 1728 DNA GHGlow gp2 (v2) (version 2) | ecosystem: Host-associated > Mammals > Digestive system >... | reverse complement strand
AAAGTACGCGATGCTCGGCAATGAGAAGATAATGGAACTTCTCAGCGAGAGACTCGCCTCGGAAAACATGAGAACCGCATTAAAGCCCGTCATGGACGACCTTGTCGCTGAGTCCGTAAAGACGAAGCTCTCCTTCGTCGAAGAGGACTTTCTCGACAACGGCCGCCGCAAATACTTAAACTTCGGCCACACCATAGGCCATGCCGTTGAGCACGCCTCGCGCTATGCCGTACACCACGGCGCAGCAGTGGCAATAGGCATGTGCGCCATGGCGCGCGCGGGCGAAAAGCTCGGTTATACCGAAAGCGGCACGGCGGCCGCACTTGAAGAACTCGTCAGGGCCTGCGCCCTGCCGACAGACACAATAATCTCCCCCGATGACCTTGTAAACTCCGCGCTCTCAGACAAGAAGCGCAGGGGTTCTGAGATAGACCTGATTTTCCCGACGAAGCCGGGTCATTGCGAACTTATTACATTGCCCGTTTCAGACCTTCATAACATACTCTGCCTTGGAGTGAAATAAATGATTCTCGAAATTACCCCTTCTCCCCTCTGCGGAGAGGTTAACGCAATAAATTCGAAATCGGAACTTCACCGCGTGCTGATCTGCGCGGCCCTCGCCGACGCGCCCTGCAGGCTCACACTCGGCAATCCGACTGACTCGCTTTCAAATGATGTGAAGGCGACAATCGACTGCCTTCGTGCGCTCGGTGCCGGCATAGAAGTAAGCAGTTCCGAGATCTTCGTGACCCCCATCAGGGAGGTCGCGTACAACCCTGTCTTGGACTGTAAGGAGAGCGGTTCAACACTCCGCTTTCTCATGCCCGTCGCCACGGCGCTCTGCGACAAGGTAACCTTCAAAGGCAATGAGCGGCTGACAGAGCGTCCCATCGGAAGCCTTAAAAACGCACTTGAGTCACACGGGATATCATTCTCATCCGACACACTGCCTTTTTCAGCAACGGGCAGACTGCAGCCCGGAGTCTTCGAGGTCACGGGTGACCTGAGTTCCCAGTATGTCTCGGGCCTTCTGCTCGCCCTCCCGCTCTTTCAGGAGAAGTCTTCAATAAAACTCACGACTCCTCTCCTCTCACACGGCTATGTCGAGCTCACGATAAAGGCCCTCGCCGACTTCGGTATAGCTACCGTGTCACCGAAAGACGGAATCTTCTCAATAGTGAAGAAGGGCGACGGATTCATCTCACCTGAATTTCTGACCATTGAAGGTGACTGGTCAAACGCAGCCTTCTTCTATGTTGCAAACTTCCTCGGAAACGACGTAACGATAAACAATCTCCGCTTCAACTCGCTCCAGCGTGACAAGAGCATACTGGACTTTTTGAGCCTCTATACCGCGGAGATTGAAGGAGAGAACATACGCGGTGTCAAGAGTTATGAGATTGATCTCGTAAACACGCCCGACCTTCTCCCCGCCCTGTCCGTCGCGGCAGCCTTTGCAGACGGTATGACAACCTTCACGGGCGCAGCGCGCCTCCGCCTGAAGGAGAGCGACAGACTGACTTCAGTCTGCGCCATGATAAACTCTCTCGGAGGCAGAGCGGAAGACACGGCCGACGGTATCATCATATGGCCGAAGCCCCTGACCGGAGGCACCGTAGAATCCTTCGGTGATCACCGCATTGTAATGGCGGCGACAATTGCATCGACAAGGTGCACTCAGCCTGTCATAATCAACGAAGCCAGGGCAGTCGACAAGTCTTATCCCTCCTTCTTCAGGGACATAGAGAACCTCGGAGGTAAGATAAGTGTCATTTAACATCATTTATTTCGGAACCTCACACGGCCCCGAGGTGGGCGTCAGAGCGCAGAACTTCATCGCCGGTGAAGAATTCAGCATATCAGAGCTTCAGCGCTTTCTCGACAGAAGGCGCCCGGGCACATCCGACGTTGTGTCCGCAAGAAAAGAAAGTGACATACCGGAGTTTCGCTCCGGTGTGACAAAAAAAGACGGCGATACGCTCGTCACAACGGGCGGAATGCTTGAAGCCGTCATAAAGAATGAGGACGCGAGCAGAAAGGACTATGAGGACCTGAAGTACACCCCTCGCCCCGGACACGCGGACTACACCGCATTTGTAAAATACGGTGAAATCGGTATGACCACAGGCGGAGGACAGTTCTCCGGCCGCCTCACGGCCCCTCTCTGCGTGCTCGGAGGCATCTGCCTCCAGGCGCTTGAAAAGCGCGGCATCACCATAACCGCCGTCATCGACGCCATGGGTGATGCTGAGCACGCCAAAGCCGAAGGCGACTCCGTGGGCGGCATTGTAAAGGCCGAAATCCGCGGTCTCCCCGCCGGTGTCGGCGGACCTTTTGACGGAGGTCTCGAATCGAGACTCGCCTCCGCCCTCTTTGCCATCCCCGCCGTAAAAGGCGTGGAATTCGGCGCCGGCTTTGCCGCGGCGGCCATGAAGGGCTCGGAGTCAAACGACCCCTTCGCCTTTGAAGACGGCAGAGTCATTACAAAAACAAACAACTGCGGTGGAATACTCGGTGGCATATCCACGGGAATGCCCGTGACATTCAGGGTTGCTTTCAAACCCACACCGTCAATAGCTCTTCCGCAGCAGACAGTAAACTTAAAAACAAACGAAGAAACAACAATCACCGTAAAGGGACGGCATGACGCCTGCATTGTACCGCGCGCACTGCCCGCAGTCGAAGCGGCAGCGGCCATTGTCATCCTTGAAATCCTGAATGAGGAGAACAGACTATGATTGAAAACTTAGACGAAGTGAGAGCCCGCATTGACAGAATTGATGACGACATACTCTCCCGCTTTCTCGAGCGTATGAAACTCTCCGAGCAGGTTGCCGAGTACAAGGCTGAGCGCAACATGCCCGTCGAGGATACGCAGAGAGAATACGAGATTGTGGAGCACGTCGCAGAGTGCAGCGGTGAATTTTCAACCTATACCACCGCTCTTTTCCGCGCTATGCTCGAACTGTCAAAAGACTACCAGGAACACTGGGTAAAGGCGTACAACGAGGACGAAAAGCGCAAGGTCGTGCAGATGCCCGGCGTATACGGTCTCCTCGGACAGCACCTGGAGCACAGCTACTCCGAACAGATTCACAAGGAACTCGGTCTCCGCGGACGCGTAGCCTATGACTACAGGCTCCTTGACGTTGACCCGGAGGAACTCGAGACTTTCATATCTCGCTCGGACATTGCCGGTCTCAACGTAACCATGCCGTATAAGACCGCCATCCTCGCCTTCTGCCAGGAACTCTCCGACGACGTCCTTCGTATAGGCGCAGCCAATACGGTCGTTATGAAAAAGGGCAAACTTCACGCATACAACACCGACATAGCCGGTTTCAAATACATGGTTGAGCGCGCGAACATCAATATCTCGGGCAGGAAATGTATCATCCTCGGAAACGGAGGCACCTCGAAGGCAGCACGCTGCGCCCTTGAGGATCTCGGTGCGCGTGAAATAGTCATCCTCTCACGCGAGGGATTCAATGACTACGAGGCCCTTGCCATCCATTTCGATGCCGAGATAGTCGTAAACGCGACACCCGTCGGCATGTATCCCGACAACCTCGAGAAACTCGTCTCACTCAAGAGTTTCCCGCGCTGCTGTGCAGTCATAGATGTTATCTACAATCCTCTCCGCACCGCCCTTCTCCTCGAGGCTGAAGAACTTGGAATCCCGCATGTCGGCGGCCTTTCAATGTTAGTCGCCCAGGCGCGCGAGAGCTACAACCTCTTCTTCGACCGCAATATGATTAACGCGACCGTTGAGGATGTTACATCCATGCTCTATAAGCAGAACGAGAACATAATCCTCACGGGTATGCCCGGCTGCGGCAAGACAACAATTGCCGAAGCCATAGGCGAGGCCACCGGACGTGAGGTAATAGACATTGATAAAGTTATCGAATCCGAACAGAAGAAGAGTGTGGCCGAAATCATAAACAAATACGGCGAAGAGGCCTTCCGCAACCTCGAACACACCGCCATCCTCGAAAACTGCAAGGAGAGCGGCAAAGTAATCGCCCTCGGCGGAGGCGCAATACTCGACAGAAACAACTACCCCGCCCTTCACCAAAACGGCAAGATTTTCTTCATACGCCGCGATATATCCCTCCTTCCGACAGACGACAGGCCCCTTTCGAAGAGCCCCGAAACGCTGATGGAAATGCAGAAGATAAGACTGCCACTCTACCAGGATGCAGCCGATGCGGAAATCGAGAACAACGGTACAATAGAGGAGGCCGTTGAAAAGATACTGAAAGCCCTGTAACAAAGGAAAAAATCGAATTAAAAACCCATACTTTTTTGTCAAAAAAATAACATTAAATTATGCGCAACCTACTTGCAAAACCACTATATTGTGTATAAAATGTATTTACCAACGTTAAAGGAGGTAAATTGTATGGCATACAAAATTACTGATTCTTGCGTAGCTTGCGGTTCTTGCAAAGACGGTTGCCCCGTAGAGGCTATCTCTGAAGGCGACATCTATTCAATCGACGCTGCTACATGCATCGACTGTGGTTCTTGTGCTGACACTTGCCCGACAGGAGCAATTGAGCAGGCATAATCGCAAACTGAAATGACGAAAAGGACTTGGGGTTCGCCCCAAGTCTTTTTTGTTGGAGAAAAATATGGCTGAATTCATTGAAAACTTAGGCAACGGAATAAGCCTCATCTGCTCCGAAACACACGGTTTCGGAACGGACGCAATACTCCTTGCCGATTTTTCAAAGCCGAAGAAGAATGACAGGTGTGTCGACCTGGGAACAGGCTGCGGCATTATCCCCTTCCTCTGGCTTCGGGACGGTGTTGAGAACGAAATCATCGGTGTTGACATACAGGAACCGGCCATAGACCAGTTCGAAAGATCGAAAGAACTGAACAACAAAGATAATATCAGGGGCATAAAAGCCGATCTTCGTGAGATTGAAAAGCACCTGCCGAAAGGCGGTTTTGATCTTGTTACGATGAATCCGCCGTACAAGCCCGTGGGCACGGGCATACCGTCTGAGACTACACCTGACCTCATCGCAAGGCACGAGGTCATGTGCACCGTGGAAGACGCCTGTACGGCGGCTGAGAAGCTTTTGAACTTCGGCGGGCGCTTCGTCATGTGCAACCGCCCGGAGCGCCTGACTGACGTCATAAGCGAGATGCGGTCGCACGGCCTGGAGCCGAAGCGCCTGCGCTTCGTCGCAAAGCGGCCCGACTCCGCGCCCTGGCTCTTCCTCATCGAGGGCAAAAAGGGCGCGAAACCGTACATTGAAGTGCTCCCCACCCTCTTCACATATGATGAGGACGGCAATGAGAGCGAAGAACTTCTGAAAATTCTCGGAATCTACAGGGAGGAAGAACAATGAGCGGAAAACTTTTTGTCACGGGCACGCCCATAGGCAACCTCTCCGACTTTTCTCCCCGGGCGATTGATACCATGAAGAACTGTGATTTCATCGCCGCGGAAGATACAAGAGTCACCTTAAAACTCCTCAACCACTTTGAAATAAAGAAACCCCTCGTCTCCTACTATGAACACAACAAGGCTCAGAGAGAAGACGAGATTATAAGCAGGATTTTAAACGGCGAAGACTGTGTCCTCGTCTCCGATGCCGGCATGCCGGCAATCTCGGACCCGGGCATGGAACTCGTAAATGCCTGCCACGAACACGGCATACCGGTTGTGGCCATACCCGGTCCGACCGCCTTCGCCACTGCCCTCGCAATCTCGGGCATGGACAACGGACGGTTCACATTTGAAGGCTTCCTCTCCATCACGAAGAAGTCCCGCAGGGAGCACTTAAACGAGATCAGGGACGAAAAACGCACAATGATCTTCTATGAGGCGCCCCACAAGCTCTCCTATACTCTCAGGGATCTCTATGAGGCCCTGGGAGACCGCAAAATTGCGATTGTACGCGAACTCACCAAAATCCATGAGGAGGTCATCAGAACCACCTTGAAACAGGCCGTGGAAGACTATCCTGACAACAATCTAAAAGGTGAGATAGTCCTCATAATCGAAGGCGCCAGAGAGGAAGAAAGTGAAGTAACTCTCGAAGATGCCGTAGAAAAAGCAAAAGACTATATCTCAAAAGGCATGTCGATAAATGATGCGGCAAAGACAGCCGCCCGGGACACGGGCCTTAAGAAGTCCGACATCTACAAGGCACTTCAATAGAAAACAATAGAAAACAAAGCAAAAGAATAAAAGGCCCTCACACGAGGGCCTTTTATTTTTTACTTAACTTCTTGAAAGTGTATAGTCCTTATCCGGTACCATCTCAACACGGTATTCCGGATATTTTTCATTTATGACGGAGCGAAGATGCTTCTGAACCGCATACTGATCTTTGCAGTCAAAGTCATATACGACATCGAAGCTCATGAATTTGCGCTCCTTGTTGACATAGAAGGCATGAATCTGAAGTATGTCATCAATATCATCAACAAGCTTGTACACAAACTCACGCATCTGTGCAATCTCCTCGTCCGTGGTGTTGACGGAGTAGATGCCGAAGTACATGAACACGCCGTACTCACGCAGAATCTTGACATTCAAAGGCTTCAGTCTTACATAGGCCTCATCAATGGTCATCTTCTCATCAAGTTCGAGATTTACATCGCCGATAAAGACATTGGGTCCGTAGTTATGAAGGATGAGGTCAAAGGCACCTAAGACTCCCTCCGTCGCTAAAATCTCGTCCTTTATCTTGTCGGCAAGTTCGATATCGGGACGCTCACCTACAAGTTTTGAGATGACATCAAGAAGAATATCAAGACCCGCCTTGATTACAAACAATGAGACGAGCGCGCCTACCCAGCCGTCGATATGAAGGTCGGGTTTAATAAAGGCGACAATCGCCGCCAAGAGCGTCACGCCGGTGATGATGGCATCGGACAATGCGTCCTGGCCTGAAGCTATGAGGTTCGGCGAATTGAGTTTCTTTCCGCGGCCCTTCGTGAAGAGGCCGAGCAGTATCTTCGTGACAATGGCCACAACGAGAAGAATAAGCGTCAGGGCCGTGTACGATGTAGCTTCCGGATGAATTATCTTCTTGACCGATTCAATGAAGAACTCCGCTCCGGTGATAAGCACGATTACCGAGATGACGATGCTTGAGAAGTACTCGATACGGCCGAAACCGAAGGGATGCTTTCTTGTCGCTCCCCTGCCGGAGATAGCCATCGCCACTATAGTCACAAACGACGATACGCTGTCGGAGAAGTTGTTGACAGCGTCCGAGATAACCGCGACGGAGTTTGCTATCGTGCCCACGAAAATCTTTACGAGACCGAGGGCTACATTGACGAAAATGCCTATAACGCTCGTAATGATTATGTCCTTAAAGCGCGCATAGGTCTCCGAATCTTTAAGATCCAGCAAAGTTTTAAGTTTGTTACCTGCCATAATAAACCTTTCTATACGTTGAACCTGAAGAGAACAACGTCGCCGTCCTGCATTACGTAATCCTTACCTTCCGAGCGGACAAGTCCCTTGTCACGCGCGGCGGAAAGTGAACCGCATTCCAAGAGTTGCTTGTAATTTATTACTTCAGCGCGAATGAATCCGCGCTCAATATCCGAGTGGATTTTTCCGGCGGCCTTCGGTGCCTTGGTGCCCTTCTTTATGGTCCAGGCACGGACCTCCGGCTCGCCCGCCGTCAGGAACGACATGAGACCCAGCAAATCGTATGAGCGCTGGATAAGCAAGTCCAGGCCGCCCTTCTCTATGCCGAGATCGGAAAGGAACATCTCTTTCTCCTCCTTGGAAAGAGATGCTATTTCAGCCTCAAGTTCCGCACAGATGGGAAGAACCTGTGAGCCCTCCTCATCGGCTATGGCCTTTACCGCCTGATATCTCGTATTGTTTTCAATTCCGCCTGCAAAGTCATCTTCGCTCATGTTGCAGGCGTAAATGACGGGCTTGTATGTCAGAAGATTGAAATCAACAAGGCTCTCAGCCTCGTCTTCGGTCAGTTCAACGGTTCGTGCGCACTTGCCGTTTTGCAGCGCCTCCTTGAACCTTCCGAGTATCTCAAGTTCCTTCGCCAGTGACTTATCGCCCTTCATGGCCTTCTCGACGCGCTGTATGCGCTTGTCGAGTATTTCAAGGTCAGAGAGTATTAGTTCAAGGTTTATTGTCTCAATGTCCCTCTGAGGGTCAACAGAGCCCTCGACATGGACTATGTCGTCATTGTCAAAGCAGCGGACCACGTGGATTATCGCGTCAACCTCACGGATATGGGACAGGAACTTGTTTCCGAGTCCCTCTCCCTGCGACGCTCCCTTGACGAGTCCCGCTATGTCGAGGAATTCTATCGTTGCCGGCACCACTGACTTCGGATGGTAGAGTTCGGCCAAAAGGTCGAGCCTCTCATCGGGAACGGCAACGACGCCCACATTGGGTTCTATGGTACAAAACGGGTAGTTCGCAGACTGCGCACCCGCGTTTGTTATCGCATTAAAAAGAGTACTCTTGCCGACATTGGGCAATCCTACGATTCCGAGTTTCATACTTTTACTTCATCTCCGTTTACAGCTTTTTTGGAGCTCTGCCTGCTGAGAATAAATATCGCGGCCACAAGAAGTACGGCCTCTGCGGGAAGTGCGACCCAGGGGGACTTCATAAGGCCGGCAATAAGGTATCCGACTGCGCAGACAACTGCCACGAGCGTAGCGTAAGGCAGCTGTGTCTCAACGTGGCGGATATGCTTGCAGTCCGCGCCGGTTGACGCGAGAATGGTCGTATCGGAAATCGGTGAGCAATGGTCACCGTAGACCGAACCTGCGAGTGTCGCGCCAAGCGCGGGCACAAGGAATGCCTCTGCACCGGGTGCCTCACAGATCATCGTGACAATCGGAATCAGCATACCGAAAGTACCCCAGGATGTGCCCATCGAGAAACTCATAAGCGCGGCAATCACGAAGATGAGAAACGGCAGGAATCCGAGCGGCAGATTGGATGTGCTGACGAAGTCTGAGATATATATTCCCGTGCCGATGAGCTGGCGGCATACACCGCCGAGGCTCCAGGAAAGGATAAGTATCAGCATCGGAGGGATAATGCTTCCGACACCGGATACAATGCCTTCGATAAACTCTCTCGGCTTCATTAGTTTTCTGGGAATATAGAGCAGGAAAGCGGTAATAAGTCCCGCGAAAGCGCCCAGTGAAAGGCCGGCAGTGGGATTATAACCGATAGCCTCAGAGAAGCTTACGCCGTCAAAGAAACCGCCGACATAGGCCATACCGAGTATTGCAAATATAATCAGAACAACGATGGGAAGAACCAGGTCTATGACCTTACCGTTCTCCACATCAGAAGCATCGGATACTGCCTCTTCCTCTGTCCTTGCGGCAGCCTCGAGCTCAGCCTTCTTCATGGGACCGAAATCCCAGCCCGTAAAGCTTATGACAAAGACCATGAGTATGGTCATGAGCGCATAGAAATTGAAAGGTATGGTTGAGAGGAAAACATGGAAACCGTTTTTGTCACTGACCTCACTTGCGACAGCGACAGCCCAGCTCGATACCGGCGCAATGATGCAGACCGGAGCGGCCGTAGCGTCTATGATATACGCGAGTTTTTCCCTCGACATCTTCAGTCTGTCCGTAATCGGGCGCATTACCGTGCCCACTGTCAGACAGTTGAATCCGTCATCTATAAAGATTAAAATGCCGAGAAGCGATGTGGCGAACGCACCTGCCCTCTTGGTCTTAAGGCGCTTCTCGACCCACCGTCCGTAGGCCTGGCTGCCTCCGGACTTGCCGACAAGGTTTACAACGGCCCACAGAAGAGCCAGGAATACAATCATATAAGCGTTGTCCGCAATCTTCGACGTCATCATGTCAAAGGTATAGGGCGCTACTGTAAACACATTGCCTCCTCCGGAAAAACTGTAAATGCACATTCCGGAGAGGATGCCTATAAACAATGACGAGTAGACCTCTTTGGTTATAAGCGCCAGGGCGATTGCTATTATGGGCGGCAGAAGTGAGAGCCAGCCCGTCTCAATCATTACAAAATCCATAAAATCCTCAGTTAAATATATAAATTAAAATGTATACAATTTATTATATCACAAAGCCCGTCAAATTTATATAACAAAAAGGGAGCGGCAAACCGCTCCCTTTTCTGGTCGGAGTGAGGAGACTTGAACTCCTGGCCTCTTGCTCCCTAAGCAAGCGCGCTACCAACCTGCGCTACACCCCGTTATTTAATTGTTTCTTTCAGGCGCTTTTTGGTCGGAGTGGGGAGACTCGAACTCCCGGCCTCTTGCTCCCGAAGCAAGCGCGCTACCAAACTGCGCTACACCCCGACGTTTTTTCGCGACTTGAACATTATATATTAAAGCTCGACTTTTTTCAATAGGATTTTTATACGTTGACCAAGAGCAGGCCGACGACGGTACCTACCAGAAGGAAGAAGGCAGGCAGCTTGGAACGCCACATGAGAATGGACTCGGGGATAAGCTCGCCGAAGACGACATAGAGCATCGCGCCTGAGGCGAAACTTAAGGAGAGAGCAAGCCAGATGGGGCTTAAGATACCGAGACCGTAGCCTATGAGGGCGCCTATGATTGTCGGAGCACCGGAGGCGGCCGTAACAAGTATTGCTTTTGCTTTTCCCATACCGCCCGTAATGAGAGGTACGGATACGGCCATGCCTTCGGGAATATTGTGAAGTCCTATGACTACGGCGATTATAAAGCCGCTGCCTGTGAATATGCTTGATGAAGCACCGGCGTATGATGCGCCGATTACCATGCCTTCGGGCATGTTGTGAAGCGCTATTGCGCAGGCCATGACAATTCCGCCGATAAAGAGATCGCGGAACTGTCCGGTCTTTTTGTGTTCTTCAAGATGGTCAGAATGAATAAGCTCATCCAGGTCATCTGCAGTCTTCGGATGGGACTCGTCTATATGCGCAATCTCATGGTTTGTGGTCTTGTCGATTATATGATTGAGCAGGAAGACTACGCCGTATCCGATTAAAATACCGAGTATGACAATATAGAGGGGAATGGGTTCTGCAGCGCCCTCCGGCATGAGGGACTCAGGGATGAGGTCAAAACAGACAACTGCCATCATAACGCCTCCCGCAAAGGACAGTAAAAGACTTACCACCTTTTCGGAATCACGTTTCAATATGGCACCCAGGACTCCGCCGAAACCTGTTCCGCAGACACCTGCTATTGCCGTTATGATAACAATCCACCAAACCGTACTCATTCTGTATGCTTACTTCCTTTTGATTACTTCTTTGGCCGCGTCTTTTATGTGCGCGGCGTCGAGGCCGTAGATTTTGAGCATCTCGACCGCAGGACCTGATCTGCCGTAAACATCGTTTACGCCCACTCTCTTAACAGGAGTCGGAAGGTTTTCGGCAAGGAATTCGGAGACAGCTGCGCCGAGACCGCCTATTATGCTGTGTTCCTCAGCAGTTACAATGCATCCGCACTCTTTTGCAGCCTTGAGAATGATTTCCTCATCGAGAGGCTTAATCGTATGAATGTTGATAACACGCGCATTTATGCCCTCTGCCTTCAGTTCTTCGGCAGCAATCAGGGCCTCATTTACCATGAGACCGGTGGCAATAATCGCGACATCGTCACCGCTGTAAAGTTCTTTGCCTTTACCCCATTCGAATTTATAGGTCTCTTCATCAAAAATCTGGGGTATGGCAAGGCGGCCAAAGCGCATGTATACAGGGCCTTCAAAGTCCGCAGCAGCGAGGGTTGCGGCCTTTGCCTCAACCCAGTCGGCCGGGTTGATTATGGTCATGCCCGGGATGACCCGCATGAGGGCGATATCCTCGTTGCACTGATGAGACGCGCCGTCCTCGCCTACGGATATGCCTGCGTGTGTCGCGCACACTTTGACATTGAGG
>Ga0310697_10005784_pt1 | contig 11893 bp, 5 predicted proteins | sample 172DNAGHGlowgp2_FD_203883 | JGI IMG/M metagenome (GOLD analysis project Ga0310697, IMG submission 203883) | Sheep rumen microbial communities from Palmerston North, Manawatu-Wanganui, New Zealand - 1728 DNA GHGlow gp2 (v2) (version 2) | ecosystem: Host-associated > Mammals > Digestive system >... | reverse complement strand
GAAGTCGGCGTCCGAATGGACCTTGTCCGGCCAGTCCTTGTGCCGGAACTGTCCGTACCTGTCGAGGAACGGGAAGAACTCCTTCTCTGAAAGCTTCGTCCACGCCTGCGCGGTCCCCGTCGTCAGCGGCTGCGCCTCTTTCTTCGCGACGATGCGCTTCACGCTCCACGTGTGCGGCAGCTTCGGCTTGTTGATGTAGACCGCCACCTGCACGACGTCCTTCGGATCGAGCTGTCCGATTCCCGTCTGCGGCGCGGACTTGCGGGATTTGTACATCTCGTACGGCACGCCCGCCGCGTACGGAAGCGCCCAGACGCGGAGCGGCTTCAGGCGCTCGGCGATCTTTTTGAGATTCGGACAGGTCGAATTCATGTTCGCCCCCAGCACGGCGTGAGCCTCGTTTCTGATCGGAAGCTTGTACACCATGCTGCCTTTTTGCTTCCCGGGGTCGCCGCCGGGGTTGAGGAGCCGCAACGTGTACTTCCCGTTGATGCCGCCGTTCACGAACTCCACCTCGATGCGTCCGTACTCCGAAAGGTCCCATTTGCCGGGCACGCAGAATCCGGGATATTGCTTCGACGGCTTGGTTTCGACAGTCAGGAGTCCGTTCTCCGCTTTCAGTTTCGCGCCGTCCTGCGCCGTCGCCCTAGCAGCATCGCCTGACGACGCGTCGAAAAGGACGATGTCGGCGCACGAGACCATCGCACACAATCCCGCCATCGCAACCGGGAGACATGCCATCCTGTTACTTATCATTGCTTTGCTCCTTCGCTCCAGTTTATGAAACGCAAGTTTCTTCACTTCTTGCCGTAGATAAGAATTTTCGCGAGGCTGAACGGCTCGTTCTGCGCCTCTGGCGCGCGGCGGACACGTACGCATAGGGACCGGCACTTGTTCTTCGACAGGTCAACGCGATAAGTCTCTTTGGCCTCCGTTTCCGAAAACACAGTCTGCCAGTTCTGTCCGTCCTCGGAAAGCTCCACCTCGACCGGCGTCTGCAAGGCTCGGGCCTTCTGGTCCTTGCCGGCGTCCACTACGACGATCCCCTTCACGACGGCGGGGCTTGGCAGCATCACCATCGCCCAGGGCGAAGGCTCCTTGTCCGTCCTAAACGCGCTCCCGGTGCAAGGCCTCCCGTCAAGCGCATGGGCGTAATTGCCAGGCGTGTCGCCGGCGGGCGAAGAAGATGTTCGCAGCAGACCGGCGGGGGAGATCAGTTCCGCGCCAAAGTCGTGCGCCGTGTACCGCCTCCCCTTCGGCTTGTATCTGGACAGCTTGTCCTGCAGCGCTGACAGACGCCTGAACACCGAAATGTTGCCGTTCTCGGATGCGGAGTGTATGAGGGGGGCGAGGAACGACCCTGCAGGGGCGCCCGCGCCATTTTTCCGGGGCTTCGACGTCTTTACGGCAAGCTCCAGCAGCTTCGATAGACGCTTCTCGTCGTCGATTATGAAGTCGCCGCACCAGGCAAGCGCCTGGGCGAAGTAGTTGCGCGTTCCGCCTTGCGCCGTGAGGACGGCCATGGACACCGTTCCCATCAGCGACTGGTTTTCCGCGATGGGTTCCGCCCATTTCGCAATCGCAGAACTGAAGTCGCCCTCCTCCTGAATCCTCCCGTCATCCTGCCTGAGGAACGGCGCGAGCTCCACGATCGCGGCGGCAAGCCCCTCCGCGCCCTTCTCCGCGTTTACCCTCTTGAAGTACGGCGTTAGAAGGTCCCACAGCGGATGGCGCCACCCCTTCAGCGACGCGATGGCCGCGCGGACGAAATCGCGGTACTCGCCGAGCGGACGTCCTGCACGGACTATCCATTCCCCCCATGCGCGCCAAGCGCCGTAGTGCGTGGGCCATGCGCGGCAAGCCCTGGCGTGGAAGGCTGCCACCTCCTCGGCAGGACGCCCTTTTCGCTCCGCGAAGTTCGCCAACTCGGAGAAGCGGTCCGCGTCGTGTCGCTTCTCGCGATCCCCCTCGAACGTCCCCTCGTCAGCCTGCAGATACGTCCATCGCCCGCCGTTCGGCCAGAAGTGGCGCATGGTCGTTGGAGGGGCGATGTAGTTGTCGATGTGCCAAGTCCCGTCAAGGAGGCGGCGTGTGTACGCGCAATGCCCGGGCTGCCCGCACGGGATGGCTGGCAGGCCATGCGCTACGGAGCAGATGGACCCGAACGTGGAGAGCTCTCCGCACACGCCGCCGACGATGTACGAATACTTCCGCTTGGGCCATTCGCCGGCAGTGACCCACGGTTCGTAGTACTCGCGCGAGTGTACCGACGCGCCGAAGCAATTGAACAGGCGGTACGGGACGAACCAGTGGGCGCCGCCGTTGCGCGCCACGTTCATGTTGCAGAACTTGTCCATGAAGCGCTGCTGGTTCGGCGGATCGTCCGTGTCGAGCGAGCCGCGCCTGGACACCGCATACCGCCACTGCCAGACGGGCTGCGAGAGCGCATGCAGGTGGAGGCGCTTCGCCTTTGCCGTAGCGCGGTAGGCGTCGAGGTAGTCCGCCAGCCACTCCTCGTCGCAGTCCGGGTATTCCAGCGCGACCGCCGTCGCGAAGCGCCTGCCGGGGCCGTCTCCGGATATCCACCGTCCGTTGTCCTGGTATACCAGCGACTCCAGTGCGAACAGCGCGCGTGGGCTGCACCGCCCGCTCCAGGCAAAGTCTTCCATCCATAGGCGGTCCCTAAGGAATTTCGAGACGAACGGCCATGCGCCCGGGCGGTCGGCAAGCTCGTTGAGCTGGTCGATGCCAACGCGGCGAAGCACGGCGTAGCGGGCGACGTCGGTCTTCTGCGCCTCGGTCAGCTCGGCGGCCGCGCCTATCTGCTCGAGGCGTGCCAGCAACGATTTCGCGTTGGCGGCGGGCCTTTGCGCCCCCGGCTCGGGCCTGGCGCGAACCTCGGCGCGATACGGCGCGTTCCGCTCGATGTCCGCGCCGGAAAGGATAAGGTAGCCCATCGCGCATTGCCCCCACACCGTATCGCGCCCCATGTCGAAGGCGCGCTTGAGCAGAGTCTGCGCCTTCTCCTGGTCGTCGTCGCGCACGGCGGCGTATTCGGCGATTTCGACGCACTGGCGCTGCGCCACGGTCAGATGGTTGGTGGGAATGGCGCGGAGAGACGCGATGAACCGGTTCCGCTCGTCCACGTAGCCGGTCCCCTTAAGCTTGTCCGCCTTCTCGACGATGGCGAAGCCGTATCCGTCCTCGAAGCGCATCCGCCAGCCGAAGCGGTCGCCCGCGTCGAGCTTCAGCAGAGCCTGCCACTCGTCCTCGTACGCGAAGCCTCCCTTCCTCGTGCGCCATTCGTTGAGCTCCCCGGTACGGGCGGCGAGAATCTCGAACCCGTCCCCGTAGGACGCCGCGGCGGCCTCCGGATTGGGACCTCGCAGACGCGCCCCCTGCCTGAACAGCGCCTCCGCCTCCTTGCGAGAAGCGAGGGCGTCGTTCACCTGACGTGCCAGCTCCTGTGGGGTGATGTCGTACGGGACGTTCTCGATGAGAGCGAAGAACCTGTGAGGAGGCGGCGATATGAACAAGATCGCCGGGAGACGCTTAGACCTGACAAACATCTTCTCGAGCGCCTTGTTGGCGGCGGCGACCTTCGGAGTAGGACGCTCCATGTCGTCGTACACAGCGAGATCATACCCGCCGCGGCGCACCGCCCTGCGAAACACCGAACTCTCGAACACCTTGCGCACGTATTCGCCGCTCTCGCACCAGTCGCTCCCGGTCTGCAGCACGATCATCCCGCTGCCCGCGCCATGCGAGACCTGCGGCAGGGCCGCGACGATCGCGGCGGCTATCGTAAAAACCATTCTATGCGAAATTGCCATTCTCCTGCCCTTCGTCTATCCGGTCACGAGCGCTTCACGTATCCGTCCCCATCCACAACTTTGCGAACAGCAGGACGATGGCTGCCGCCAGCGCCAATGCGAGGGCGGCAAACAGCAGTTTCCGAATACGTTTCCTCCACTTGAGGCGAGAGACGAACGCCTTTATCTCTTCATCCTGCGTATCCATCGTCACAGACGCATCCGCAGGCTTGTTCGGCAACCCGGAGATAAGCTCTTCCATCGGCCCGCTATCCGCGCCCGCGTCCGCTTCGGCGGCGAATTCGGTGCCGGACGCGGCTGAGGGCGAGTAGCCGATGCGCGCGAACTCCTCCATAACCGCCATGGGCGAGGCGAGGCGGTCCTCCGGGCGCTTGGCGCACATGCGCGCCAGCACTTCTGCGACCTTGGGCGAGACGTCCTTGCGCACCGTACGGACATCGGGTAGAGGGGACGGGGCCAGCAGCTGCCGCATGATTTCCATCGGCGTGTCCCCCGTGTACGGACGCCGCCCGGACAGCATCTCGAAAAGGATGACGCCGAGGCTGTAGATGTCCGCGCGCATGTCAACCCTGCTGGCATCTACGGCCTGTTCCGGCGAGATGTACCCAGGCGTTCCGAACACAGCGTTCGCCTTCGTCTTTAGGGAATCGATGCCGTCGGATATCTTGGCGACTCCGAGATCGAGCAGCTTGACGGTCCCCTCCTTGGTCAACATGATGTTTTCCGGCTTGAGATCGCGGTGGACCATGCCGAAGCGCTGGGCCGCCGCAAGCACGTCCGCCGTCTGGAGGACGATTCGAACCGCCTCGTTCTCCGGCATCGCGCCTCCAAACGCGATGGCGTCGCGCAAGGTGTCCCCGTCCACGTAGTCCATCACGAGGAAGTATACGCCTTTCCACGCATCGTACCCTGCGTCATGCACCGCCACGAGGCTGGGATGGCGTATCTTGGTGGCCAGTTTCGCTTCCCTTACGAAGCGCTCCACGTATTCCGGCGTCTCTTCGGCAATGCCTGGATCGAGAATCTTGACCGCAAAGAGCGTATCTAGCACCTGATGGCGCGCAAGCCAGACCGTGCCGAGTCCGCCCATGCCAAGCTGCCGCTCCACCACGTATCCGCGGAACTCGTCGCCGGGACGGAAGAACGGCGCGCCGGCTCTAGTCTCCGGCGCGTCGCCAACGTTCTGCCTTTCCCTCTCCTTCCGCCCCTCGCCCGGCTGGACGGCGGAGCCTCGCCCTGCTTCGCTCAACGCCCGGACCAGAAGGTCGGCCACGTCGCGGACCGTCCGCGGACGGTCTTCCGGCTTCGGTGCGGTCATGAGCGCCAGCGCGTGCGCGACGGCTTCCGGTATATCGGGCTGCGCCGTGCGAACGTCTGGAAGCGGTTCTCCCTTGACCGCCTTCGCCATAAGCTCCATCGCCGTGCTGCCTTCGTAGGGACGCCTGCCGGTCAGCATCTCGAACAGCACCACGCCCAGCGAATAGATGTCGGCGCGGGCGTCGATGCCGTGCGCGTCCATCATCTGCTCCGGTGCCATGTACGCGGGCGTGCCGATGATCGTCCCCATTGCCGTGTTCTCCACATGGCGCGCGTCTTCCTTGAAGCGCGCCACGCCCAGGTCGCCGAGCCTGGGCGTGCCGTCGTCGTCAAACAGGATGTTGTCGGACTTGATGTCGCGATGGACTACCCCGTGGTAGTGCGCCACCTCCAAGGCGGCCGCGATGCGGGCCACGATGGAGACGGCCTCGGCGACGGGAAAACGTCCTTGCGCGCGCACACGCTCCTTCACGCTACCGCCCGGCATGTAGGACATGAGGATGTAGCAGGCCCCAAGCTCGGGGTCCTCGCCCGCGTCGAGGACCGGGATCAGGTTGCGGTGGTGGAGCGTCATCGCGAACTCGGCTTCGCGCATGAAGCGCACCTTGAAGTCGGGATCGCTCTTCGCCATCTCTGGATCAAGAAGCTTGAGCGCGTACGGTGCCCCGTCCGGCGACCGCACGAGGTAGACGCTCCCCATCCCGCCCACGCCAAGCGGACGCTCGACCGTGCAGTCTCCGAACTTGTCTCCTGGATGGAGTGCTTGCCTGCTCATATCTCCGCGATGTCTCCAAACATGGCGCGGAGCTTGTCGGTGGTGACGGGCTTCGCGATGATCTTGGCGAAAAGGCTCATGTCGTATGTGGACCCGACGTCCACGTCGGCAGTCACGGCCACGATCGGGATTTCGGCGAGCCGACGGTCCCGGCGCATGGCCTCCGCGAGCTGCGTGCCGTCCATCTTCGGCATCCACATGTCGGAGAGCACCAGGTCGGGCACCCACTCCCGCATCACCTCGAGCGCCTCCTCGCCGTTCTCCGCGTAGCGGATGTCCTTGATCTTGAGGTTGGCGAGATGTATGCCGAGAATCTTGCGGTTTATCGACATGTCGTCCACCACGAGCACGCGCTCCGGCATCACCGCGCGGATCATCGCCTCGGCTGTGCGCGTCACGGTGGAGATGTGGTCGATGACGGAAAGGCTCGGAATCTCGATGTGGAAGGTCGTGCCCTTTCCAAGCGTGCTCGTGGCCTTGACCGTGCCCTCTGCGCTCTCGACCATCCGCTTCACGATCGGGAGGCCCAGGCCCGTGCCCTGGATTTTTCCCCCGCTGTTGCGCATGCGGCTGGCGATGTCCTGCACGAACGGGTCGAAGAGGCGGGCCATCTTCGCCTCCGAGATGCCGCAGCCGGTGTCGGAGACATCCAGCGCGAGCGTGCGCGAGGCGGCGGACCATGTAACCTTCACCGATATCTCGCCCTGTTCGGTGAACTTCGCCGCGTTCCCCACGAGATTGATGAGTATCTGGCGCATTCCCTGCTGCGAGAGCTCCACCGCCGGCATCGGCACGTCGCCGTCCGTCTCGATGATCAGCTTGACGCCGTGGCGGCGCACACGGTAGCCGAAGATGGCCGGCAGTTCGCGCAGGAGCTGGTTCATGTCGCACGCGCCAGACCGCATGTCCATCGCCCCCGCCTCGAGCTTCGAGAGGTCCAGGATGTCGTTGATCAGCTCGAGGAGCGCGGTCGCGCTGAGCATGATGCCGTCCGTGTATTCCTTGCGCTTGTCCTCGCTCAGCTTCTCCCGCGAAAGGAATTCCGCGAAACCTATGACCGCGTTCAGCGGCGTGCGCAGCTCGTGCGACATCATCGCGAGGAATCGCGTCTTCGCCTGCGCGTGCTCCTCGGCGATGACGGCCGCCTGTTTCGCGCGCCGTGCCTGCCGCTTCAGCAGCACCGTCATGACCGTGCCGTAGAGCGCCGCGATGAACAGGATTGCGATCACCGCCACGACAATGATCCTCGTCATCTCCTCGCGCGTGCGGCCGAACACGCGGTGCACGACCTGCCGCTCGGCGGCGGCGGTCATGAACATCTCCTGGAACTGCAGGGGATCGATGCTGGCGGCGGCCTTTCGCAGGATGGAGACCAGCTCCTCCGGCACCGAATGGCTCGCCCACAGCTCGAAATCGTCGCTGCGGTCGTGCGCGCCGATCATGCTGGCGTAGCTTTTCGGGACGGGGACGGAGAACACCGAGACGGCGCCGGCGGACGTCAGGTCGATCCGCTCGGGGTAGGGGATCCAGAAGTCCGTGTCGCCGCGCAGGAACTTCGCCTTGGCCGTCTGGATGCCCGTCTGCGGATGCGTGTCGAACTTCAGCCCCGTCGTTTTCTCCATCTCGGAGAGAAACGCCTTGGCGAAGTGCGTGAGCTGGCCCTTCTCGTCCTTGAGCGCGACCGGCCACGGCGAGAAGTCGATCATCACGGGACGCGGATCCTTCATGCGCTCGCGCAGCCAGTTCGCCTCCTGCATGGACAGCATGGAAAGCTCGCTGCGCACGCCGTAGTGCCGCTCCGAGATCATCTTCATGTACTTCGGGAAGTCGTCGCACACCTCGTCAAGGGCCTGCTCTAGGTCGCCGAAAAGCTGCGGCTTCTTCGGCGTGGCGCAGAGGTACATCGGATGCGAGGCGTAGACGTGGAGCGCGCGTTCCTTGTCGAGCGCCGGCGTCTCGATGTCCACGCACGCGTCCACCTCCCCCGAGAAGTACGCCCGCATGAGGTCGGCGTCGGTATCGTACTCGCGGCAGACGATGTCGAGCTGCCCGTTCTCCAGCTCCTGCTCGATCCGCTTGGCGCTCAAGGATCCGCCGAGCACGCCCACCTTCATGCCGCCCCAGGTGGACGGGTCGCCTTCCTTGTACCGGTTGTCGGGATGCGTCCAGAGAAACACGCGCAGCATGCCGATGGGCGTATGGGGGAAGAAGAACTTGTCACTTCGGCTGGCGGAGAAGCCGAGTCCCCCCACGAGATCGAGCCGCCCGCTCGTCACGTCCCTCAGGCTGTCGTCGTACGAACCGTAGACGTAGTCGAACGACCACCGGGAATGCGCCCCGACGGCGTTCAGCCACTCCTCGATCACGCCCGTGCGCGCGCCGTCCGGCGAGACGCTGAAGAGATGCCCTCTGGAATACGCCGCCACGCGAACGCGGTTGGAGGGGACCGCCACGCCCAGCAGGTCCGCGCGCAGCCGATCGTACTTGCCGATGTTGTCGATGTAGCACTCGCGGTAGGCGTCCGAGAGCTTCTTCAGCAGCTCGGGGCGGTCCTTCCGCACGGCGAAATACGTGTTGCGCGATCCGATGGGCACGATCTCGACCAGGCCTTCCGGACGCTTGCCGAGCGGCGTATAGAGGAACAGGGAGTCGATCTCGCCGACCCTCAGGGCCTGCACCGCGCCCGTGCTAGTCGCGTATTCCACGTAGTCGGGGTTGAGCGTGGCGTGCTCGAAGTAGCGCTCGCGGTCCCGGCTCTGCCCTTGCGAGACGGGCGAGTAGCCCACGCGCATCCGAGGCCAGTCCGTGATCTTGACGGACATCATCTTAGCGGCGCGCGCCGGCGTCGCGAAGAGCGCGAAATGCATCCGTCCGAGCGGCTGCAGCGGATAATCGTAGTCCTTCAGGAGGCGCGTCGTGCGAAACGCGGAGCAGACGACCTCGGCGTTTGTGGAGTCGCTCATGCCGTCCGGCCGGTACGGCACGTGCACCGGCTCGACGCCGGCGGCCTTGAACACGTCCTCCATCACGGCACACGCGAACTTCGCGTCTGCGGCAGCCCAGGCGTCCAGCGCCGGGTCACGCGCGCAATCCACCACCTTGACCTTCTCCGCCGTGCCCGCCATAGCAAGCAGGACGCATGACATCGCAATCGCAACCTTCATCTTCTTCCGACATCCGCCGCCGCCCAGCGCCGATTCTGCACCCGCGAGCTTGTCCCGGACCGACCTCGCGTACTTGAGGCATACCTCCCCTGTCACGGCAACATCGCCACCGAACTGCTCCTTAAGATGGGACACGCAACTCTCTTTCATTACACAATTCTACTGTTGTTGGAAACGCAGTTGCGGATTATATCACACCAAGAGCACCGTGTAAAGGCCAACAGACACCAAGAATCCGGTCATCCGGTCTGATGATTTTTCTGTCAACGGACGCACCCGCGAGCAAGGAATGATATAATTTGCGCATGGAACTTTACGACACCCATGCACATTTCGGGCCGAATGAAAACGAGACGGCTGAGGCGCTCAAGCGGGCGCAGGAGGTCGGCGTCACTAGGCTCATGGCCGTGGGCGGCAGCGCGGAGCTGAACGCCGCCGCCGTCAAGGCGCAAGCCATCCGGCCCGACGCCGTGCGCCTCGCGCTCGGCGCAGACCGCGACCAGGCCTCGCTTCCGAACGACGATACAGTCGCCGACATCCGCCGACAGCTCGCCGCGCACGCCTGCGCAGCCATCGGAGAGATCGGGCTAGACTTCCACTATACGCCCGAGACGTCCGGCACCCAGTGCGCCCTCTTCGCCGCCCAGCTCTCGTTGGCCGACGAGCTGAAGCTTCCCGTCGTCATCCACACGCGCGAAGCGGATGACGCCACCTGCGGGGTTCTGGACGAGATCCCGTGGCATGGTTCTTCCCTGCGCGGCGTGATCCATTGCTACACCGGCGCGCCCGCGTTCGCGCGTAAGCTCCTCGATCGCGGGTTCATGGTCTCATTCTCCGGCATCGTCACCTTCAAGAGCGCCGAAGTGGTGCGGTCGTCCGCCATGTACGTGCCGGACGACCGGCTTCTCATCGAGACGGATTCCCCCTACCTCGCGCCCGTCCCCATGCGCGGCAAGCCGAACGAACCCGCGTTCGTCGTCCACACGGCCCGATTCCTCGCCGACCTGCGGCGTGTCCCGGTCGAGCGCCTCGCCGCCATCTCCTTCTCCAACGCCGTCACGCTCCTCGGCTAGCGTCTTTTTCGCCAGACTTGCCTTTCGGGACGGAATTCGGTAGAATAAGCACATTGATTTTCCCGCTTAAAGGAGTTTCATGTTCAATAGCAAAGTCTACCATCGGATCGATGCCCTCTCGGGCTCGATTGCCACGCTTCGCGCAGAGGGCGTCAAGTATAACGAAATAGCCGAAGTCCAGTCGCGCGCCGGGACGTCCCTGGCGCAAGTCATCAAGCTGGACGGCCCGAACGTAACGCTGCAGATATTCGCTGGCGCACGCGGCGTCGATACCGACGCGGCGGTCCGTTTCCTCGGCGAGACGATGAAGGTGCCCTTCTCAGAGGCTCTCCTCGGCCGCGCGTTCACTGGCACGGGCGAGCCGCGCGACGGCGGTCCGGCCATCTCCGAGAACCTGATTCCTATCGGCCAGCCGTCCGTCAACCCCTCCAAGCGCGTCATGCCCAACCAGATGGTGCGCACTAACATCCCGATGATCGACCTCTTCAACTCGCTCGTCAAGAGCCAGAAGCTGCCGATCTTCGCCCGCGCCGGCGAACCCTACAACGAACTGCTCGCCCGCATCGCGCTCCAGGCGGACTCCGACGTCATCATCATCGGCGGCATGGGACTCAAGTACGACGAGTACTTGAAGTTCCGATCCACGCTCGACGAGTCCGGCGCACTCTCCAAGACCGTCATGTTCGTCCACACCGCCGCCGATCCGACGGTCGAGTGCATGCTCGTCCCCGACGTCTCGCTCGCCGTCGCCGAGAAGTTCGCCCTACAGGGCAAGGACGTCCTGGTGCTGCTAACCGACATGACGTCCTTCGCCGACGCCTTGAAGGAGATCGCCATCACGATGGAACAGATTCCCTCCAACCGCGGCTATCCCGGCGACCTCTACTCGCAGCTCGCCGCCCGCTACGAGAAGGCCGTAGACTTCGAGGGGGCCGGATCCATCACCATCCTGGCCGTGACGACCATGCCAGGTGACGACGTGACGCACCCAGTCCCCGACAACACCGGATACATCACCGAAGGCCAGTTCTATCTCCGCAACGGACGCATCGAGCCGTTCGGCTCGCTCTCCCGCCTCAAGCAGCAGGTGAACAAGGGCGAACCCGTCGCCAGTTCACGGTCCATCCTCCAGGCGAAACTCTTGGCCGGCACCGAGTCTGCCAAGTCCATACTGCAATCGAAGCTACTTGCAAAAGGCGACGCGAAAGAGCTGGACATGGAATCCCTTTCCGAGCAGGAAATCTATCGTCTTGCCAACCTCACCCGCGAAGACCACCGCACTATCATGGACGCCATGATCAAGCTCTACGCCCAGTACAAGGAGACGGTGGAGAAGCAGTCGATGGGCTTCAAGATGAGCGCCTGGGACCAGAAGCTCCTCAAGTACGGCGCGATGTTCGAGAAGAAGATGATGGACCTCTCCGTCAACATCGACCTCATCGACGCCCTCAATCTCGGCTGGCAGATCCTGGCAGACTGCTTCAACAAGAACGAGGTCGGCATTCCCACCAAGTTCACGGACAAGTATTGGCCGGCGCAAAAGTAGCGCCTGCCCAAGCCTTGCCGCTTACTCCACCGTGATGGCGGCGTGGTAGCTCTGGAGCGAGCGCACCTCGCCCTTGCCCTCGCGGGCGGCCTTGATGCCCTCGCTCGCCGCGAGCGCGGCCGCGATGGTGGTGAGGTACGGCACGCGGTACTTGATCGCCGCGCGGCGGATCGAGTTGTCGTCCG
>Ga0310697_10005783_pt1 | contig 11893 bp, 8 predicted proteins | sample 172DNAGHGlowgp2_FD_203883 | JGI IMG/M metagenome (GOLD analysis project Ga0310697, IMG submission 203883) | Sheep rumen microbial communities from Palmerston North, Manawatu-Wanganui, New Zealand - 1728 DNA GHGlow gp2 (v2) (version 2) | ecosystem: Host-associated > Mammals > Digestive system >... | reverse complement strand
GAGGGCTGTTCGGCATGGGCAAGTCGAATGCCAAGCAGTACGACGCCACCAAGCAGAACAACGTGACCTTCAAGGATGTGGCCGGACTGGCCGGCGCCAAGGAAGAGGTGATGGAGGTGGTGGATTTTCTGAAGAATCCGCAGCACTACACCGAACTTGGCGGCAAGATACCCAAAGGCGTGCTGCTGGTGGGGCCTCCGGGCACAGGCAAGACGCTACTGGCCAAGGCTGTGGCCGGTGAGGCCGGCGTGCCGTTCTTCTCGATGTCGGGAAGCGACTTTGTCGAGATGTTTGTCGGCGTGGGTGCATCGCGAGTGAGGGGCCTGTTTGAAGAGGCCAAGAAGAAGTCGCCCTGCATCGTGTTTATCGACGAGATCGACGCCGTGGGACGTGCTCGCGGACGTGCAGGCATCGGCAACACCAACGACGAACGCGAAAGCACGCTGAACCAGCTGCTCACCGAGATGGACGGTTTCTCGAGCACCACAAATGTCATCGTGCTGGCAGCCACCAACCGTGCCGATGTGCTCGACAAAGCCCTGCTGCGAGCCGGACGATTCGACCGTCAGATATACGTTGAATTGCCCGACCTCGAAGAACGCAAGGCCATCTTCGGGGTTCACATGCGTCACCTGAAGGTGAATTCTGACAAGAAGAGCGAAGGCTATGTCGACCGCGACTTCCTGGCCAAGCAGACGCCCGGATTCTCCGGTGCCGACATCGCCAACGTCTGCAACGAGGCTGCCCTTTGTGCTGCCCGCAAGAATAAGAAGCAGATTGATAAGCAGGACTTCCTGGATGCCGTCGACCGTATTGTCGGTGGCTTGGAGAAACGCACCAAAGTGTTGACCGACCAGGAGAAACATACCATTGCTTATCATGAGTCGGGACACGCCTCGGTCAGTTGGCTACTGCGTTGGGCCAATCCGCTGGTGAAGGTGACCATCGTGCCGCGCGGCAAAGCTCTCGGAGCGGCGTGGTACTTGCCCGAGGAGCGACAGATCACCACCTACGAACAGATGTTCGACGAGATGGTGAGCCTGATGGCCGGTCGTGCCTCGGAAGAGATTGTCTACGGCAAAATCAGTACGGGTGCCCTCAACGATATAGAGCGAGCCACCAAGATGGCCCAAGCCCTGGTGACATACTACGGCATGAGTCCCGAGGTCGGCAATATCAGTTTCTACGACTCTACCGGCCAAAGCGAATGGGGTTTGACCAAGCCCTTCTCCGAAAAGACGGCCGAAACCATCGACAAGGAGGTGCGACGGATGGTGGAGGAGGCCTATGCCAAGGCCAAGGAATTGCTGTTGAGCCATCGTGAGCAGCTTGACCAGCTTGCGTCGCAACTGTACGAGAAGGAGGTGCTCTTCCGTGAGGATCTGGAGCGTATCTACGGTCCACGCCCTTGGGATACCCCCGAGCCAGACAATAAACCTGCCGAGCAGACCCCTGATGGCGACGATGCCGCCCCTGCTCAGGTTGATGATATAGAAGAAATTAAACCGACAGAATCATGAAAAACTTTTGGGTCCGCACGGCCAGCGCCACTGTGTATGCCGTCCTGTTCTTGGGCTCGATCTACTCCAGCCAACTGTTGGGCAACAAACTGGTCGGAGGCCTCATCTTCACCGCCTTCCTGCTGTTTGTGACATGCGGTTGCACTTTCGAATTTTTCCGCATTGTCGGCAAACAAGGCGCTGTGCCCTGCAAATGGTTGGGATACGTCTATGCCGTTGCCGCATTGCTGTCGTTGTCAGGTCTTGTGCTGAATCAGGAGATAGGCGGATTCCGCCTGTTCGGCATAGCGATGACGCTGTTGCCGATATGCTTTGCCCTGGCTGCCATCATCCAGTTGTGGAACCATAGTGAGCAGCCTTTCCGTGATGCCGCCTACACGATGGTGCCGATGCTGTATGTGGCTATGCCGCTGGGCCTAATGCCGTTGCTTCATGAAAGCTACAATGTGCTGGTGATGCTGATCATCATGGTGTGGGTCAATGATTCGGCCGCATATATGGGTGGATCATGGTGGGGAAAGCATAAGATGTGGCCCCGCCACTCTCCAGGAAAGACATGGGAGGGAACAGCGATAGGCGTATTGGTGACCCTCGCGTTGGCCTATTTTGTCGGTCCCCTGTTCAATGACCACATCGCTTGGTACCACTGGCTGGTGTTAGGCCTGATTTGCAGCGTTGTCGACACGCTTGGCGATCTGGTTGAATCCATGCTGAAACGTTCGGTGGGTCTCAAGGACAGCGGCAATATCATGCCTGGCCACGGCGGCTTCCTCGACCGCTTCGACAGCCTGCTGGTCATCATTCCGTTTGCATTCGTCTATCTCACCTTATTTGTCCAACCATGAAGATACATCGCGAAGGCAGAAAGATAATCCTTATCACGCTCGGTGTCACCGCCGTGGTCTATCTGGCCATTATCTTGACCACCCACCATTGGACATTCTTCCACTATCTGTTCATGGCGGCCCTTCTGATCTTCGACGGCATGGTTGTCTTCTTTTTCCGTATCCCGCGGCGTATCTTCACCGAGAATACATCGGAGCTGATTTCGCCCGCCGACGGCACTATCGTCACCATAGAACAGGTGTATGTGAAAGACTACCTGCAGAGCGACTGCATCCAGGTGAGCATCTTCATGGACGGCACCGACGTGCATGTCAATCGCTATCCCTGCGACGGTACGGTAGAATATGTCCGCTTCAAGCGTGGCAACTACTTTGTGGCTTCGTACCCCAAGAGTAGCGACCTTAACGAGCGCACCGAGGTGGGCATTCGCCTGACCAACGGGAAGAAAATCATGGTGCGACAAGTGGCCGGTGTGATGGCCCGTCGCATTGTATGCTACGCCAAGGAGGGCGAGCAAGTGAAACAGAACCAGGAAATGGGGTTCATCAAATTCGGATCCCGTGTTGACCTTTTCCTGCCGCTCGACTTTCCCATCAGTGTCCAATTGCAGGATCATGTCAAAAACGCTATCAGCCCCATTGCCGAGATCGTGTAGCCATGATAGCAGACCAGATTATATACGAAGACAACCATCTGCTGGCAATCAACAAATTGCCTGGTCAGATCACGCAGGGCGACAAAACGGGCGATCCTGCGTTGCCCGATCTTGTCAAGGCCTATATCAAAGAGCGCGACCATAAACCCGGCAATGTCTACTGCGGTGTCATCCATCGTCTCGACCGTCCCGTCAGCGGAGTGGTGCTGTTTGCCAAGACAGGCAAGGCGCTGAGCCGCATGGTGGAAAAAGTACGCACGCGCGACTTTGAAAAACACTACTGGGCTGTGGTGAAAAATGCCCCTCCGCAAGAGGATGGTATCCTTGAAAACTGGTTGGTGAAAAACGAAGAACGCAACAAGAGCTATGTCTTCGGAACAGCACGTCCCAATGCCAAACTTGCCCGTCTGGAATACCATCTGGTGGCTACCAGCGCCGGCGGCTACCATCTGCTCGACATCAATCTCCACACTGGGCGCCATCATCAGATCAGGTGCCAGTTGGCCAATATAGGCTGTCCTATCAAGGGCGACTTGAAGTATGGCGCTCCCCGAAGCAACCCCGACGGGAGCATCTCGCTACATGCCCACACCATCACCTTTGAACATCCTGTCACGCACGAGGTGATCACCATCACAGCCCCATCTCCAGAAATAGAAAATATGTTCAATATATGAAAAAAATCGCTTTTGCCCTTTCCGCTTTGCTGTTGGCAGCGTTGCCCCTAAGGGCGCAGACTTTGACCCATGACGGTCTTTCGCACATTTCGATGCACTATGAAACACCTGCCCTTCGCTACGACGATTTGCCTCTTGCCGGAAACAAGTATGTCAGTTTCTCACTCAGTGGATATGAACTCGGAGGCGAACTCGGCCATCCGGCTTTGCCCGTGAAAACTACGCTCTTAGCCTTGCCCGTGTGCGACAGCGCTTGGGTGACCGTAGAGAATGCCGTCTACGACACACTGACCCCAATTGTGCCTATGAGTTTTCTCCCGATGCAGCCCAGCCGTTGCAAAACTCCGGGCAAAGGATTCTCCCATGTGCTTCGCGACAGCGCCGTGTATGCCACCGACGGACAGGTAGGCATGCCTACGGCCTCTATCGTGCGTTTGGGCACGGGACGCGACGTCGACTATGCCACGCTGCTCTATTCCCCTGTCAGCGTCAACCCCGTCACCGGCCAGGTCGTGGTCTGCCGCGAGGCTGACATCACAATACGTTTTGTCAACGTCGATGAAAAACTAACCGTCGACCGCTACCAGCATTATCATAACGGAGCCTTCTCGCTTGGCACAACCGCCAATCGCCTTGTTCCCGACAAATATGTGCCCACAGAAGGACCCCTGTCTATGGTCGTTGTGGTGCCCAACTTCTTGCGATGCCGTGCTGTCGACCAGTTCGTTGAATGGAAGACAAACCAGGGCATCAAGGTCACTACGGTCTATTTCAACGACGAAGGTCTCTCCTCGGCCGATCAGATCGCCAACCGTTTGAAGGACCTCTATACCAATGCCACTGCCGACGCACCCGCTCCCACCTATGTGGTGCTGATGGGCGACGACAACGTGATGCCTTCTTTCAAGTGCAGCCTGCCGTCGAACAACAGAATGCATTCCTATTATTTCGACCTTGACGACCATAACACGGATCTCTATTATGTCACTTGGGCCGGCGACGATTTGCTGCCCGAGGCCTTCCTCGGCCGCCTTTCGGCCCGCGACAGCGTGAGCCTTGGCCATGTGATCAGCAAGATCCTGCTCTACGAACAGTACAATTTCGCTGACGACAGCTATCTTGCCAACGCAGCCCTCGTTGCCGGTGTCGACCAAACCTATTATATGGATACCAACGACAACGGCTACAATTATGCCGACCCGTCCATGGACTACATTGCCGCCAACTATGTCAATAACGCCAATGGCTACAATGAAGTCCGTTACTACAAGAACCGCTCCACCTATGCCCCCGCTGGAGTCACTGTTTCCGGCAGCAGCAATGCCAACAGCGCCTCTTCGACCCTCCTGACCTACTACAACAACGGTGTGGGCTGGATCAACTATAGTGCCCATGGCGACTGGGACCGCTGGTACCGGCCGTCGTTCAAGGTGAGCGATGCCAATTCGATGACCAATCGCGGCAAGCCGGCATTTATGATCGGCAACTGCTGCCTGACCAACCAGTTCGACAAGAACACCTGCTTCGGCGAAGCCCTTCTGCGTGCTACCAACAATACTGGTGCCGCGGCCTATATCGGCGCCACCAATTCCACCTTCTGGGGTGAGGATTTCTATTGGAGCGTAGGCTATCGCAGCAGCATCTCGCCCCGCATGAGCACTGCCTACGATGCAGCCCATCCCGGTGTCTACGACCTTCTGTATCATACCCATGGTGAGACCTACGACAAACATATCGTCACCGCCGGCGACATCGTGACGCACGGCAATATGACTGTCAACTCACTCTCCAGCTCCTCGTCTTGGGGCCGCGATGTGGCCGCCTATTATTGGGAAATATACCTCCTGATGGGCGATCCTTCGATGCTTCCCTGGTGCGGCGTGGCTTCCGATCTGACGGCGTCGGTTACCATCAATTATGATATCAATGTCGCTACAGAGCCGCATGTCTATGTGGCTTTGGTCGACCATGCCAACGGCAACGTCCTCGATGCCGCATATACTGATGCGTCCGGACGAACCTCCTTTCATCTGCCCGACGGCGTGCGCCAGGCAGACTGCCACGTGGCCATCACTGCCCAAGGCTACAAGCCCTACCGCTTCGACCTGTCGAATCTCGACATCACCTCCGTTGACAACGGCCAGGTGTCGGTCTATCCCAACCCTGCTGCAGCTGCCTGCACCATCAGCGCCTCCGGCCTGCGCTCTGTTGAGATGATCCGTGTCAACGGCCAGAGCGTCATGCTGCAAAAGGCTTCGTCCGACCGCGCTATGCTCTCGCTCGGAAATGTGGCCCCCGGCCTCTACATCCTTCGCATCGCCACCGACCACGGAGTCGTAGTGCGCAAGCTGGTGGTGCGATAGGCCTTGCCGCCAACAATAAGAGAGGGGACGTTCGGTTGGAGCGTCCCCTCTTTTCTTTGTCCTGCCGATAGGTCAGTATCCCAGAATCTTCAGCATCGACTTGTAGCTCTGCTCTTTGGCAAACAGTTTGGTGCTGTAGTTGCCATCCTCGTCAATGTCGATGATCACATGCTTCGGTGCAGGTATCAGGCAGTGCTGTATGCCGCCATACCCTCCGATGCTCTCCTGATAGGCTCCGGTGTGGAAGAATCCGATGTACAGAGGGTCGTCTTTCTGCAGTTTGGGCAGGAAGATGGCGTTGGCGTGGCTGTCGGCGTTGTAGTAGTCCTCGCTGTCGCATGTCAGTCCGCCGAGGAACACCCGCTGGTATTCGCAGTCCCAATGGTTGATGGGCAGCATGATGAATCGCTGGTTGATGCCCCATGTGTCGGGCAGGGTGGTGATGAAACTGGAATCGATCATATACCACAACTCCCTGTCGTTCTGCTGCTTTTGGTCGAGGATGCTGTAGAGCGTGGCGCCGCTTTCGCCGACGGTGAACGAGCCGAACTCGGTGAATATGTTGGGCTCTTCCACCTCGCGTTGCGCGCATATTGCCTTGATCTGCGCCAGAATCTCCTCGGCCATGTACTCGTAGTCGTAGGTTGCGGCCAAGCTCACTTTGCTGGGGAATCCGCCGCCGATGTTCAGGCTGTCCAGCTCGGGACACACGCGCTTCAGGTCGCAATAGACGTTGACGCATTTGGCCAACTCGTTCCAATAGTAGGCCGTGTCGCGGATGCCCGTGTTGATGAAGAAATGCAGCATCTTGAAGCGGAACTTCGGGTTCGGTTTGATCTGCTCCTCGTAGAACGACACAATGTCGTTATACCGGATGCCCAGGCGCGAGGTGTAGAAATCGAACTTGGGCTCCTCTTCAGCTGCGATGCGTATGCCGAGGTTCATCCGGTCGTTGCAGTCGCATTTCTTCTGGTTGCCCGACTCCGATGGCTCCGACAGGATGCGGTCCAACTTGTAGTATTCATTCTTGTTGTCCAGAATCGGAATTACATTGCAGAATCCTTCCTCCCATAGGTCGACGATATTCTCAAGGTATTGGTCCTTCTTGAATCCATTGCACACGATGGTTTTGTCCTTATCTATCAGGCCTTGTGAGTACAGTTCCTGTATCAGATTGATGTCGAATGCCGACGACGTTTCAAGGTTGATATCGTTCTTCAGCGCCTCTTCGAGCACAAAAGAAAAATGGCTGCTTTTGGTGCAGTAGCAGTAGTTGTAGGTGCCTCGATAGTCGTTCTTCGCGATGGCTACGTTGAACAATCGCTTGGCACGTTGGATCTGTGAACTTATCTTGGGTAGGTATGTGATTTTGAGCGGCGTGCCATATTGCTTGATGATTTCCATCAACGGTATGTTGTGGAAATACAATTCGCTGTCTTCAGTCCGGAATTCGTCTTGCGGGAAGTCAAACGACTGGTCGATCAGATCGTAATATTTGTTTTTCATTTCAACTAAATTGATTAATTTACAATATTTTCGCCAATCCGACCAAGTTGGATTGATTATGCAAATATACAACTAAATTAATTAAATTGCCAGAAATGTTGCATTTTTGTGCAGTTTTTTGCTTGTTGTTCTCTTTGGATAATTGTGGGAGCGGGATTTCATCCCGCTTGACGCCCCTTTCTCCCGTATTGTTTTTGGACGTCTGTTGGACGACTGATGTACGAATGCCGATATCTAGTGCGCTAGGATTGGCTGATAATGGTGCCGGGGTACTTCTTGATCCAGGTTTTCTGCTTCCGGGCGTAATGCCAGGTGTCGAGTTTGATCTGCTCGATTGCGCTCGTGAGTGTTGCTGTGCCTTCGATCACGGGGAACAGCTCGCGATAGCCTACGGTGCGTAGTGTGTTGAGGTGTCGTAGTGCGTAAAGGCCCTTCACCTCCTCCTCCAGTCCGTTTGTTATCATTGCGTCCACCCTGCGGTTGATTCGCTCTTTAAGATTGGCATCCGTCGTTTGCAGAATGTGGTATTCTGTCGCGAACTGACGCGGTTGGGGGCTATGTTCGGCGATGACCTGGCTGTAGGGCTTGCCCATGGTGAGGCAAACTTCTAGGGCACGTTGCAGTCTGGCCGGATTGTTTTTGTCGACGGTATCGAAGTAGTCCGGATCGGCTTCTTGGAGCATTTTCTGCTTTTCTTCTAGCGGTGTTTCCTGTAATTGGTGGCGCAATTCGGGGGTCGGGTCGGGCATCGGGATGAACCCGTTGACGATTGCATCGATGTAAAGTCCGCTGCCACCGACGGCAATCACGGTGTCGTGTTGCTCGTGCAGTTGAGCGATGACTTTCAGGGCGTCCTGTTCGTATTCGTACACGTTGTAGGGCTGTTCAACCGACCTGCATGCGATGAAATGGTGCTTTGCCGCTTTCAGTTCATCTTCGTCGGGGCGAGCCACTCCAATGCGCAACTCGCGGTAGAATTGCCGCGAGTCGCACGACACGATTTCTGTGTCCAGAAGCTGGGCCAATCTTATTGCGTAGGCGGTTTTTCCGATGGCTGTCGGACCGGCCACGATGATCAGACGTTTCATGTTCGTCGTCAGCGGATGTTGTTTTTGACCTTGTCGAATTGATCCCAAAATTCCGGGAACGATTTGGCCACCACTTCTGGCCGTTCGATTTCAAGATCGGGGAAGGCGAGGCGCAGGGGGGCGAAGGCCATGGCCATGCGGTGGTCGCCATAGGTGCGCACCATTTCGGTAGGGTGCAGCTTGGCAGGGAGGATGGTCAGGGTGGTGCCTGTGGTCTGCACCTTTCCGCCCATGCGTTGCAGTTCGGTGCAGATGGCCTGCATGCGGTCAGATTCCTTGAGGGCGATGTTGCTGACGCCCTTCAGCAAGGTGTGCACCCCCGCGGCGGCAGCTGCCACAGCGAAGGTGGGGACCAGGTCGGGGCAGTCGATGCAGTTGAACTGGATGTTTTTCTGCGGTTCACGGCCACCCTGCAGCGTGATGGAGCGGCTGGTGGACCGGTAAGGCGAGCGCACTTCGGTGGATTCCACGCCGAGCATCCTGAAGAAGGTGTCGGCGGCGCTGTCGCCCTGGCATGTGTCGAGCTGCAGCCCTATCAGGCGGATGCGCAGCTCGGGCCGCAGCAGGGCCATGGTGTAGAAATAGGATGCCGACGACCAGTCGCGTTCGATGGTGATATTCGATGCTTTGGGGCGTCCGTCGAAGTGCTTCACATAGTAGGTGCGTCCGTTCGAGCTGCGTCGCACATCGATTCCGGCCTGGCGCAGGGCGTCGCATGTCATGTCGATATATGGGCGCGAGGTGGGTCGCTGCGACATGGTCAGCGAGAGGCCCTCGGGCAGCCGTGGGGCTATCAGGAGCAGCGCACTCACAAATTGGCTGCTGAGCAGGGGATCGACGGTGGCGGTGCGCCGGGTGGGTATGGCGCCTTGTATGTGGACAGGCAGGAATCCTTCCTCGCCGGAACATTCAATGCGGAAGCCCAGTTGGCGAAGCGCATCAATCAGTGGGGCCATGGGGCGGTGCTGCAGGCGTGTGTCGCCCGTCAGTATGTGGTGGCCCGGCGTGAGGCATAGCAACGGCATCATGAAGCGCGCCACCGAGCCGGCATTGTCGCAATAGTATACGTCCGACTGCTGGTTCTCAAGCTGTTGAAGCAGTTTCCGCAGAAGCTGGGTGTCGTTCGACGAGGAAGGCTTGTTGATGCGGAAATGGCTGCCCATGAGGTGGTTGATCATCAGCCATCGGTTGCTCATGCTTTTCGAGGCGGGCAGGTCTATGCGTATGTCGTTGGTCTTCATCGGGAGCGCAGGCGTTAGTCGATGTTGTATTCTTTCAGTTTTCTGTAGAGTGTGCGCTCGGAGATGTGCAGCTCCGAAGCCGTCAGTTTCCGGTTGCCGTGGTTGCGTTCCAGCGCCTTGAGGATGGCTATGCGTTCGCGGTCTTCCAACGCAATGGCATCGTCCTCAATCACTTCGGGCGTCATATAGTCTTCTTCCTCGTCGTGGCGGATGGGCGCCGGAGGCAAGTACGACGGAGCGACCTGCTGTGTGTTGCCCGGGTGAAGCTGCACACCTTGAGCCATTTGGCTGACCATCTGGCGCAACTCGTTGATTTCGCCGCGCATCTCGTTGATCATCTGGCCCATCGAAAGCGCTTTGAGAAGCAGTTCACGGTCGGTGATCTGGTTGGAGGCGGGCGAGTTGTCGGAGACCACGGCCGGCAGTTTCTCTGTGGGTACGTATGAGAGGTAGTTCTGCAGGATGGGAAGCGTGATGGTGCGCTCGGTTTCTACCACGGCTATCTGCTCTGTTATGTTCTTGAGTTCTCGGATGTTGCCGTACCAGGGATAGTCCATCAGCAGCCTTTTGGCGTCGTCGGTGAGCACGATGGGGGGCATGTGGTATTTCTCCGCCACGTCGGACGAGAATTTGCGGAACAGCAGCGGTATGTCGTCTTTGCGCTCACGCAGCGGCGGCAGGTAGATGGAGATCTGGTTCAGGCGGTAGTAGAGGTCTTCACGGAAGCGGCCGTTGCGCACAGCTTCGACGATGTCGATGTTGGTGGCGGCCACCACCCTGACATTGATCTTCTGTGCGTTGGACGATCCCACAGGGATGATTTCGCCATTCTCGAGCACACGCAGCAGCTTGACCTGCATGGCCAGCGGCAATTCTCCTATCTCGTCAAGGAAAATGGTGCCGCCGTCAGCTTCTTCAAAATAGCCTTTGCGGTTTTTGTCGGCACCGGTGAAGGCCCCTTTGACGTGGCCAAAAAGTTCGCTCTCGATGGTGCCCTCGGGTATGGCTCCGCAGTTGACGGATATCAGTCCATGGCCTTGCCGCACGTGCTTGCGCGAGCTGTTTTCGTGGATGATACGGGAGAAGACATCCTTGCCGACGCCACTTTCGCCTGTGATGAGTATCGACAGGTCGGTCGGCGCCACCTGGATGGCTTTGTTGAGGGCAAGCATCAGTTTGGGGTCGTTGCCGATGATGTCATATCTGAGTTTCAGGGTCTGTATGTCCATGTATGGTGTTGGGTTCTATTGGCTTATCACCCGGTGCAGCGCGGCACCGAATTCGTTGCGTTTTTCGATGAGTTGTTTCTTGCGTGCGATCAGCATGAGCAGTTCGTCGTCGTCTTTGGCGTTGATCATCTCTTTTGCGTTTTCTGCGATCTGGTCGTTGATGCACTTCATTTTGAAGCTGTTGATGGTTTCGATCAGGTCGGTGAGCAGGTTGTCCTCAATGGAGTGGACGATGATGCCCTTTTTGCGCCACAGTTCGCTGACCGAGGTGGTGTCGACCATCAGCGACATGGCAAGGTTGCGCACGCCGTCGTCGTCGACAGCGGCAAAATGGGATGTGTCGACATTCTCTCCCTGCTCAATCGTGCGGCTGAAATAGTCGTATATCGTCTGGCAAGTGGGGTCAGAGAAAGTCAGTCCGTAATACTGGAGGTCGGATACGATGATTTCGGCCACGGTATGCGTCGACAGCACGCTGGTTCCATCGTCGTTTTTGATCACCTGCTCGATGGGATGGTTCGCATAGTTGAGCAGGAGCGACACCAGGTGCTTCTCGCTGCTGTTGATGCTGGCGGGCGAAATGGACGGTTTGGCGGCAGTCTGCGGGACAGCTACGGGACCAGACGGAGTGTCGGTTTCGGCATGGAGTGCTTCCTCGCGATTCTCGTTGCGGGCTTGTTCGTAGGATTTCTGCCTGTTGCGGTTGATGGCTTTGGCCAACTCCGATGCAAGAGCCTCTTCGGGCACGCTAAGCAGCCGTGAGCACTG
>Ga0310697_10005779_pt1 | contig 11894 bp, 8 predicted proteins | sample 172DNAGHGlowgp2_FD_203883 | JGI IMG/M metagenome (GOLD analysis project Ga0310697, IMG submission 203883) | Sheep rumen microbial communities from Palmerston North, Manawatu-Wanganui, New Zealand - 1728 DNA GHGlow gp2 (v2) (version 2) | ecosystem: Host-associated > Mammals > Digestive system >... | reverse complement strand
GCCCTTGCCGCGCAGTCCCTCGCTGACGGCGAAGTACCAGAACCAATTGTAGCGGGGCAGGCGCAACACCATCGTCAGGCCCACCAGCATCTCGCCCTCATAGTAGGCCGTGTAGTCGATGTCCATAATGTCCAGCAGGTGGACAAGGTCATCATAGGGTATTTGTTCGCCCGCAGGGAAAGCCGTCTCATAGAGCCGCCTCAATGCCTCATCCCCGGCATTCCCGCTATGAATTTCCACCAGCCTCATACTATATCTCAATTTCTAATTCTTTACGCTCTCCAGCTCCTCGCCGGCTTTTTCCCACTCGGCCATCACTTCCTCGAGTTCGCGGGAAATCTTGGAGTGGGTGTAATAGACATCAAGGTCTTCATTGGTCGCGGTGGACAATTTATCTTCAATCTCGGCGAGTTGTTGCTCCAGTTCGGCAATGCGGGCTTCCAATGTCTTCACCTTCTTTTCGGCTTGGCGAATGCGGCGCTCGCGTTCCTTCTGCCGCTGGTAGTCCATCTTGCCCTGGCTGGCGGGAGATGCAAGGTCCTGTGTCTCAGCATCTGCCGCTTGGGCGGGAGTGGCGTTCTTGATTTCCAGTTGTTGCAGGGAATCCAGCTGTTTCTTCTGCAGGAAGTCATAGATGCCGCCCAGGTGTTCTCGCACACGATGATCGCCGAACTCATACACCTTGCTCACAATGCCGTTCAGGAAGTCGCGGTCGTGGGATACCACGATGACTGTGCCGTCAAAGGCTTGGATAGCCTCCTTCAACACGTCCTTGCTGGGCATGTCCAGGTGGTTGGTCGGCTCATCGAGAATAAGCAGGTTGACAGGTTGTAATAGCAGGCGAATCATGGCTAGGCGACTCTTTTCTCCGCCACTCAGCACCTTGACCTTCTTGTCGGCATTCTTGCCGCCGAACATGAAGGCGCCCAAGATATCATTAATGCGCGTGCGAATGTCGCCCACGGCTACGTAGTCGATGGTGTCATGCACCGTCAGGTTCTCGTCCAGCAGTTGCGCTTGGTTCTGGGCAAAGTAGCCAATCTTGACATTATGTCCGATCTGCAACTTGCCGTCATAAGGAATCTCGCCCATGATGCACTTGACCAGTGTTGATTTGCCCGCGCCGTTCTTGCCCACAAAGGCGACTTTCTCGCCGCGCTTGATCGTGAACGTTACGTCATGGAATACGTTCAGTGTGCCATAATCCTTGCGCAGGTCCTCGGTGATGACCGGGTAGTCGCCGCTGCGAGGGGCTGGCGAAAACTTCAGCCTCATGCGTGAGCGGTCCACCTCATCGACCTCGATGCGCTCCAGTTTCTCCAGCATTTTGATGCGGCTTTGTACCTGCACGGCCTTGGTCGCCTTGTAGCGGAAGCGCTCGATGAAGTCCTCGGTATCATGGATGAGTTTCTGTTGGTTCTCGTAGGCGCGCATCTGTTGCTCGACACGTTCCTTGCGCAGTTCCACAAACTGGCTGTAGCTCACCTTGTAGTCATAGATTTTGCCCAGTGAGATTTCGATGGTACGGTTGGTCACATTATCGATAAAGGCGCGGTCGTGAGATACGAGCAACAGCGCTCCGTTGCGGTTCTTGAGGAACGTCTCCAGCCACTGGATGGACTCAATGTCCAGGTGGTTGGTCGGCTCATCAAGCAGCAACACATCGGGACGACGCAGCAACAGCTTGGCCAGCTCGATGCGCATGCGCCAACCGCCGCTGAACTCGCTCGTCGGGCGGTCAAAGTCGTTGCGCTCAAAGCCCAGGCCCATCAGTGTCCTTTCGATTTCACCCTCGATATTATCGCTTTGCATCAATGTGCGCAGCTCGGTCTTTGCTGCCACGCGCTCGATGAGTTCCTGATAATCTTCACTGTCATAGTCGGTGCGTTCGGCGAGTTCCCGGTTCATGCGGTCGATGGCGGCATCCATCTGTTGCAGGTGTTCAAAGGCGCGCCCGGCCTCCTCCTTGACGGTAAGCTCGTCCTTGAGCACCATCTGCTGTGGCAGGTATCCGATGGTGATGTCTGCTTGGCGTGCGACAGTACCCCCGGTGGGCATCTGCTCACCGGTGATGATTCTCAGCATGGTGGTTTTGCCAGCCCCGTTCTTGCCGACAAGCGCGATTTTGTCGCGCTTGTTAACAACAAAGCTGATGTTCTCGAACAGCACCTGGCTGCCAAATTCCACCTTGAGTCCTTGAATAGAAATCATGCCTATTGTAATTTTGGGCACAAAATTACAAAAAATCCCACAATCGGCTACTTCTAGAGGCTACAGAACCTCTAGAAATGCAGTTTGTCGTGTTGTCCTGGGTTTTCTAGAACAAGCTCAGAGGCTTCATCTCAATGCTCGCCCTGGCCTGTTTGATATAGTCGGGATTGATGTCGATGCCGATGCTGCGCAGGTTCAGCTCATAGGCAATCTTGCAGGTCGTACCGGTTCCACAATACGGGTCAAGCACGATGCCACCCCGCGGGCACGTAGCAATCAGGGGCAGTCGGTAGAGTGTGTCGGGTGCAACGCAATAGTGGGCGATGCCCGAACGCTGCACGCCGATGGTCCATACGTCACCGGGAATCATGCCGTGAGCACTATCGGGTTGCAAGTATTGGTCCTTGACTTTGCCGCCCCGCTTGCGACCTTTTTCGTCATTGCGTACGATCAGTGCATAGGTGCGTCGCAGTTCCTCATCATTGTAATAGAAGTCATCATTCTTGACCAAATGGAACATGCACTCGTGTACCTTGCGCAGGTGGTCCTGGCTGCCTTGGGGTGATGTGGTGGTTTTGTTCCACACGACTTCGTTGACCAGCTGCCATCCTTGCTTGTCCATCATGGGAAGCAGTACGCGCCAGGGTATGCCCTGTACAAAGCCGTCGGTGGTGTCGTCACCCAAGTTGAGCCACAACGACCCTTGGGGTTTGAGCACGCGCCATGCCTGAGCCATGGTCTGTAGCAGTTCGTTGATATATTCCTCGGCTGTAGTGGCAGTGATGCTCTCGGTGCCTTGATGTCGCCGACGCCAGTAGGGTGGAGTGCTGACGATGCAGTCGATGCTCTCGCTCTCGATGCGCCGCATGACTGTGGCGGCGTCGCCCTGCTCCAGGTGAGGCATCACCGATCTGCCCATGCGGGTGACCATGTCGCGCACCTCTTTGTCTTCGGCTGTGTTCTCGATCTGTTGGGAGGTTTGTGCGTTATCGGCGTCTTTGCTCTCCAGCATCTCGCTGAGCAAGGTAGCGGCGCGGACAGCCATCTTGTCATGGGCGATGCGGGAATAGGCCTCGTCGGCGAGCCATGCCGCAACGAGCTCGTCGGCATCGGTCTTGAAAATGCGGGCAAGACGTAACACTTGTTCGCGCTTGGGACGGCGCTCACCATGTTCATATCGGCTATAGGCAGGCACGTCAACACCGATAGCCTTAGCAAGGTCTTTCTGTAGTTTTCCGCTGCTGAGTCGCAGCTGCTTGATTTTCTCCGAGAACAGCATAATACAAGGCATTTGTTAGAATTTGACAAAATTAGTGCAAGTCATGGACAGAACAAAATAAAAGACGCAGTTTTTTATTTTTTATGTCATGACGCCGCCTAATTTTCAATAAATCAGGCGATATTTCTGCCATTGACAGAAATATCGCCTAAATGATGATTGCCTAATAGTCCAGAAGTGACTATTGTTATTTCTTTTTCTTCTTGCGGTGCTGATAGCGCCAGTGGTGCTGAATCGAGTGATACAGATAGTGGCGCATGGGGTGAAGCAGCCAGAAGTGGTAGAACAGGAATGCCAATATTGCACCGACAGAAGCTGCTACAACATTGTTAAGGTCGTAGTTGAAACCGGTCTTGTGCATCAGTGCCAGCTCCATAAGAAAAGACAACACTCCAGTTGCAACACAGATACCCAACTCCTGATTGATTTTGCTGTGATGGGGCAAGCGAGCCTTGGCATAGTCAAGAGTGAATACCAGACAGAGCACGAAATAAAGTATAAAATGACCTACCTGCTCGGCATGAGGGAATACTTTTAAAGCATTGACCCCCAGCGGGTTTTTGGCCAATGTAAAGAACACCGCCGCCAACAGTCCAATTGCGGTGGGAAGTCCTTTAGGTATGGATAAAATGAAACTCTTCATTCTATAGTCAGTGGGTGTATATAAATTTCAGCCTGCAAAATTAGCACTTTTTTTTGATTTAAGGGCGTTTTTTTAATAAAAATATGTATTGTGCATCCTTTTCCCCGTTGAGTGGATGTGGATAGGGAACAATCAACTATCTTTGCATGAATACTCATGATTTTGCAATGATGACTAGAGTCAAGGAATACTTTGAAATGTCAAGGCATGAGCGCCGAGGTGCAATAATGGTCTTGATTCTCATCGCGTTGTTGCTGGTGGCAACCTTTGCGGTGCGTTCTTGTCGGCAGTCAGCGTCTCCCGTCCAGGATGAGGCTCTCATTCGCCAGTTCGAGACAGAGGCCGATACGACTACCCTCATGGCTCCTCACAAGAAATCTTTTCCCAAGCAGACTCCCAATACGCCTAGGAAGTCACACCCCAAGAAGAAACGTCACCCGGTAGGTCCGAAGCGCTCTCCTGCACCCCGATTGGATCCGGTCCCCCAGTTTTAATGGCTTTTACCTTTTTGTGACCTTCAGATTGCTTTTCTCGGTTTAGTTTTGCATGTGTCATAAAAAGGTTTTATTTTTGCAGGATATCTAAAAAATGTGATTATCAGTCATGGCAAAACGAGGAGGATTTGCAACACGCTTGGGCGCCATTGCAGCGGCAGTGGGTTCGGCAGTGGGTTTGGGAAACATCTGGCGCTTCCCTTATGAGGCGGGCGAGAACGGTGGCGGTGCCTTTATCATGGTGTACATCATCTGTATCCTGGTGATGGGTATTCCCGTAATATTGAGCGAGTTCATCATTGGTCGCTCTACGCATAGCAACATGAAGGCGGCATTGAAGAAATTGTCGCCTGGAAAGAAGTATTACCTGTTTACCTACATCTGCATCCTGGGCAGCTTCATCGTCATCGGCTTCTACAGCGTGGTGTGCGGCTGGATCATCGAGTACCTCTACCAGGCGGCCCTGGGTAACCTGAGCGGCCACACGCCGCAGGAGTATAGCGATATGTTCACCGCATTGGTGGCCAACCCGTGGCGCTGCGTGGGATGGACCCTGCTGTTCCTCGTCATCAACTTCATTGTGATGAGCCGCGGCATCGAGAAGGGTATCGAGCGCGTGGCCAGCATCATGATGCCGCTGCTGTTCATCATCCTGATCATCTTCTGTGTCAACTCATTGCTATTGCCGGGCGCATCCGAGGGTTTAAAATTCCTGTTCGAACCCGACTTCTCCGAGCTGACGATGACTGGTGTGCTCGCGGCATTCGGCCAAGCTTTCCTGTCACTCTCGATCGGTATCTCGTGCCTGGTGACCTATGCTTCCTATTATAAAGATGACATGTCGTTGGTCAAGGATGCAACGACAGTCGCTGTGCTCGATACGGTGGTCGCCATACTCTCGGGCGTGATGATTTTCCCGGCCGTGTTCTCCTTCGGCGTGGAGCCCACGGCGGGTCCGCGTCTCATCTTCGAGGTACTGCCGGGCATCTTCCAGCAGATGGCGGGCGGCTACTTCTGGGCCCTGCTGTTCTTCCTGCTGGTGTTCTTTGCCTCGCTGACCTCGACCATCTCCTTGAGCGAGATTCCCATTACCTTCCTGATCGAGGAACACAAGCTGTCGCGTCCCAAAGCTATCAACTGGGCCGCCCTGATTACCTTTGCCCTTGCGACAGTGGCAGCCCTGTCGTTCAATGTGCTGGACGACATCAAGTTGTGGGGCAAGAATATCTTCGACATGATGGACTATGCCGCCAGCAACATCTTTATGCTCATCGGCGGCATCTTCACGGCGTTGTATGTGGGATGGATTATGGACCGCAAGATCATTCACGAGCAGCTGACCAACGGCGGACGACTGAAGGCCAGGTCGGAGTCCTATATGCTCTTCTGCATGCGCTATATCGCTCCCGTGGTCATCATCTTCATCTTCCTCTATCTCACCGGCATCATCTGATACCCGCCCACGCCAATACTGAAAAGAAAGACAATAAGTACAACAAATACAATAGATACAAAGCTGTCCGGCATGCGATGATAAAATGAGCGCGGATGCTTTAGTATTTATTGTATTTATTGTTTTCTTTTTAAATTAGTTTGTTTTATTGGTGACTGAGATAGTCGCGGATGACAGCGGTGAAGGGGCGCCAATACTTCTGGCACTTTACGTCGCCAACGCCGTAGAGGATGCCGAATTCGGCTTGGGTAGTGGGTTTCTCGGTAGCTATTGCTGTCAGCGACTTGTCGCTGAAGACAACGTAGGGAGGGATGTGGCTCGCTTGGGCTATCGCCTTGCGCAGGTCGCGCAGTTTCTCGAACAGCTTGCGGTCAAACTGCTTGGCATCGGTAGTCGTGGTTTCTTCGGTCGTGACAACCGTCGGTGCGGGTTCTGGACGCTTGCGACTCTTGAAGTCTCGCCGCTCATACTTGTTCAGCTCAATGGTGCGTCGTCCGTAGAGCACTTCGTTGCCGAACTCGGTGATTTTCAAGTGATTGTTCTCGTTGTACGCGACATCAAAGAGCCCTAGCTGTAGCATCTGCAAGAGGTAGGCGTTCCACTCGCTATTAGAGAGGTCATGTCCTACACCGAAGGTCTTCAACTTGTCATAGCCCTTCTCGATGATGTCAGCCTTGCGCCAGCCGCACAGGATATCGGTCACGGTGTACATGCTGGCCTGCACGTCGGTGCGCTTGATGGCGCTGAGTGCCATCTGGGCGAGCGTCGTGCCGTCAAAGCGCTCGGGTGGGTTGTCACACACGTCGCAGTTGTGGCAGTCGTGGTCGAAGCGCTCGTTGAAGTAGTTGAGCAGGATGCGACGGCGACACACGCCGCTCTCGGCGAACTGCTGCATGAGCCTCAGCTTGTCCATATTGATCTGTACCTGGCCAGACTGGCGGGCGAACTGTTGCAAGGTAATAACATCGCCGTAGTTGTAGAACAACAGCGCATCGGCAGGCAGGCCGTCTCGGCCCGCACGCCCGATTTCCTGATAGTAGCTCTCGATGTTGCGCGGCATGTTGCTGTGGATGACATAGCGCACGTTGCTCTTGTCAATGCCCATGCCGAAGGCGATGGTGGCGCATACAACCTTGATGTCGTCGTTGAGAAAGGCGCGCTGGACACGCTGTTTCTCGTTCACACTCATGCCGGCATGAAAGGGCTCGGCCTGGATACCCAATCGGGTGAGTTCGGTGGCCATCTTCTCTGTGTCCTTGCGGCGCAGGCAGTAGATGATGCCGCTCTCGTCGCGGTGCAGGTTGATGAACTGCACGATGTGGCGCAGTTTCTGGCGCCCTGTGGAGCCTTGCACCACATTCAAGGAGATGTTAGGGCGGTCAAACGAACTGATGAACAGGCGTGCCTCGGGGATGTGCAGCTGCTGGGCAATGTCGTCGCGTGTGATGCGGTCGGCAGTGGCAGTCAGTGCCATCACGGGAATATCGGGAAAACGTTGTTTGAGGGACCCCAACTGGGTGTACTCGGGTCTGAAGTCATGTCCCCATTGCGAGATGCAGTGTGCCTCATCGACAGCGAACAGGCAGATGCGTTCGGTGATGCTGGGGGACCAACGGTCAATCTCGCTGAGCAGTTTCTCGGGTGAAATATAGAGCAGTTTGACCTTGCCTTGCATGAGCAATTCCACCGTCTGGCGGTTCTCGCTCTCGCTCTTCTCGCTGTTGAGGGCCAGGGCGGGCACACCGTTCTGCTGCAGGGCATCGATCTGGTCGTTCATCAGGGCGAGTAGGGGTGAGATGACGATAGCAAAGCCCTCCTCGCTCATCAGTCCCGGTATCTGGAAACACAACGACTTGCCGCCGCCGGTGGGCATCAGCACGATGCTATCACCGCCATCGAGCGCGTGGCTGATGATATCCCATTGCAGACCTCGGAAACTGTCATAGCCATAACAGCTCCTCAACATCATTAATGCAGTTTCCTGACGAGTCATAGGTTCTCTTTTAGCCTTTAGCCGTTAGCTGTTTGTTTATTGTTGTTCTTTCTTGGGATGGCCATCAAGCTAAAGGCTAATGGCTCATAGCTAAAGGCTTTAATAGGCATTATCCTCACCCTTGATGGCGTTCCACACGGTGAGGAAGATGATTTTCATGTCCAGGAAGAATGACCAGTTCTCGGCATACCACACGTCGGACTCGACGCGCTTCTCCATCTGCCAGAGTTCTTCGGTCTGTCCGCGGTAGCCCTTGACCTGTGCCCAACCGGTAATGCCGGGCTTGATGGTGTGGCGCAGCATGTACTTGTCGATCAACTCGCTGTACATCTCGGTCTGTGCCACCATGTGGGGACGAGGTCCCACGATGCTCATCTCTCCTCGCCACACATTGTAGAATTGAGGCAGTTCGTCAATGCTCGTCCGTCTCAGCAGGTTGCCGAATCGGGTCACTCGCGGGTCGCCCTTGGTGGCCTGTACGGTGTCGCTTTCTTCATTGACACGCATCGTGCGGAACTTGTAGCAGTTGAAGGCTTGGCCTCGATAACCTGTGCGTTTCTGGACGAAGAAGATGGGACCAGGTGATGACATCTTGATGCCGATAGCGACAGGGATGATGACCAGTGGTGACAAGACAAGCGTCACGGTCGACACGAGAAGGTCGAACAAGCGCTTGATGAAGCGGTTGAGCGGGTTCTTCAAGGGGTAGGGGTGGACGGCGAGGATAGGCACGTCTCCCACCGACTGCAGCTCGAATTGTCGGGTTACAGTCCTGCCGAATTGCGGCACGTAGTAGAAGTCGACGGCATTGTTGTCGGCGATGCGGATCATGCGGGACACGTTGTTGTTGTCCTCGATGTCGGGGACGGCACAGAACATTTCATCCACCTGGTGAGTTTTGACGAACTGCTCCACATCGTCGAGCGAGCCCTGATAGACAGCCGATGCCGAACGTGCCCGTGGATTGTTGTCAAAGAAGCCCACGATGTGGTAACCGTAACCCTGGTCGCCCAGCATCTCGTCGATGAGTCGGACGCCCACCGTGCCGCCGCCGATGACGATGACTCGCTTGAAGTTGAAGCCGCGGTTGCGGTACAGCTTCACCAGTTGGCGCGACAACACCCACCACGTGGCAAGTGCGATGAAGAATAGCAGGTAGAAAAGCAGCATGCGCTGCCATGGTGCATTATCGGGGCCCAGGAATGCTGTCAGTGAGACAAAGATTCCTGCATGGGTGAGCACTAGCTTAAATGCCTCGCCCACGACCTTGTCGGCATAGAACACGCGGCGCTCGTGCACCTCGCTATAGAAATAGATGCACACCAGCATCGCCACGTTGAGCACTAACCAGGCAGGCCGGGAATACATCTCCTCGCATGGGGGCAGATAGTCACTGCTCCATACCATGGAAATGAGGAAGGTGAGGTTGACAATCAGCAGATCGACGATGCTGAATATCCACCTCACAAATTGTCCGTAACGGCCTTTACTCTTCATTCAGGCTTGTATCAATGATAATCGGTTAATGCTGTAGTGTCTGCACACATTTGCCGCAACAAGAATCGTGCTACGCGCGAGAAACCAAACTACAATGATATGATAAAATATGTCTTATCCGATAGGATGTAATGATGCTTGATTTCTTGCCCAGTAGGGCGATTCTTGTTGCTGACTTGATTCTTTACTCGTTAGAGCGGATTACTCGTTGTCGAGTTCCTTGATGCGGCGCTCGAGCTCGGCAATCTCTTCCTTGAGACCAACGATGCGGCTCTCCATCTGCTGTACCAGCGAGTTGCCGCTCTTGGTGTTGGCAGTCAGGAAGCCCATGTTGTTCTCAAAGGTCTTCAGTTCGCTCATGCGCTGCTCGTAGGTGCGCACCAGGCGGTCGCGCTCGCTCAGGTTGCGGTCACTGCCACCCTGACGGGGACCACGTGATCCGCCGCCCTCGCCACGGGGACGAGAGCCGCGCATGTTGAAGCTCTCGAATGCCTTGTCGATGAGTTCACGATATTGGGCATAGATCTTGTCCTTCTCCTTGAAGGGGACATGGCCGATCTCCTGCCAGCGGTCCATCAGGTCGCGTACAGTCTGTGCGGCATCCTCGGCAGCCTCTTCGATGGTTGCCTTGAGGGTGGCGATGATATCTTTCTTGGCCTTGAGGTTCTCGTGCTCAACGGCATGGACGTTGACGTTCTGTTTCTTCTTCTCCTCAAAGAAGTGGTCACAGGCGGCAATGAAGCGTTTCCACACGGCGTCGCTGTGCTTTTTTACCACTGGGCCGATGGTCTTCCATTCCTTCTGCAGCTCGACGAACTTGTCGGTAGCCTCTTTCCACTCGGTGGAGTCCATCAGAGCCTCGGCGCGCTCGCACAGGTCAATCTTCTTGGCGAGGTTGCTGCTCAGCTCTTCCTTCATCGTCTTATAGAACTCGGCCTTCTTGGCAAAGAACTCGTCACACGACTTGCGGAAACGGGCGAACAGTGCGGCGTTAGCCTTGCGAGAGGCGTAGCCCAACTTCTTCCAGTCTTCCTGCAGGGCGATGATCTGCTTGGTCACCTCGTCCCACTGGGCATAGGTCTTGAGATTGTCGGTAGTGATCTCCTCGATCTTCTCGCACAGGGCCGTCTTGGCGTCGGCATTCTCTTTCTCCTTGCTCTTGCGGTCCTCAAAGAAGGTCTGATATTTCTTGTTGATGGCACTGGAGGCTGCCTTGAAGCGTGCCCACAGTTCCTCGCGCAGTTCCTTGGCAACGGGGCCGATTTCGCGCCACTTGTTGTGCAGCTCCTGCAGCTTCCTGAAGGCGGTTACCACGTCGGTCTCGTCGTCAAGTTCCTCGGCTTCTTCACATAACTGCTGTTTCAGCTCCAGGTTCTTCTTGAAGTCATAATCACGCAGTTCGCGGTTCACCTTGAGCACATCATAGAAACGCTCGGTGGCGCGCTGGAATTCCTTCCACACCTCGGTGTCGGCAGTAGCGGGCACCTCGCCGGCGTCCTTGAATTCCTGCTGCAGTTGCTTCACGCGATTGAACTGGCGATTGATATTGTCGGGATCGTTGGCAATCTCGTTGATCAGCGCGATAATCTGGCGCTTCTTCTCGAGGTTGGCCTCACGGTTGGCCTCCTGGGCGGCATTATACTCGGTGCGTCGTTCCTTGAGCACGTTGAGCAGTTCCTTCAAGTTGTTCTCATCGACATCCTCCTTGGGCGTAAAGTCGCCTTCGTCGTTGCCGTTGGCGAGGAACTCCTCTTTCTCCTTGGCCACCTCGTCACGGCGCAGGGCAAAGAATGCAGCCTTGATGGTCTGCACCTCGTCCTTCACATCTTCGATGGGGCGGGTTGCTAGTTCACGCATCAAGTCCACCAGTTCGCTCTTGCTCTTGGACGCAAGGTCCAGGCTGGGCTTCTCCTCTTTGGCGGGTTCCTCGGCGGGCTCTGCAGCGGGTGCAGCCTCCTCGGCCTTGGACTCCTCGATAGCGGGTTCCTCTACTTTAACTTCTTCATTCACTACTTCCTGAACCTCATTCTGGGGCTCAGTGCTCTGGATTTGATCCTTCTCGAGATTGTCCTTCGATTCAGATTGTTCACGCGGTTCGATCATAATAATACTTATTAGAAGAGTGTCAAGAGACACTCGTTGTTAAATTCTAAACCCCAAATGTACTCACTTTTTCCCAATCGCAAAGCCATTTTTCCGTTTTTTTTCATTTTTCCCTGTTTTTTCAAGAAAAAATGAGGCCAATAAGCCCCATTGGTCTTATCGGCCTCATTAAATCGTTATTAAAAATCGTTACTTCACGATTTTGGCCTTGATGATCTTGA
>Ga0310697_10005778_pt1 | contig 11895 bp, 7 predicted proteins | sample 172DNAGHGlowgp2_FD_203883 | JGI IMG/M metagenome (GOLD analysis project Ga0310697, IMG submission 203883) | Sheep rumen microbial communities from Palmerston North, Manawatu-Wanganui, New Zealand - 1728 DNA GHGlow gp2 (v2) (version 2) | ecosystem: Host-associated > Mammals > Digestive system >... | reverse complement strand
AGCGCCCTGAAGAAGATGCAGGAAGCCGTCCGCCTGTTGGTTGAGGAAGTGACACTTGACTTTTCCGACAGCATGCACCAGATTGTCAGTGCCTGTTTCCCAAAAGCGATGATTACCCTTGACCGTTTCCATCACCAGCAGTTCTGTCTGGAGGCATTACAGGAAATACGCATTGGGCATCGCCGTGAGGTAATGACGGAGGTCGCTAATGCCAGAGATGAGTTCAGGGCAATGATAAAAGACCTGATCAAGAGCGGAAAGCCGCTTGTAGACGCAGAAGGCAATCCCATCCGGAGCAATGCCGCATACCATCCTGAGAGGCTGAGGAACAACGAGACAAAGGCAGAATTGCTTATGCGAAGTAAGTACCTGCTGATGGTGTCATCCTAGAAGTGGACTCCAAGCCAAAGGGAACGTGCGGAGATACTATTTGAACTGTATCCTGACATTGAGACTGCATACAGCCTGACACACTCTCTGAGGATGAGCTTTGTCCAGAAGTGCAACAAGGAAGCCGGACGTAAGAGCATCAAGAAGTGGTACGCCAAAGTAGGCGAGTTTGACAATAAAGCCTTCAATGACATTGCCGCAGCCATGTACGACAGGGAAGACGAAATACCCAACTATTTCGTGAACAGGTCAACCAATGCTTCTGCAGAATCGCTGAATGCTAAGATTAAGGACTTCAGGGCTCAATTAAGGGGCGTTATCGACAAGAAATTCTTCATCTTCAGACTAACCAAGATCTTTGGTTAATCCACACGGTTATGTAGGTGACCCGGAAAAAGACGAATGTCTGGGGACACCACATTTTTGAACATGGAGGCCACGGGACTGACGTCTAAAACGTTTGTCTGTAACGTACTGAACTCAAGCGACATAAGCAGACAAATATCTCACTATCCTCTAAAGAGGATTGTGATTTGGGGGCAAAGGTAGGGAAAAAAGCTCCGCAAAAAAAATTTTTCCCTATTTATTTTCAATAATGACTGATTTTATGCTGTCTGTTGTCACTCGCCTTGGGCCGTGTTCTCTACCCGCAAGTTGGTGATGCGGCTGCGGAGGGTGGCATCGGTGCGCTGGAGGGGGAACTGGAGGGTGCGAATGCCCTTGAACGGCTTGTTCTTAGGGAAGAGACGATTATCGGGACCCAGGGTCTCGACGAGGCGGCCATCGATGTAGAGGCGGGTCTCGCGGTTGTCGCCCTCGATGGAGATGTGCTCCTTGGCGCCTGCACGCAGGGCGTGGCGGAAGCTAAAGAGGTAGCCGTCGCGAATGAAGCCGAGACGCCCCGTGACGGGGTCGGCGAGATAGAACTCAGCATCGGCGGAGCGGAAGAGGGCTGTGCCACGGTCTTCAGTAGCGGGCGTTTCGATGTCGAAGCTGACGCGATAAGGCCATCCGATGAAGGGAATGTCGTGGACAGAACCGGCTTCCACCACTTCTTTTTGCAGGACTACGCCGACGGGATAGCGACCAAGGTCATTGATGCCTGGAGCCTCGCCGACGGCTGCTGCCAGGCGGAGCCATTCCTCGCAGGTGCGCACGGTGTCGGCAGCCCACGTCTTTTCAGCTATCACCTGCAGGGCAGGCATCACACGGTGGTGGATATCAGCCACGGCGATGCCGTTGCCCACGATGTCGTTCCAGACGGCAAACATGCCGCCCTCAATCTGCGGGTCGCGCTCGGGGAAGGTCTTGTTACCAATGACAGCGGGCGTCCAGTTCTTATAGAGGTGGGGAACGTTGAGGTAGTCGTAGTAGTAGCCTGCGGCAGGCACGATATAGGTCAGGCCATCGGGGATGCTGACGAGTTGATAGCCGAGGGCTCGCATGGAGTCGGGCTCGGCAAAGCCGTTGGACCAGCAGAACATCATCACATCATCGACCTTCACGGGTGTCTCGCCCTTGGCATGGGTCAGGGCGCCCCAGAGAACGGCCTGCTTGCCATAGCCCTCGACAGTGTGGATGAGATGGTCGGTGAAAGCACGGAACTGCTCCACGGTCTCCTGGCGGCTGTTGCTGTACTCGTCTGTGCCAATGTGCACGCGAGGGCAGGCAAAGACAGGATTCGGACCTTCGAGATACTCGGCATAAAGACTGTCCATGAATGGGATGACCTCGGGGTTGGAGAGGTCGAAGTGGTCCATGCCTAACTCCTTGCTGCCGAGGCTGGGACGATAGTGAGCAAAGGCGAGGCTGTGTGCGGGAGCGTCAATCTCGGGGATAACCTCCACGCCCATGGCCGCTGCATCGAGGATGAACTGCCGGAACTCAGCCTTCGAGTAGCTGCCGTCCTCGGCGGTCAAGCCCGGGAAGCGCTCGCTCTCAAGGCGGAAGGCGGCGTAGGTCTCGTCCCAGTTCTCGTGGAAATAAGCGGGGAAACCATTGTCATTGAGGTGCACCTCAAGCGTGTTCATCTTGTAGTAGGCCATCGTGCGTACGAGGCGACGCAGGTAGTCCAGCGGGATATACTTGCGGGCGCAGTCCATCATCAGCCCACGCAGGGGATAGTCGGGTCGGTCGGTAATCTTTCCTTTTGGAAGAGACGGATGAAAGGCTTGTGACGTTGAAAGGCTGGAGGTCTTGTCTTTTCTCCCTACAATTTGCAGAAGCGTCTGCACCGCGTGGTAGGCTCCAAGTTCCGTGGCCTCGATGCGGACGGAACGGTCGATGTCAACAGTGTAGCCCTCGCTGCCGAGTTTCTTCTGCGAACGATAGGCGAAAAAGATGTCAGCCTCAGCGGCTTTCTTCCCTTCGGCCACAGGCAGCTGCAAGTCTGTTTCCGTGTGCAAGTCGCGTGCCAAAGCCTCAGCAGCCGTGCGCAGACGGGCGTCGGAATATAGGATTCGGCTCTGGGGGGTAAGGGTTATACGCCCTTCCCTACCCTGCCACTCGTGGATGGCAGGAATAGTGAAAGGACGAGGGTTCACGGTAGCATGAAGCGTGGCAGCCAGAGCTACCAAAAGAAGGTTCAGAAAGATTCGTTTCATAGTGGTAAGTTTATGATGTCAGAGATTACGGCCGTGGCAGTTCTTGAACTTCTTGCCGCTTCCGCATGGACACGGGTCATTGCGGCCTGGCAGTTTCTCGGCGGTAAAAGGCGTGCGAGGCTGCTGGGCTCGGGTGTCCTGAGCGGCTGCCGCCTGCTGGTTCGGATCATTCAGGTCAGCAGGAGCACCACCCGCATAGTCAGGACGGCCGTAGTTGGGAGCCTGCGTAGTGGAAGCACCTCCCCTACCTGCCTGATACTGTGCACGCTGGGCTGCGGCTGCACGGGCACGGCGCTGAGCCTCATACTCGGCACGCTGCTGAGCGGCATCGTCGGGAGCCTGCACTTGCTGCTCGGGAATCTGACCGCGCATGAGAATCGAGATGGTCTGGCTATTGATGCGGTTCACCATCTTGTCGAAGAGCTTCACGCTCTCTAACTTGAAGATGAGGAGGGGGTCTTTCTGCTCGTAGCTGGCGTTCTGCACGGAGTGCTTGAGTTCGTCGAGCTCGCGGAGGTTCTCCTTCCATGCTTCGTCGATAACGTGGAGCAGGATGGCTTTCTCGAAAGCTGTGACGATGGCACGGCCCTCGCTCTCGCAGGTCTGCTTCAGGGAGACACCACCGATGTTATAGACGCGACGACCGTCAAGGATGGGCACCATGACGGGACGCTCTGCCCACTCCTGCCCGTTGGGGCCGTCGTAGATAGGCTTGAAGACTTTGTAGGCCTCGGAAGCGATGAGATTGGTCTTCTGCTGGAAACGGCCGAGGACTGCCTGATAGGCTTTCTCTTCCAAATCGGGAGCCGTCAACTCCACAAGGTCGCTCTGCACGAACGGCACTTCCATGGCAAACACCTCGATGAACTGCTCTTCCATCTGTTCCAGAGTTGCACAGTTCTCGATGATGGAGCAAACGCGGTCGTAGAGCATATCGGCGATGTCCATACCCAGGCGCTCGCCCATGAGGGCGTGGCGACGCTTCTCATAGATGACCGTTCGCTGTTTGTTCATCACGTCGTCGTACTCAAGCAGACGCTTACGAATGCCAAAGTGGTTCTCCTCAACCTTCTTCTGCGCGCGTTCAATGCTGTTGTTAATCATGGGATGCTCAATCATCTCGCCGTCTTCGAAGCCGAGGCGATCCATGACCTTGGCGATGCGCTCGCTGGCAAAGAGGCGCATGAGCTTATCCTCCAGTGATACAAAGAAGACACTGGAACCCGGGTCGCCCTGACGACCGGCACGGCCACGCAGCTGACGATCGACGCGGCGGCTCTCGTGGCGTTCTGTGCCGATGATGGCAAGACCGCCAGCGGCCTTCACCTCTGGCGACAGCTTGATATCGGTACCACGGCCTGCCATATTCGTGGCAATGGTCACGGCACCGAGACCATTCGTACTCTGACCGGCAAGAGCCACTATGTCAGCCTCCTTCTGGTGGAGTTTAGCATTCAACACCTGATGAGGAATCTTACGGAGCGACAGCATCTTGCTGAGCAGTTCGGAAATCTCCACGGAGGTGGTACCCACAAGGGTCGGACGCCCGCTGTTACGCATCTTCTCCACTTCAGCGATGACAGCGTTGTACTTCTCTCGCTGTGTCTTATAGACGCGGTCGTTCTGGTCGTTACGAATGACAGGACGGTTCGTGGGAATCTCCACAACATCGAGTTTATAGATGTCCCAGAACTCACCGGCCTCGGTGACGGCGGTACCTGTCATGCCGGCCAGCTTGTGGTACATACGGAAATAGTTCTGCAGCGTGATGGTGGCAAAGGTCTGCGTGGCAGCCTGAACCTTCACATGTTCCTTGGCTTCGACAGCCTGATGGAGGCCGTCGCTCCAACGTCGTCCTTCCATGACACGGCCCGTCTGCTCATCCACAATCTTGATCTCGCCATCTACGATGATGTACTCCTCATTGAGGTTGAACATGGCGTAGGCCTTCAGCAACTGCTGAATGGTGTGGACACGCTCACTCTTGATGGCATAGTCGGTGTAGATCTGGTCCTTCTTCTGGACACGCTCTTCATTGCTCAGACTTGCATCCACTTCAAGAGCTGAAAGCTGGGCCGTGATATCAGGCAGGATGAAGAGGTCGTTGTCGTTGACCTGCTTGGAGAGCCAAGCGTTACCCTTGTCAGTGAGGTCGGCGCTGTTGAGCTTCTCATCGATGACGAAGAAAAGGGGCTCGATGGCCTCAGGCATACGTTTGTTATTGTTCTCCATGTAAATCTCCTCGGTGGCGAGCATACCGCTCTTGATACCAGGTTCGGAGAGATACTTGATGAGGGGCTTGTTCTTGGGGAGTGCCTTGTACGAGCGGAAGAGGGAAAGGAAACCTGCAGCCGTCTTCTCTTTGTCATCCTCAGCCTGTCCCTCGGCAATCAGCTTCTTGGCTTCCGCCAGATACTGAGTTGCCAGTTGACGCTGCACACCCACAAGTTTCTCCACGAGAGGCTGGTATTCCTCGAACATCTGGTCGTCGCCTTTAGGAACGGGGCCACTGATAATCAAAGGTGTACGAGCATCGTCTATCAGCACGGAGTCAACCTCATCGACGATGGCGTAGTTGTGCATTCGCTGTACGAGATCTTCAGGCGAAGTGGCCATATTATCACGCAGATAGTCGAAACCGAATTCGTTGTTCGTACCGAAGGTGATGTCGGCCTGATAAGCACGGCGACGGGCCTCGCTGTTGGGCTGATGCTTGTCGATGCAATCTACGGAGAGACCATGGAACATATAGAGGGGTCCCATCCACTCGGAGTCACGCTTGGCCAGATAGTCGTTGACAGTGACCACGTGAACGCCATTGCCTGTCAGAGCGTTGAGGAAAACGGGCAGTGTAGCCACGAGGGTCTTACCCTCACCAGTAGCCATCTCCGCAATCTTACCCTGATGGAGCACCGTGCCGCCGAAGAGCTGCACATCGTAATGAATCATGTTCCAGATGGTCTCGTTGCCGCCTGCCACCCAATGGTTGTGGTAGATGGCTTTGTCGCCCTCAATATCCACGAAATCGTGACGAGCAGCCAACTCACGGTCAAAATCGGTAGCTGTGACCTCGACATTCTCGTTCTTAGTGAAGCGCTCTGCTGTAGATTTCACAATCGCAAAGGCCACGGGGCGAATCTCGTCGAGCACATTCTCGTACACCTCGAGCACTTCTTTCTCCAACCTGTCAATCTTGTCGAAGATCGGTTTACGATACTCGATAGGGGTCTGGTCAATCTTGGCTTTCAGTTCATCTATGCGGGTGCGCAGGGGAAGACCCGCTTCACGAATCTGTTCTTTTAAAGATAATGTACGCGCGCGCAACTCATCATTGCTGAGCGCATTGATCTCGGGATAGACCTTCAGCACCTCATCCACGAGCGGCTGAATCTGTTTCATGTCGCGGTCGCTCTTGGTGCCAAACAGGTTACTGATAATTTTAATGAAATTCATAAATTATGGACCCACCCCCACTCCCTCCCGTCAGGGAAAGGAGAAGCTAGTGCTTGGAGAGTTTATAGGGTCATTCTTTTAACTGTTAAAATCTTGTTATTAAATATATTATTTTCGCTACGCAGGCTCTCCCATCCTTATCTGGAGGGGCAGAGGCTTTTATTTTAGCACGAGAGGTGCCTCACGGCTGCCGTTGGGAGCACGTATGCGTAGGCAACGGGCCAACGTAGGCGCTATGGCAGCAGTGCTGACAGGCGTTCCGATGCGGGCTGGCAATGTCTCGCCTCCCATGAAGAACATAGGATAGGACAGATAAGCCTCGCCTTGGTTGACATACGCTGTATTGTCTTCATTAACAATTTTCCAGCCAGGGTTCACCTCAAGGAGGATGTCGCCCGAACGGTTGATGTTCCAGCTGGAACGGACATGGTCGAGACCTTTCACCCAAGCGCCCATCGTCAGGCGGCTGGAGGTATAGACATCTCTGACACCAGCCATCTGAGACAGGAACTCCTCGCAGCGGGCCAGCACCTCGTTGGCATTGAGCTGGCGCTGCTCCATGAGTTTGCGGTTCAGATAGAACTGCTGGCCGCGTGTGCCGTCAATGTACTGTGCCTGTCCGAACAGGGCGGTAAGGTACATGTTCAGGAGCATGGACGCGCGCTGCATCGAGAATGTCCCCGATGGAATGCGGTATTTGCCGAAATTGATGTCATCTGCATCGCTGTCGGCATAGCCCGTAGAAGAGAGGATGAACATGGCCTGTCCCTTGCCGGTTATCGTCTCAACCGAGGTCATCAAGTCCTCCAACACACGGTCCAGTCGCACATACGTGTCCTGCATCTCCGACGGGCAGCGCAGAACACTCTGGTGCTCATAGTTGCCTGCATAGAGACCTATATTAAGCAGATCAGGGACATAGTCGCGGGCAATGTACGAGTTCTCCAGACAGCGCTTGACAAAATTCACAGTCTCCTCATTCACGAGAGCTGAGTTCTTGAAAGAACGGAAGCGACCATCGCCCTCGAATGTGTGCTTGAAGTTGGTGGATTTCTCATCAAAAGCCCCTTGAAAATAGTGGAAGGACTGGAGACCGCCGTCATAAATCGGTTCCCACGTCAGCCGGCCGATTTTCTTCCCGAGGGCGTACTGACGCTCATAAGCTGAAGCCCAATTGGGGTACTCGCCATAGTAGTTCGTACCACACCATGAGCCCGTCTCTTCATTCAGCCAGAATGCGCCGTCAGCCACATGACCGGCCATGAGTACAGCCATCTCGCGCTCTGGAGCGATGCTATATATCACAGAGCACTCGCCCGTGGCGAGCTCCAGTTCATCGGAAACAGTTGTTGTGAGCAGATAGCACGGCGAGGTCTTCTCGAAAGTCTGATGCCCACGATAACGGACATCATCCACACAAAAGACAGGTTGCAGGGTCTCGCGTGAGAGCCACATCATATTCACGATTCCGTGGTCGTAGGGGACAGCGCCCGTTGCCAGACTGGCAGCAGCTGAAGCGCGGTCGGGACCTCGGAATGGGACTTGGGCATCGGAGAAATAACGGCCATCAGCCATCAGCCGCTTGAAACCGCCCTCGCCGTAAAGAGGCACAAAGGCTTCCATGTAGTCGGTGCGCAGCTGATCAACCAAGATGTTGACCACAAGCCGCGGCAGATGCGCCGAGTTCTGCGCCTCCACATTCAGCACCGCCAGCACCGCAATAAGCGATGTAAGCCAACGTGTATTATGGGGTGTATGATGTATCACTTTTGTTTTCATTTTCTGAGGTCATGACCGGCGGCGGTCAATGAGAATATGCGTCAATGCCCGGCTCAGCAAAAGGAGTGCCAAAGGCAGGGTCAACGAACTGAAATCCTGCGGGAACCAGGCATAAAGAATCAAGAAAAGCAACAGCAAGAGCCCTGCAACTGTATGGTATGCGCATGGGCGCAGGCGGCGTTCGGCCCTCACAACAGCGACCACGAAGAAAAGAGGTAAAGGGTTCAGCACCCATATCTGCCAATTTGACGCTACTCCAGGATGAGTTGAGAAAAGAGCCATGAAAGCCAACATCAGACCGGCCAAGCCCTGAAGCGTCATGAGGACAGCATCCACAGGCCACAGCGCACGACGGCGATGCACTTCCCAAGCGCCCACAGCCACGCCAGCCAACAGCAGCCCCCAGCCAAGAACGGTCGGACTGACAGGAAACGAAGGTTCTTCATCTGCTGCATACTGTTGACGGACAGGGTTTTCTTCAAGCAGAACCCGCCGCGCACGGACCAATGAGTCATAGCGCCCCATGCCACGGTCTATCATAGCGCCATCGACATACTTCATCAGGTATAGAGGAGCGAACATCTCATCGCGCTCATTGATGAGCGTATCGACATCCTCGCCCAGCAGCAGGTCGTTGCCTGCCTCTGCCCAGGCATGACCTACGGTATATTCGCGTAGGAGAGTCCTGAACGTGTGGCGCTGCTGTCGCATCGGATAGATCACATGCCCCTGAATGTGCTCCTCGATGATGTCACGCGCTTTCGTAGTACAGTTATTCCGAAAGATATTGTAGCGATAGACACGGTTGCTGACGTCACAATTCTCAAACAGAGCCTGCGTGAGACGGGATGCCTCCTGGGGCCGTAGATTCAGCACCTGCTCAGTGATGGAGGAGCCACGCGCCTCGTATTCAGACAGGAATATGTCAAAACGATAAGGGAACACGAAATAATCGCATTTGCCCAAAACAAAGCGCCCGATAAAGTTTGGCTGATGGAAATCGAAAACACCGTAGTTGAACACGAAGTCCGACTGATGCCTTTGATTCTTTACGCGGATGGCCGTGTGCCCGTAGAGCTCGTAAACAGCTTGTCCAGGCGAACAGGTGAGAAGACTCACCTGCAACATCGTGTCAACAGATTCATCCTCGAAGGTATCAACCTCCTGAGAATAAACATCTGACACACAGAATGCGGTGCACAGAATCATGAAAAAGAAAAACAGCCTTCTCATAAACGGGCGCAAAGGTAATCATAATTTATGACTTTTGATGGATAAAATCCGATTTTCTACGCTTGCGAACATTAAAAATAAGAAAAAAGGGTTGAGAGGCACTTAAATCATTTGCAAAAGGAGTCTTTTTCATAAAAATTGCTTACCTTTGCGCCCGCAAATGAATCTCGTCATAGACATCGGCAACACAGCCAGCAAATTCTACCTGTTCGACAACGGCCAACTGGTGCGCCACGAGCAGGAGTTTGGCCATGAACTGCGTCTTCTTGGCAAGATTGGTGAAAAAGCTGAAGCCGCCATTATCTCATCGGTCGTAGCCCTGCCTGCAGAAGCAGAGGTCCGTCTTCAGACGCTTCCCTGCCCCGCCATCCGCTTCAACAGCGCCACGGCCATACCTGTGAGCAACCTCTATCGCACGCCAGAGACGCTGGGCTCCGACCGTCTGGCAGCCGCCGTTGGTGCTTGGATGCAAGCGCCCGGAAAGCCACTGCTCATCATCGATGCAGGCAGTTGCATCACGTTCGACTTCGTTTCTGCTGACGGCGCTTATCTCGGAGGCAACATCGCCCCTGGACTGCATGCCCGCTTCCGAGCCATTGACGACTACTTTCCACGTTTACCGTTAGTGGAACCCGAGGGGGCAACGCCAGAACTGGGCATCGATACCGAGACCGCCATCCGCTCTGGCGTCATCGAAGGTATGCGCCACGAGATTGAGGGCTATATAGACCATTTCAGAGAGAAAAATCCCTCACTTTTGGTTTTTTTAACGGGCGGAGATTTAAATCATTTTGCCAACACAATAAAAAGTCCCATCTTTGCAGACCAAATTCTCGTTCCAAGAGGTTTAAATCATATTCTCGACTACAATACAAGAAGATAACAACCCGACAATGAGCTGTTTAAAATATAAGATTCTCATCTTCTGCTGCCTTTGCGCATGGGGGGCAAACCACGCCCAAGCACAGTCCAACGGCACCAATTCATCTTATTCGCGTTTCGGACTCGGTTTGCCCGCCGACCAGTCGCAGAGTTTCAACCGCTCCATGGGCGGCGTTGCTCAGGGCTTACGCTCCAGCTATCGCATCAATCAACTGAATCCCGCCAGCTATTCCGCCATGGACTCGCTGACGTTTGTTTTTGATGTAGGCCTTAGTGTTCAGCGCACTTTCATGAAGCAGGACGGTATGAGCAAGACACTCAACAACACATCCTTTGATTTCGTGAATGCAGCCTTCCGGGTCCGCAAGAACTTAGGAATGAGTCTGGGTTTTGTGCCCTACACCCGCATCGGCTACAGTTTCTACACCGACAAGCCTGCAAAGAACAGTCCCCAGATTATTACACATCAGGAGTTTAAGAGTGCCGACCCCACAGGAATGCAAACCACAGGCGGACTGCATCAGGCTTACATCGGTGCTGGATGGAGACCCCTGAAGGGCTTCTCCGTCGGACTTAATTTAGGAGTTCTTTGGGGCAACATCAACCACTATATGCTGCAAACGACCACCCAAAATGGTGCGACGATTACGGGCGACAACATCAAGTCCTACGACACAGCCTCCCTGCTGACGTGGAAAACCGACTTCGGTGTGCAGTATCAGACACTTCTCAACACCAAGAATCGTCTGACCTTTGGCGCCACACTCGGTATCGGCCACACGATCAACAGCGAAGCTACCCACATCGAAACCAACGACACCGCCTACACAAAGAAGGGTTACCAAATCCCATGGACCTACAGCGCGGGCGTTGCCTGGGAGCACGCTGAGCGCCTCACGCTGGCTGCCGACTTCACTTTTGAGCAATGGGGAAATTGCACGACACCACAGTTCGATGCTTCCACCAAGACTCTATCACCTTCGACTGGGACTTACGAGAACCGTTTCCGAATCAATACAGGTCTGGAATACGTACCTGCCCGTTACGACCGACGCTACTCGAAGCGTATCAACTATCGTGCCGGCGCATTCTACTCATCTCCTTATGTAAAAGTCAATGGGGTGCAGGGGCATAGGGAATTCGGTTTGACAGCCGGCATTGGCTTGCCCCTGACGAACACCATCACCCACATGACATTGCTGAATATCTATTCACCGTCATACTTGAACATCGGTGTTCAGTGGACGCATCGCTCAGCAAGTTCTGCTTCTCTTATTACCGAAAATATCATACAGCTGAACGTCGGCGTAACATTCAATGAACGCTGGTTCCAGAAGTGGAAGTTCAAGTAAGATTGAAAAGTGAGAAATACAGATGACCATAGTATAAAGGAGTCGTGTAGGAGTAATGCCCCGCACGCCTCGCTCTCATTTGCTACGCTGCGTTTTCCGCTCTTCACGCTTTCAATCCTGCTGTTTTTCACCCTTTCCTTTCTCCCCTCGTGCGGTCATAAAGAGCACATTGCAGAGGCTGTCAATCCCAATGACTCGCTTCC
>Ga0310697_10005777_pt1 | contig 11895 bp, 18 predicted proteins | sample 172DNAGHGlowgp2_FD_203883 | JGI IMG/M metagenome (GOLD analysis project Ga0310697, IMG submission 203883) | Sheep rumen microbial communities from Palmerston North, Manawatu-Wanganui, New Zealand - 1728 DNA GHGlow gp2 (v2) (version 2) | ecosystem: Host-associated > Mammals > Digestive system >... | reverse complement strand
ACCTACACAAGCGAGCAAACGCAACCGCACATTATTAAAACAGAATTCAACGAACGATTTCTGCAAACACTCAATATCGGTTCAATGGGCAAGCCGTCCGAAGTCAATGCTGACGGCTACATTTACGCGCTTGACCAATCCGGCGAACTTCACCTTAGCCAAAAAGTTGACGGTTTAGAAAATCTTTACGGCGTCTACATCAACGTTAAGGAAGTCCGCCAGGATACAGTCTTTGCGGCGTTGGTGTTCTACGAAGCGGCAATCAAGGCGTATAATCCCTACGCCGACCCAAACGCCGTCTTCCGTATGCTCGGTCTTGACGCGAACCTTGTCGAAGATTTACCTAATCCAAAATCCGCGAACATCAACGGCATAACCTATTCCAAGAAAATGATAGGCAAGTCTTTAAGTCTCGGAATCAACAGCTGAATTTTTATCGCCGCCTTCGGGCGGTTTTTCTTTGGTTATAACGCGATAGGCTTCTATGTAAGCCTCAATGAGCTTAGTCATGTTTTCAATTTTACTTTCAAAGCTAGTGGAAAATTCTTCTTGTGTGAAAACGCCCTTTTCGATGAGCAGTTCAACTAGTGTAGTTTGATATACGCTGACATTGGCGAGCGATATGGCGACGGCGGTAATTTCTTTATCAGTCATAATTAAAATCTCCTCTCATGCCCGTGCCTTTAACGTCGGCAAGCGCGAAGTTGCTATAGCGCGGGTCTTTGTCAAGGTATGTGATATGCCAGCCGTAAATTTCAGTTCTCCGATTGCTAAAATAATAGTTAGTAAGCGTACCCAACGAGAGATAAATTTTTGGTGCTAAGAATCGTGCGCAAGCCAGCATACTCTCGAAAAATTTTCTGCCGCTATTATTTTCAGCAACGCACGGGCAATGCATGCGCTTTGATTTAATAATGCCGTGCACTTCCCAGAGTAAACTATTGACACTAATGCCGATAATTTTCCCTTTGAGATAAAACAACGCAGTGCCGCGATTAACTTTGATAGGCAATTTGGTTTTAACGTTGCGGACTTTGCCGGTAATACTAATTTCGTATTTATTATCAAGAGACGGTATAGGCTCGAAAGTGTCAACCAGCGCGGCGGCGCGGGCTTGTGCAAGTAAACATTCCGGTGAACGTTTAATGCAAGCTTTCTGCCCCACCACGTACAAGGAATAATATTTACCGCCGCATTGGTTATTGCATTGGGATAAAACCTTTCCAGTCTTTTTATTGCGGCAGACGAGCTTTGAATTTATTTCGTAATTGGGCGCGTCAGGGATTGTGTACCAAGTCATGATATTTTCCTTTTCAAAATAGGAGTAATAAGCGGTTCGGCAAAAAGTTCGTCGGATAGGGCGTCGCGTTTCTCAACGACAGCGGGGATACCGTACAGGCTAAATTGGATAAAAGCCATGCGCAAGCAACGTTCGTCGACGTCGGAGGCGCGGACGCGGGCAAATTGACAAGGATTAATTTTCATATCAAGCAGAGCATTAAGCGCACCGAAGACAAGCGCACCGGAGCCGCAACAACGTTCTTCAATGGTGACATAGCCGGTCTTAGCAATTTCGTTTTGCACGAGCGATTCAGTCAGCGTAGTTTCGCCCATAAGGTCAGCGATATGTTGGGGAGTGAAAACTTGCCCGTCGCGGCGGTCGTTCAATTCGAGCTCATGAAAAATTTCGCCGAGCACGTCACGATAGCGGGGTTTCTTAGGCACTTTGAATTTTAAGCCGAGCGATTTATCTATTAAAAGATATTGGGCAATGCAATCGTTAAGGGCGTTGCCGAGAGCGGCAAACAAGTCAAGGAAAGTATTTTGCGCGGCGGCGTCGTAGGAATTGATAAACGTTGAATAAGTTTTCTCATCGCGGCTAAGCGCGGTGGTAGCGATTTTCAAGAAGTCGTCGAAGAATTTAACGCGGCTATCGCTAATTGTGGCGTTGTTGAGCGTGTCAACGAATTGCTGTTGAAATGTCAAAGCAAATCCCGCCTTTCGCGCTTAATGAGGTTGCCTAAGCACATGCCGCCCGACAAGCCAATATTGCCGGTGCGATTTTTACGCCGTGTTACGTCGCGCCAATATTTTTTCTCACAAGCGCGGGAGCAATAAACGGTACGCTTATCAAAGCGGTCGAAGATTTCAACGAGCCGCCCGCACGTCCGGCACTCGAAAGAATCAATCGGCTTTTCCCACGATTCAGGCACGCGATGAATAGTTTCTTTGGAATAATATTCCCTGCGTTCGTCAGCGTTCAATCGAGGTCTCTCCTTTCACGGCAAATCAGACTGCCCAAACTCATGCCAGGCGAAATGCCGATATTGTCACCGCGCTTTTTAATATTGTGAGCCTTAGAAAGTTTATTTTTGTGTTTAGTGGCGCACTTGCCGCAACAGTAAGTGGAGCGTTGGTCGAAGCGGCTGTAAATGAAAACGGTTTTGCCGCAATTCTTACAGACAAATTCGGCGATAGGGCGTGCGCCTGGAACGGCTGCGGGTTCGTCTCGGCTACAATAATTAGCAAAAGAATTTTTGCGCGCACAACGTCGCGAACAAAATCTCTGACTAGCAGTTTTCGGATTAAATTCTTGACCGCAAATTGGGCATTGCATGGCTAATCGTCCCTTTCAGTCGTCGGTAATGTATTGAATATATTTCTCGGCGCATTCTTCCGCTAAAAGCCCGCCTTCGCAGGTATCAGCTAATGGGCAAAATTCGTCGCAGAATTGAATATCGTAAGGTTGAGACTGATAGAAATAATTTTGAAACTGGGCGAACAAATTGGCGACTTCTGATTTTTCGCTGTCAGTCATTTTGAATATCCTCGACGATGACGGGCAATTTGTCTTTGAATACGGCAAGAATCATACCGGCAAGTTGGCGCATTTGCGGATGAGCGGCTTTGGCGGTGCGGAGCTTTGAAATATGCCGCCATTCCCTAAGATTAGCCGTCATATAAAGTTCAGTCTTAGTGCACTCTGGTAAAAGTTCACGTGCGGTTTCCGGTCGCTCACCATTGCGAATAAGGAGCTTGTAATATTCTTCGGCGGTTTCGACACCGGAACGCCAGAGATAAAAGCCGGTATTAGTCAGCCCGATTGGTTGAATAACGGTTATCTCGTCGTATTTGACATAGCGCGTTGATTCGACGGAGTAGCTTGCGATTCTGTGCCGTGTAAGTTCTTTAAGAATACTGCGACTGGTGACGATGTGGAAAGTTAAGCTGACATGCTCCAAAACTGATTCGTGCCCGCGCTTGATGAGCATGCGGATAAATTGTTCGGGATTGCCTTTGGGTTCGGACTGATAGCAGACGCGCCCGCAACGTTCAATCTTAGCTAAAATTTCTTCAGCGTTGATGTTGTTGACGAGTTCAACGCTTTGCTCGATAATTTTCATGATAGCCTCCTAGAAAAGCGATTGTTGAGGATTCACCCACTCTGCCATTATTTCAAGAGAATCACCGACGCAGATATTTCCCGCGACGATAGCCCACGCCTCGTCTAAGCGGGTAAAATTTTTGCCGGTGAAATATTTAAACGAATCGCACAAAGTCAGCAGGAGATGGGCGCGAGCCTTAGCGACGCTAGCAGGTTGAATGTCAATGCCGTAAAGACTTTTAAGCGCGTGCAGTGATAAATCTTCGTCAATGCGCTCGACGTTGAAAAAATGTTTAAGCACGAGAGCCGCGCATAGGAATTGCCCTTCGCCGACTGCAGGGTCAAGGATAGTTTTATCGACGTCGCGCAATCCGTCATTGAAATTAGGCATAAGCATTTGGAAGGCAAGACCGGCGGGCGTGAAAACTTCGGCGAAGTCTTTAACCTGCTTTTTGTCAACCGTGCAATAGGTCATCATTCAAATTTCTCCTCTGCAAAAGCAATCATATTGGGCGTCCAACCGTAACGTTCGTACAGTGACTTATCATCAAAAGGCAATGGCTCAATGTGATTGTCCTTGAATTGCCCACTGTCCAAAGGGATATTGGCTTTATTAATCGGCTCCCATTGTGCAAGGCGCATAAGGTCAAACATTTGCCGGAAGAATTTAGTATTAGCGTATTGGAAGGCGCGATTAATTCTTTCGGGATTGTAAGCGGGCGTAGCGTAGCCGTTAACAGTCGGCACATCACGCGCTCCGCCGATTAGAAGATAATCGCCGTCGTAATTGATTTTGAAAGTGCACCAATCGGCGTGCATGTTAGAAGCCCTGCGAACTTCGGCGTCAACAATTTTAGCACCGGAATGAGTGTAGATAACCGCCTTGCCGGTGATTTCGAGTTTACGCGCCATGATTCAACCTCCGAAAATTAAAGGCTATCGCCAGCGGTCAGCCGACGACAGCCCAAATATTATTCATGCACGTATTTTCCCATTAGAATCACTCCTTAAAAAGGTAAATCAGCATTGTTGACGGGTTCGCCGTCGAAGTCGTCACGAGTATTACTGCGCGGTTGCGGCGTTGAATCGGCGTCTTGACGTTTAGAATCGGCGAATTCAGCGTTATCAACGACAATATCAACGGCAGTGTGCTTGACGCCGTCTTTTTCGTAGGACGAAGTTTGCAAGTGCCCTTCGATTAAAATGCGCTGACCTTTCTTAAAATATTTGCCGATAAATTCAGCGGTCTTTTCCCACGCGAGCAGATTGAAGAAGTCAACAGTGTCTTTGGAATAGGGGCGATTGACGGCAATACCACAGCGGGCATAAGCCTTGCCGGATTGAGTATATCTGACTTCGGGGTCGCGGGTTAAATTACCGGATAAAATAATTCTGTTCATGAAAACATCTCCTCAAATAATTTTTGTTTGCGGTTGAAATGGTCGATAGTGTCTGCGCGTTCGCGTTCAAGCGCGGTGATATGGTCTAATAATTTTTCTTGCTGTTGTTCGAGTGCTTGAAGTTGCGCTTCCAATTCAGCGTCTTGTTCTTTGGCGATGGCGATTTGCTTATCAAATTCTGCTATTTGGAACGAGAATTTTTCTTGGCGCAAGTTAAGCAACTCACGGATAAGCATTTCTTCTTTGTCGTCGATTGTCTTAGTTTTTTCGGCGGGATTATTTTCAGTCATAGTTGGTACCTCATCTTTCTTTAACCAGTTAGCGATTTGCGGGAAAACCTTAGCCGCTTCGTCAAGCCGCACAAAGTACACTATTCTGTCCTTAAGGACGTTCTGACCAATGGCAACAGCAGAGTAAATAGTGATACCTTTTTTTATCCATTTTTTTCTAAGTCTGCTATTTGGGGAAGTATTGCTATTGTGTATTGCACCATAAATACCGTTCACTGTAACGTATGTGTGCTCGCCGTCGCTATACAAATTTAATTTGCGTCCTTCTTGTGTTTGGGTGGAAGAAATAAACTTCAACGATTGCGGCAAAACCACAATGCCGCTTTGCGTATTAGTTTTAGCTGGCGGCTCTTCGCCGAAAAGGTTCATTGCCTCGACTACTGGTTTAGTTTTTTCTTCCTGTTGCGGCTTAACGAAGTAAGGATTGTCGCGAAGGTCTTCCATAAGCATTTTAATTTTCTTTGCTTTAGCGGGCGTCTCATAAGTTTTAAGCAACTCAAGTACAGTGAAAAAGTTCTTGACGTTGACAACTTTTGATTCTGTAAACTCACCGTCAATGTTTGCGTCAGATAGGCAAACGAGTGCTTGCTTAGTAGCGGTGATAAATTTATCGCGGGTGGAAGTCTCGTCGCCGTCGGTGCAGATAGCGGCAACAATTTCGTCGACAAATAGATAATGTTCGCCGTTGAAATCGTAGACGCCAAGAAGTTTGTCATAAGGCGCGAGCTTGCAAACTGCGACGCAACGTTCCCAAGAGTGATGGTCTTTAAATCTTGAATCGTCTTTAGGCGGCGCGGGTTCTGATTGTTTAGGAGTATCAGCGGGCTTGCCGGTGAGCAATTCGATTAAGCGTTGCGCTTCCATGCGAGCGGTATCCAATACTAATCCTTGACTGCTATTATTAGGCGTTATGTTCAGCGTGAGCTTAATAAAATATTCAAGCAAGGGGACAAGCTGGTTGAAATAGCCGACGCGGGCAGAACCGCCGCTGATTTGTTTGAAACCACAGTAAAAATCCTTGTACTTAAACGCCATAGCTAAGGTAGAATCGTTCGCGAATTGCGAAAAGCCCAAAGCCTTAGCAAGCCGCGAGATACCATAGAAAAGCTTGCCATTCTCCTTGTAGACGCCCAATTTAGTACCATTAGGCGTGATGATAGTTTTAATCGGCTTAAGATTATGCATAGAGAAATTCTCCTTAAGAATATCGAGCACAGCCTTAGTGTTTTGGAAAATAAATGTGGGTGTGTTCTTACAGAATTGTTGTCGGCTGGGTGAGCCGCGAATTTCGCCGAGATAACCGTTAAGGAATTGTGGCAGAATCCCTTCGACGACCTTTTGAGCGTCAAGCCAGCGAACGCTTTTAATCTTAGTGACGGCGTTGAAAGCGTTAATGTACTTGCCAAGCCGCGAATCAGTTGGGCTAATGTCTTTCGATAAGCCCATAGCGACAGTCAAAGTGTTCTGCTTAATTAAAATTTTGCCTTGATAAGTTGTCGTTACGATGTCGGCAAGCGGCGTTTTTATAATCATTGTGCGTTCTCCGTGTAATAATCCACTTGCAACTCCATGCACTTTTGATAGTCGCGCTCGTAAAAATCTTTAATGTTGGTGTTATGTTCAGCGGGGCAGCCGTGCTGTTCGTCGCGCACGGGGCAAAATTCGCGGCAGTAGTCGCCGTCTTTGTTGATAGCGTCTTCGTGCAGGTTAATCAGCCATTCCAACGCCTTTCTCAATTTCTGTTCGCGGTCAGTAATCAATGCCTTTCTCCTCCCAATACGACAACACGAGTACACGCGGGCAGTTAAATTTGCAAGCGGTCAAGCTACGCCGCCTTGTCAATTCGTCGTCGCTAAATCTGCCGTCGGCAGCAGGACAATGCGCACATTTGTCATCGAGACCGGCAAGCCACGCTTTGAATTCTTCGCTGTTAGCGCAAGCGTCGATTTTAGCGGACAAATCATTATTGGCATTTACCCACGCTTCGATTTGCTCATCGGTCATTTGAAACTTTGTACGCATGTAATTAGGCACATCAGCCATTGTCAACATAATCATCACTCTCCATATAGCAATTTAAAATTTGTTCGCGGCAAAGTGATTCGTCGGAGCCGGAGCCGTCCGCATAAAGCGCGGGGCAAGTGCCGTCGCCGTTATCGATAACGGGGCAATCGCCGCAATCGCCTATTTCTCGGTGCTCTTCATACAGCTTGAAAAATGCCGCCTTGTATTGCTGTTCGCGGTCAACTAACTCATTGAGAAATTCAAACAAAGCAGTCAGCCAATCTTTATTGGCGTCGATATAAGTTTGCGGGTGATGACGTCGTATATTTTCGTTAAGTTTTTCCAGTGCGGCATAGAATGCTTTCTGCTTTTCTTCGTCGGTCATAGTACTTTGTCTTTCAAGGCTTGTGCTTAATTTCTCTTTGAGTAAATCTCTTAGACTTTTTGCGTCAGCCATTTAATTCACTCCTCACACCGGCTCTTCAAAGTTAGTATCGGGCGGCTTAATCGCTCCGCAGACGTAGGCAACGTTCCTTTTAAGGAAGTCGGGATAAAACCTTTTAAACCAATCGATAAAAGCCCAGCCTTTAACAATGCGGTCGTTAGTTTCGTTCTTGCCGTTCCAAAGCCGCGCCAGATAATGTCGCACGATATATCCGGCGTAGTTCAATCGGCAATACTTTTCCCCGTTGCGCTCGAAAAGCCCAGCAGTTAAAGCCGCCTCATCAAAGGCATTGGGCGCGAAGTGGTTAAGCCCGTCAATCAACGCGGCAATTTCCCGCGTGCGAGCGAAGAATTTATTTTCTCCAAAGCCTTCGCCTTTATAAGTCCTAAACTCACCAGTGTAAATCCTAAACTCACCAGTGCGATAATTTGTAAATTCGCAAGGACTAATGTCGAAGTCAACGGGAATCACTTTGCACGGCGTCGGCTCCATAAGAATTTTCAGCTTAAAATATTCGATTAAATTTTCAGTGCCTTTGAGCTTGCCGAGAATAGTCGTAACGTCCTTCAAGGCTAGAAAATAGCTATCGCCGTCGAAGTAGCCGACAGTCACCGCGCCGCGAATCTCTTCCGGTGTAGCTATGCCCGTCAAACGAAGTCTAAGGTCATCTAAGCGGATAAGGTATATATCACCCGCCCGAAAAATATCAATAACGCCGTCGTGGTAGACGTGACCAGGCGGATTGATTTTGTAAGCCGGAATGTTGACTTTGGAGCGTTTCAAATTATCAAGCAACGTGTCGAAGACTTCATGCCACGGGGATTTAATGTAAAGGGCTTCGCGCAAAGTGTCATCGCGTCCGGAGTAACGGTGGAAACTTTCCTCAATCGCCCGTTTCAAATTTTCTTCGCCATACTCCATACAAAAGCAACGGAACATTAAGACGGCTTGCCCGCTAATCCGTTTGGTGCTGAAGTTCTCAAAGCTAGCGTCCAAAAGTATGCGGGCGACATCTTCTCTAGTTTCAATCATGATAATATCTCCTTTAAATCGGCTTGGCGTTCGCTGAAATTTTCTTCGCGCAAATGCAAAATAGCGTTGAGTAAATCCTCTGCTCTTACGTCGACTACTTCGGCAAGCTTTTCGAGCAATTCACGTTCGGTCGGCTCCTTAACTTTAACTGGTGATTCATCGGCAAAGAAGAACGGTTCAATTTTTCCTTTAGCCCAAACATTGAATTCACTTGCAATAGCTTTGTCATCGCCCTCGCTTAACCAGTCAATATACATGGTGACCAGTTCTGTTAAACTGTAAAGGTTACATTCGTGGTGCAACGCTGACTTGCCAGAATTGAAAACGCCAATGCGCCTAATTATGTTGGTAAAAACATTATCGGCGGGGTATTCAGTGCCGAGACAGCTAGCAAGGTTAATCGGCGTGAAGAGATAGCCCAAAATGTCTGACTTGTAGACGTTGAAATAGTTTTTGTGGTCGTAAGGTAAGAGAAAGTAGGCGACTGGATACGATTCAGTATTGATTGTTTTCATTGTTAAGCTCCTCAAATTGTTTTTTGAAATTCTCAACGGCGCGGTCGAAGGTCGCGAAGAATTCTTTAACGGAAATGTTATCAGCTACTTTTTCAGCCGGTTCCTCGCAAATAGGGTCGCGACCATGGGTATAGGCGCGATACGGCACGTTAGCTTTAATGAACGCGGGATAAAATTCGCGGTACCACTTGATAAATTTCCAGGCGCGTTTAAGGTTTTGATTCTGTTCGTTATGTCCGTTCCAAATTTGCGCGGCGTAGAGCTTAACGAATTTGCCGACATCATCAAGGCGATAGAAAACGCGCCCGCTAACGACGTAGCCGACAAAGTCAGCAACTGTGTCCAAAGCTTCCTCGTGCTCGTCGTCCTCGTCTAGCAGGTCTCCAAGATTCCAGCTGGCGGCGAAGAATCTATTTTCGGCAAAGCCCTTGCCCACGTAGATGATAAATTCGCCGAGCGGTGATTGACATTTTTTATATTCGCGTGCGTTGATAAAACCTTGGCAGCCGCCTTGCGGTAGCTCCAAAAATATTTCGGTGTTGAAAAGCTCGCGAACATTTTTAGCCGCGTCGCCGAACCGACAAAGCAAGCTCCATACTTTGCGCAAGTCAATATAGTAATAATCGCCGTCGAAGAAAATATCATGCTTGCACGCCGCGAAGACGAATTGCGGATTATCCTCTTCCCAGTTCAAAAAGCCGGCAATGTCTTTCAGCTTGATTAGGTTGTGGCTTGTAATGTGATAAATCCAAATTTCAGCACCGGCAATCCCAATCGTTTCAATAAGCCCCGGCTTGTAGATTTTATAAACAGGGCGCGGATATTTCTGCTGTGCGATTTCTAAAACTGCGTTGGGAATAAGATTTGCTACGTCTTTAGCAAGAACGGTTTCGATAGTTTCAGTTTCTCCGCCGCGCTCGACGACCGCCGAATAAATACGGATTGGGTAAGCGGATTTAATGCTATGCAATTCGCAATACTTGCCGACTTGCTCCCTATCAAGATAGATTTTCGTAAGTTTATCGTCGGTGAAAATGTCAAAGCGACTTCCGGTACTAAGGCTCGTCGAAATAACTTGCAGGTTAAGTGGCGTCGGTTGTGTCATAAAGTTCACTCCTTAAAGCGTCTTGCTCTTCGTCGAAAAGGTCTTCTCTTAGCTCCAAGATAGCGTCGACTAAATCATCATGCTTAAAGTTCAAGCGTCCCGCCAGAGCCGCAATCAATTTCTTAGGCGAAAAGGCGTCGTAGGAAACGGGCTGTTCGGCGGGTTCTTCGTAGCCGGTGCCGTCGTTGAAAGGAAAATCATCGCAGGTGTATTGGACGTTTTCACCAATAAAAATGGGCATGAACTTATTAAACCAGCGATAAAAATCAAAAGCTCCTTGAATATGCCGGTTGTATTGGTTATGCCCGTCCCAGAGAGCCGCCGCCCAAGTCTTTGCAATTTCGCCCGCCATATCAAGCCGGCAATAAACTTCGCCGTCTTCGGCAAGGAAAGTGCCAGCCATTTCCGCCATATCCTTAATACCGCCGTGAGCGTCCAGAATGTCATCAAGGTCGGCAGGGATAAAGAAGAATCTGTTTTCGCCGAAGCCCGCGCCCGCATAGATAGTCAATTCGTGTTCCTCGTAAGGTACGGTTGTCAATTCCACGCAGTGCAGTGCAATTTTGGTTTGCTCATACGGCGTCAGCTCCATAAAGACTTGGCGATTAAAGCGGTTGAGTAAATCAGTTGCGCCGAGTTCGCGCAGAATTCTTTTCACGTGGCAAAGCCCAATATAATAGAATTCATTGTCCTTGAAGATAGGATAGCGCATAACCTGCTCGACGAACGCGGGCGGGGAACTTGTCGTGCCAAAAAGCATATTGCTAAGCCAGCCAACGCAGACGACGTTATAATTGCCGTTCCTGTAAATTTCAATATGCGGGTTGGTTTTGTTCCCGTTGGTGTGGAAGATTGAGCGAGGCTCGCTAATAATCTTAATCGGCTTAGGAAAAGGCTGATTAGCAAACTCAAAAAAATCAGTTGGGAAAAATTCTGCCGTGGCACGCGGCTTAACGCTTTCGAGATTAACAGCTTTAATGCCGCGCCCTGTGCTAGTTACGGCGTCGCACAAATCCATATCTAAAGTCGAAAGCTTATAATTTGCTTTACTTGCTGATTCTGTAAGCTTGCCCCAATCGACGTAGAAATTTATGTAATTAGTGTCAGCGTAGAGAGTAAAGCTCACGCCGGTATTCGCCGCAACCTCACAGCAATAGCGCAGTTCTAACTTGTCCACAAAATTCACTCCTTTAAAAATGCGGCGGGCAGTCGGAGTTGCACCGACATTCTCCCCAGCGTACACGCTGAAAAGGTTCTGCTTTAAACTATGCCCGCATGTTGCCGCCGACAACCTGTTATCTCCGGCTAAAGGCGCGTTGGCGGCTATATAATACATGGAAGTAAACCCTCCGAAGAGGCTAAGATTTTTCAACCGGCTTGCCGTCGATGAACAAGACTTGCTTATATGTGCTTTCGCGAATTTCTTTCAAGCCGTAAATATGCAACGCGGCTTTAGTCAGCAACCATTCGTTCACAACATCAAACAAGATGTCAGTAGCCTTTGCAATGGTGAAAACCAATTTGAATACAAATTGTCCAACGATGACTACTAGAGCGGCAAGCGACAAGCTGATTAAAATTTTCAATGGTAAGAATATATCCAAGCCAATCACCTCTCAAAAATCTTGCAAAGCACATTGCCGACAAAACCAGCGGCGGTGAGCATAGGAACTTGCAGAACGATTAGTAGTATGGCACCAATAGTGACCAGAAGAATAT
>Ga0310697_10005776_pt1 | contig 11897 bp, 6 predicted proteins | sample 172DNAGHGlowgp2_FD_203883 | JGI IMG/M metagenome (GOLD analysis project Ga0310697, IMG submission 203883) | Sheep rumen microbial communities from Palmerston North, Manawatu-Wanganui, New Zealand - 1728 DNA GHGlow gp2 (v2) (version 2) | ecosystem: Host-associated > Mammals > Digestive system >... | reverse complement strand
CAGGAAGACGAGGCGCGTATGCGTGGCGAGGTGTCCGTGGTGCGCTCGTGGGGCTTGCTGACGGCGCTGCTGGGCGCTGTGGTCATGGTGGCGGCCAGCCCGTTCCTCAACGCCGTGTCCTTCAGTTGGGGCGACCACACGCTCCACTATGTCCTCTTGTCGCCTGTGATAGGCATGATGGCGGTGACAGGCGCCGAGTTGGCCATCTTGAAAGCCACCCGACATCTCCGACAGTTGGCCACCCTCTCGGTCTACAACGTGCTGTGCGCGCTGCTCCTCTCCGTCCCCCTGTTTTTCCTGTGGGGCGCGTCGGCCATTGTGCCGTCGATGGTGCTGGTGGCGTTCCTGCAACTGCTGCTCACCTGTTGGTACAGTTGGCGCCTCTTCCCCTACCGCGTATCCTTCAGCCGCGTGACGCTGTCGCAAGGCCGCGTCATGGTGGTGCTTGGCATAGCCTTTGTCGGAGCCGGCATCCTGGGCAGCGGCTCCGAGTTCATCATACGTTCCTACCTGAACAACGTGGCCTCGCTTGGCGAACTGGGGTTCTACAACACGGCCTATATGATCACGATGACGTATGGCGGAATGTTGTTTACGGCTCTTGAGGCCGACTACTATCCCCGCCTTTCCGCCGCCCAGGACAACGTGCGCGAGAGCAACCTCATCGTCAACCACCAGATAGAGGTGTCGCTGCTGTTGGTCGCCCCGCTCGTCACGTTCTCCGTCATCAGCCTGCCCTTGGTGGTGCCCTTGCTTTTCAGCCCTGCCTTCAATGCCGTGGTTCCCCTCACCCAGGTCTTGATGTTCGCCCTCTATGCGCGTGCTTTCACGCTGCCCGTCCAGTACATCTCGCTGGCCAAGGGCGCTTCTGTCAGTTATTTGCTGGTCGAGGCCTTCTATGATGTCACGGTGGTGGTGGGCGTCGTCTTGGGCCACCACGTCCACGGGCTCATGGGGGCCATGGTGGCTTTGTTGGCGGTGTGTGCCTTGGAAAGCGTGTTCAGCTGCTTCTACATGCACTACAAGTTTGGCTTTCTCTTGGCCGGTCGCCAACTGAAGACGCTGGCCAAGGTGTTGCCCTTCGGTTTGGCCGCATACGTCTGCACCCTCTGCCTCGAAGGATGGGCCTATTGGCTGGTGGGGGCGGCGCTGGTTGCGCTCAACTGCCAGTTCTCCTATAAAACCATGAAATACCGCATCCACCGTGACTGACGCCCTCCTGTCCGAGAGCCAGCCCCTCGTCAGCGTCCTGGTGGCTGTCTACAATGCAGAGAAGACGCTGGCGCGCTGCCTCGACTCGCTGTTGGGCCAGACCTACTCGCGCCTGGAGATCCTCTGTGTCGACGACTGTTCCACCGACGCTTCCCTCCCCCTGCTGCGGCAGTATGCCGAGCGAGACAGCCGCATCAGGGTGTTCGCGCAGCCCTCCAACCGAGGCCAGGCCGTGGCGCGCAACGTGGGCGTTCGTGCGGCCACGGGCCACCTGACGGCCTTTCTCGACAGCGACGACTGGCTGGCGCCCGACGCCATTGCCCTGGCCGTCGATGTGTTCCTACAACATCCGCAGACGGGCTGCGTCCTCCTCGACGTGCAGTTGGTGAAGGCCCCCGACCGCATCTTGCCCTATCGTATGCACCCCTTCGAGGTCTTGTCGGGCTACGACGCCTTCCTCAAGTCGCTCACCTGGCAGGTGCACGGCTGGTATGTGGCCCAGACCGACCTCTACCGGCGCTTCCCCTACGACGAGACGTGCCACTCCTACAGCGACGACAACACGACGCGGCAGCATTTCTTCCATTCCCAAGAGGTGCGAACATGCCGGGGGCGCTACTACTATTGGGACAACCAGTTCTCCGTCACCCATGCTCCCTCCGCGCATCGCTTCGACCATTTGAGGGCCAACGAGTCGATGAAGCGCCAACTCATCGCGCTGGGTGTGGGCGAAGAGGTGCTGACGCTCTACGAGGAGGTGCGCTGGCTCGTGGTGGTGGACTGCTGTTATTTCTACCACCTCCACCGCCGCCAGATGTCGCCCGGGCTGCGCCGCTATGCGCTGGACGAGATACGCCGCGTCAGGAACACCATCGAGACGGGGCGGCTGCCCGTCCGGCTGAAGTGGAAATTCGGCTACTGCCCCATGCCCTCGTGGAGGCTTTTCCGCCTGCAGGAGTGGCTCTACTTCTCATTGAGAGGACTGTTGAGAGTGGGGTGAGCAGGGGGCAGAAGGCCTCTTCGCCACCCCGCTGTCTCAAAAGTCCCACAGTCGCTCGTCAAAAGTCCCACAGTTGAAGAGCAAAAGTCCCACACTCGGATGACGGCCACGCGCCAAAGAGCCGCCAAGTCGGCAAGACGAGTCAAGAAAAGAGGCTGCAAACCTTTGCCAATTCAGGGATTATCTGTACATTTGCAGCCGAAATCCCGCAACAGTCTCTACAAGCGGGCACCATGGACAACACACTTTTATTACCATCCATCATCAACAGAAAAACACCAACACCATGAAACAACTTCTCCCCCTGCTGGCCTTGCTTCCCCTTTCGGCATGGGCCCAAGAGCCGCCGTTCGACTTCGACATGACCGCGCCGCAACCCGTCTACACCGAAGAACTCGGCTATGGGTATGACATCCTCGACGCTCCCGCAGCCAAGAGCGTCGAGCCTTTCTATTTCTCCGTGAAGGTGCCCGACGGCAACTACAAGGTGCGCGTGGTGCTGGGGGCCAAGAAGAAGGCCGCCGAAACCACCGTCAGGGCCGAGGGCCGCCGACTGATGGTGCACAACTGCGCCACGCAGAAGGGCAAGACGGCCACCTACGAGTTTGTCGTCAACAAGCGCTCGCCCCGCATCGACGACAAGACGCGGGTGCGCATCAAGGACCGCGAGAAGGGCTATCTGGCCTGGGACGAGAAACTGACACTCGAGTTCAACGGCGACGCGCCCGCCGTCCAGAGCATACACATCGAGCCCGACAACACCTGCCCCACCATCTACCTCTGCGGCAACAGCACCGTGGTGGACCAGAACTACGAGCCGTGGGCCTCGTGGGGACAGATGTTCACACGCTGGTGGAACGAGAACGTGGCCATCGCCAACTACGCCGAGAGCGGACTGACGGCCCGCACCTTCATCGGACAGGGGCGGCTGGACAAGATACTGACCACACTCAAGCCCGGCGACTACGTGGTCTGCGAGTTTGGACACAACGACGAGAAGGAACACCGGCCCGGCGACGGACCTTGGTACCACTACGCCTACCAGCTGAAGATCTTCGTCGACAACGTGCGCGCAAAGGGGGCGGAGGTCATCTTCTGCACACCCACACAGCGGCGCGCCTTCAACGACGACAAGAAGACGCTGAAAAACACCCACGGCGACTTCCCCGCAGTGATGAAGCAGGTGGCGGAACGCGAAAACGTGCCCCTCATCGACCTGAACAAGATGACCAAGATCTTCTTCGAGACCCTCGGATACGAGGATAGCAAGAAAGCGCTGGTGCACTATCCGGCTGGCACTTGGCCCGGGCAGGACCGCAAGTTGGAGGACAACACACACTTCAACACCTACGGAGCCTACGAGGTGGCGAAGATGGTCGTGATGGGCATGAAGGAGTTGCGACTGCCCATCACGCAGAACCTGCGCGCCGACTTCACCGTGTTCTCGCCCGCCCAGCCCGACGACCCCGCCACCTTCAAGTGGGCGCCGGCGTGCCGCTACGAGATTGTGAAGCCCGACGGCAACTGATCTGGCTTGCCTCAACGCTGTGCACCCTGCCTCCTCCGTATTGGAAAAACGACGATAGCGCCATCCCATCACCAACACCACACCTCCCATGACCCTCCACACAAAAGCCTTCACCTTGGCACTGCTCCTGGCCGCAACGGCCCTGCGGGGCTTCGCCGCCGACTTCATCTGGTGCGACAGCCTGCAACCCGTGACCTACAACAAGCAGACAAAGACATCCACCGTGGTCGACGTCGCCCTGCAGATGCTGACATCCGACCTGCAGGCGGTGACGGGCCGGCAGCAGTGGCTCACGGCTGCGGGCAGCAAGGCGACCCTGCAAATCATACAGGCAGACCGCGCCTCCAAGAAGCAACTCAAACAGTTGGCCTTGCTCGGCATTGACATCCCGACGCTGGCCAACAGCATGGACGCCTTCTACCTCGGTGTGCACAAGGGCCAACTGCTGGCAGTGGGCAACAACGGGCGCGGAGTGGCCTACGCCCTGCTCGAGTTGTCGCGCAAGGCTGGGGTGTCGCCGTGGGTGTGGTGGGCCGACAACACGCCCGCACACAAGGCCAGCCTCACCCTGCCCGAGGGGTTCCAAACCCTGCAAAAGCCCAGCATCGAGCGGCGCGGACTCTTCATCAACGACGAAGACTGGTCGCTGCAGCCCTGGAGCTGGAAGACCTTCGAGCCGGGCAACCCCAAAGGCACCATCGGGGCGCGCACCTACATGGAGGTGTTCAAACTGCTGCTGCGGCTGCGCGGCAACATGGTCTGGCCCGCCATGCACGAAAGCACCGTGCCCTTCTACCTGGTGCCCGGAGCGAAGGAGGCCGCCGACTCGTGCGCCATCTTCATCGGGACCAGCCACTGCGAGCCGCTGATGCGCAACAACGCGGGCGAATGGAACGTCAAGCAGCGCGGCCCCTTCAACTACATCACCAACCGCGAGGCCGTGCAGCACTACTGGATCGAACGGCTGCAACAGGTGGCGGGCAGCGACAACGTCTACACCATCGGAATGCGTGGCATACACGACGGCTCGATGGAAGGCGTGAAAACCCTGCAGGAGAAGACCACAGCGCTGCAGCAGGTCATCAACGACCAGCGAGAAATGCTGGAAAAATATGTCAGCAAGGACGTGGCAGCCATCCCGCAGGCCTTCGTCCCCTACAAGGAGGTGCTGCAGATACTGGAGAACGGACTGCAGGTGCCCGACGACGTGACGCTGATATGGTGCGACGACAACTACGGCTACCTGACGCGCCTCTCGGACGAAGCGCAGCAACAACGCAGCGGCGGGGCCGGCGTCTACTACCACCTGAGCTACTGGGGCCGTCCGCACGACCACCTGTGGCTGACCACCATCCAGCCTGGACTGCTCTACAACGAGATGATGGAGGCATACCGCCACCAGGCACGGCGCGAATGGATCGTCAACGTGCACGACCCCAAGGCCGCAGCCTACCAACTGGAACTGTTCCTCGACATGGCGTGGGACATCGACATGGTGCACGCCAACACCCTGGAGCAGCACCTCCACCAGTGGCTCGTGCGAGAGTTTGGCGACGAGGCGGGCCGTCGGCTGTTGCCTGTGATGAAGGAATACTACCGGCTGGCAGGCATCCGGAAGCCCGAACACATGGGATGGTCGCAGGTAGAACTGGACAAGAAGGTCTATCCCAGAGGCATGTCGCCCGTGCGCGACACCGAACTCAGCTTCAAGGAGTTCCAAGCCGCCCACATCAGCGAGGCGCAAGACTACATGAACTCGTACACGCGACTGGCCCATGAGGTGTGCCAAGTGGAGCAGACTCTGCCGCAGGAGAAGCGCGACGCCTACTTCTCGCACGTCAAATACAAGGTGTGCGCCACGGCGGCCATGGCGCAGAAGATGCTTGAGGCACAGCGCGCCCGCGCACTGGCAACGGCCCAGGCCGGGGGCGACAACATCGAGATGCAGGTGGCGGCGGCACGCAGCGTGCGCGGCTACCGCGTCATCCAGCAGCTGACCGACCACTACAACCGCGTCATGGCGGGGGGAAGATGGAACCACAGCATGGACTACAGGCCGCGCGGACTGTATGTGTTCGACCCGCCCACCCTGCCCATCGGGCTGACAGACCAGCAGGTCGACCAGCTGGCACCCGCGCCGTCGGGACTGCTCTGGGGCTGTTGCGACACAAAGGCACCCGCCGTGGTGGCTCCCATGGAGGCAGACGACCTCTTCGTGGCACGCAATGCCGCCGATTGGCAGCAGGCGGGCCAGGGCGCAGAGGTGGTGCAGATGTTGGGCCACTCGATGAAAGCCGTGCGACTGCCAAAGGGACAAACGCTCACCTACCAGTTTGAAACCAAGAGCGAGGGGGAGGCAGCGCTGAGACTGGCGCTCATCCCCACCCAACCCAACGACAAGGGGGGGCTCCGCTACCGATGGCAAATCGACGACTCAGAGGCCAAGACCGTGTCCATCTACGAACCCAACCGCAACGAGAAGTGGAAGCAGAACGTCATGCGCGGACAAGACCTGCGCTCGTTCCCCGTCACACTCGGCAAGGGCAAGCACACCCTGACCATCACCGCACTGGACAACCACATTGTCGTTGACCAGTGGATGGTGGACTTCCAACCCAAGCGTTCGTTCTACGTCTTGCCCGTCAAGTGAGACTCACACGCAACATTTCACACATACAAGCAGGTATGACCGACATCAAGACACTGTACCAACTCTATATGCAGCGCCAGACGCTGACCACCGACAGTCGCGACTGCCCGGAGGGGAGTATGTTCCTCGCGCTGAAAGGCGACAAGTTTGACGGAAACCAGTATGCCCTGGCCGCCCTGGAGAAGGGCTGCGCCTATGCCGTCGTCAGCGACCCGCAGGTGCTGGAGCAAGCCTCCGGGGAACTCAGGCCCCGCGTCATCCTGGTCGAAGACACGCTGCTGACCCTCAAGCGCTTGGCCCGCGAACACCGCCGGCAGTTCCACATACCGGTGCTGGCCATCACGGGCACCAACGGAAAGACCACCACCAAGGAACTCATCGCCGCCGTCCTCTCGCGACGCTACAACGTGCTCTACACCGAGGGCAACCTGAACAACGACATCGGCGTGCCCAAGACGCTGCTGCGCCTGCGCCCCGAGCACGACGTGGCCATCGTCGAGATGGGGGCCTCTCATCCGGGAGACATCAAGACGCTGGCCGAGACCGCCGAGCCCACCTGCGGACTCATCACCAACGTGGGGCGCGCACATCTGCAGGGCTTCGGCTCTTTCGAGGGCGTATGTCGCACGAAGGGCGAACTCTACGACTGGCTGGCCAGTGGCGGGGCGGACGCCGTCGCTGCCGACGTTGCCGCAAGGGGGGGCATGCCACTGCCCCTGCCGCGAGTCTTCCTGAACGCCGCCGACCCCACGCTCTGCCGCATGGCCGACGAGCGCGGGCTGCGGCGCCGCGCCACCTACGCCCCGCAGGAGGGAAGCCGCAGCAACCCTTTCCTCTGCGTTCCGTTCGGCGGCGGCGAGTTGCAGACGCAACTCATCGGCCTGTACAACGAGCCCAACGTCATGGCCGCCATCGCTGTGGGGCGCGCCTTTGGCGTGGACGACGCGCTGACGGCGCAAGCCTTGGCCGGCTATCGGCCCACCAACAACCGCTCGCAGTTGGAACGCACCGCCCGCAACACGCTGATCATCGACGCCTACAACGCCAATCCCTCGTCCATGTCGTTGGCCATCGACAACTTTGCCAACATGGAGAGCGAGGGCGACAAGGTGGCAATCTTGGGACAGATGAACGAGTTGGGCGCTGAGAGCCGGCAAGAACACTTGTCCATACTCCGGCAGTTGGAGCGTGCGGCGCTACGCCGCGTGGTGCTGGTGGGGCCAGAGTTTTGCGCCTTGCAAGGCGAGACGGCGGCCAACTTCACCTTCTGCCCGACAACAGACGACGTGAAGCGGCTCTTGCAGCAGCGTCCGCCGCAGGGGTGCACCATCCTCATCAAGGGCAGCAACTCGTTCCGCCTCTACGAGTTGCCCACATTGTTGTAAGCCCCTCACTCCACATTGCGAGTCGCATAACAATTAGAAAACAACGGATTTCACGGATTACACGGATTGTGTCTCCATTGTCAAGCATCCGTGTAATCCGTGAAATCCGTTGTCACAGTCCTTACCCGACTACTCGCAGTTCTATATTTTCACCGTCGAGATGTCCACCAGACCGTTCACGATGGCGTAGATGGTCAGTCCGGCCGGGGAGTGTATCTGCAGTTTCCGGGCGATGTTGCGCCGGTGGGTGATGACGGTGTTCAGGGCGATGCACAGGTGGTCGGCTATCTCCTTGTTGCTCATGCCCTGCACCAAGGCCACGATGACGTCGCGCTCGCGTTCGCTCAGGCTTTCGCTCTGTTGCTGTCCGTTCTTGAACACCATGCCCTGTATGTTGCGCGCCACGTCGTCGCGCAGGTTCTTCTGCTCCAACTGTCGGATGGCCGGCACGAAGATCTTGTCCTCCACCTGTGCGTGGGCGCGCAGCCACTCCTCGTTGTTGTAGATGTCGTGCAGCGTGGCCGTCAGCTTGTTGTTCAACAGGGGGTTGGCCGGCAGGTATTTGATGATGACGCTCTTCACCTCACGCAGTTTCTTGTCCGTCTGCTCGTGGTTGCGCGAGAATGTCTCTATCGAGTAGTTGCCCCCCGGTCGCCCTTCCAGCAGTGCCTGCACGTAGGGGAAGAGTTGCCTCTGTTCGTATAGCATGTGGCGGCGTATCTCGTGCGCATACTCGTCGTAGAAGCGCAGGATGAGCTGCGCCATGGGGTCTTCAGGCGAGAGGCTCTCCTCCAGTTCGCGGCGGATGAAGGGCAACTGGAAGTCAAGGAAATAGGCGTGGCTGGCCTCCAAGTATCTCATCAGCGTCTCCACGGACAGGTTTTCGTCCACGCTGACGTCCTGAAAGCCGTTGATGCTGAAATTCACCACAGCGAGGAACGTGTGCGTGTCCACGTGGTTGAGTTCGCAGGTCTCCCGCACCGTCTTGTCGCCAAAGCCGAGGCTGATGCCAAAACTGCCCAGCATCTGCAGCAGGTCGTAGTTGTCGCGGATGAGGGTTATCATCTTGTCGTCCGCCTCATACATCTTCTGGTTCTTCATCTCTTCTTTCTCTTGTTGGGTGCCATCGTCGCAGCCTCCACGCCATTCGCCTCGGCGCAGATTGCTGCTGCGGCCATGGCGTATGGCAGAGGGATGCACACGTTCCGCTAATGCGCTGCAAATTTACTGCTTTTCCGCAAATAATGGCCTCCCAAGAACAGGGTATTTTTCTTCCCCATGCGCAGATTTGCGTCACAAGTTGTTGTTACCGACGGTGCGCTTGCCCTGTGGAGCCGCCCCTGCAAGGCAAGAAAAAAGCCATCAGCGTTCCCCCTCGGCCTGCTCATTCTGGTGTACTCGTTTAAGAAAACTTAACACAAAAAACGCCTTCTACAGCGGCCTCCGCTAAAAAAAATGTGGAGTGGCTCGAAATATCCAATTCTGGAGTGCTTTCCCTATTCTGTTGATTGTGTGTGGGTTGGGTGCTTTGGCGCTTTTTGTGGGGCACGCTGGCGGAGCAAAAGTGGCACTTTTGCACGTCAAAAGTGCCACATTCGGTCTTCTGCTGTGGCACTTTTGACCTCCAAAAGTGCCACATTTGGACCTCAAAAGTGGCACATTTGCTTCCCGACAGCCCAAAAATGGCCCTCAAACCACCCCCAGACGCACCATCAGCGACCTCCATCTGCCCCCAAACACCCTCTCTTCCGCTCCAGAAGAGAAGAAAACTCTGCACCTTTTTAGACATGACAGTGCAGGGAAAGATACACGAAAAACATGCAGACAAAAGTATGCGGCAAAACACTTGCACGGCCAGCGCCCCAAGCGCTGCGTCCCAGTCAGCACTTTCGCGGCGGGGAAGAACAATGGGACAACCGTGCGGACGGCCACCCACAAAAAGCAGAATAGGGGTGGCCTTCACAGGCGACCCCTCTCTATCTTCAATAGGTATTAGTTTTTAAGGTAAAAAGATTGTTTTCAGGATAACGACGCAAAGGTATTGACAAAAATCAAGAACGCCAAACATTTCGTTGACTTTTTTTCACAGAAATCATTGTTTGCCCACACAATTGCAAATTAGAGGCGCGCAGATTTGGCCAATTCGTAACTTTTCCATACCTTTGCAGCGCGTTAGGAGAAGCACTCCCACCCCACGCCAAAACACGAAAACAACGACTCACAATTCTATCGTCTTATGAAACAAAAGCTCAACAAAGTGTTGGTGCTCGGAAGCGGGGCACTGAAGATCGGACAAGCCGGAGAGTTTGACTACAGTGGTTCACAAGCCCTCAAGGCCCTGCGCCAAGAGGGCATCAAGAGCGTGTTGGTGAACCCCAACATCGCCACCATACAGACCTCGGAAGGCATCGCCGACACCGTCTACTTCCAGCCTGTCACCACCCACTTCGTCACCGAGATCATCAAGAAGGAGCGCCCCGACGGCATCCTGCTGGCCTTTGGAGGACAGACGGCACTGAACTGCGGCACAGAGCTCTACACCACGGGAGTGCTGCAAGAATACGGCGTCAAGGTGCTGGGGACCAGCGTCGAAGCCATCATGGACACCGAGGACCGCGACCGCTTTGTGCGCCGACTGGACGAGATAGAACTCAAGACGCCCGTCAGCCACGCCGTGGAGAGCATGGACGACGCACTGAAAGCCGCGCATGAGATAGGCTTCCCCATCATGGTCAGGTCGGCCTACGCCCTCGGCGGACTTGGCTCCGGCATTTGCCCCGACGAGAAAGCCTTCAGGGAACTGGCGGAAAGCGCGTTCACCTTCGCGCCGCAGATACTGGTGGAGGAGAGCCTGAAAGGATGGAAAGAGATAGAGTTTGAGTGCATACGCGACGCCAACGACCGGTGCTTCACCGTGGCCTCGATGGAGAACTTCGACCCGCTGGGCATCCACACGGGCGAAAGCATCGTCGTGGCCCCCACCTGCTCGCTGACAGACGAACAGGTGAAGATGCTGCAGGACATCACCATACGCTGCGTCCGCCACCTGAACATCGTGGGCGAGTGTAACATACAGTTCGCCTTCAACGCCGAAACCAACGACTACCGCATCATCGAGATCAACGCGCGCCTCTCCCGCTCCAGCGCACTGGCCTCCAAGGCCACCGGCTACCCGCTCGCCTTCGTCGCTGCGAAGATAGCCCTGGGATACACGCTCGACCAGATAGGGGAGATGGGCACCACCAATTCGGCCTACACCGCACCCTCGCTCGACTACATGATCTGCAAGATACCCCGGTGGGACCTGACCAAGTTCCAAGGCGTGTCGCGGCAAATAGGGTCGTCGATGAAGTCGGTGGGAGAAATCATGAGCATCGGACGCTCGTTCGAAGAGATGATACAAAAGGGACTGCGCATGATAGGACAAGGCATGCACGGCTTCGTGGGCAACGACCACACAAGGTTTGACAACCTCGACGACGCCCTCGAAAACCCCACCGACCTGCGCATCTTCGCCATAGCACAAGCCCTGGAGGAGGGCTACACCGTGGAGCGCATCGAGCAGCTGACGAAAATCGACACGTGGTTCCTCACACGACTGAAGCACATCGTAGACCTGAAGCACCAGCTGCAGCAGTACGACTCGCTGGAAGCACTGCCCAACACACTGCTCGAAGAGGCCAAGCGGTGCGGATTCAGCGACTTCCAGATAGCACGTTTCGTGCTCAAGCCCCAGGGCGGAAACATGGAGAAAGAGAACCTCGCCGTGCGCCGACACCGCAAACAGCAAGGCATCACGCCCGCCGTGAAACGCATACCCACCGTGGCCAGCGAGCATCCGGAACTGACCAACTACCTCTATTTCACCTACCACACTCGGCAGACCGACATCGAGTACTACAAGAACGACAAGTCGGTCGTCGTGCTGGGGTCGGGCGCCTACCGCATCGGCTCGTCGGTGGAGTTCGACTGGTGTTCGGTCAACGCCATACAGACGGCGCGCAAACTGGGCTACAAGAGCATCATGATCAACTACAACCCTGAGACGGTCTCCACCGACTACGACATGTGCGACAGACTCTACTTCGACGAGTTGTCGCTCGAACGCGTGCTCGACGTCAT
>Ga0310697_10005774_pt1 | contig 11898 bp, 7 predicted proteins | sample 172DNAGHGlowgp2_FD_203883 | JGI IMG/M metagenome (GOLD analysis project Ga0310697, IMG submission 203883) | Sheep rumen microbial communities from Palmerston North, Manawatu-Wanganui, New Zealand - 1728 DNA GHGlow gp2 (v2) (version 2) | ecosystem: Host-associated > Mammals > Digestive system >... | reverse complement strand
CGTACTGCGGAGAAGAATACAGCCGTGTGCTGAAAAACAGCGGCATAATGATAATGGCGATACCGTCCGAAAACCACCTGTGGGAGCTGAAAAAAGCTGTCTATGACACTCCGTACCGCAATGAGGTGAAGCCGTATGAGCTCGACGGATTCGAGCATATCGGCGTCCGGCACGTCAGCTTTACCATGGAGCTCGGCTGCAAAGAGGACATACGCAGCCTTTTCTCGATGACGCCGTATTACTATAAGACCGGAAAGTGCGAGCAGGAGCGCCTTGAAGCACTTGAGCAGCTCACAGTACAGGCTGATTTTGAAGTATTGACCTATCGCAAGAAATGAGGAGCAAAATATGAAGATTCTTGTCACTGGCGGAACAGTTTTTGCAAGCAGATACACTGCCGGATATTTTGCAGGAAAGGGGCACGAGGTGTACGTGCTCAACCGCGGAACTAAGCCGCAGGAGCCGAATGTACGCCATATCTGTGCGGACAGGCATTCGCTCGGTGATAAGCTGAAGCGGTACAGCTTTGATGCTGTTCTGGACGTGTCGTCATACAGCGAGAATGACGTCCGGGAGCTTCTTGACGCGCTCGGCAGCTTCGGAAGCTACATTTTCGTCAGCTCCAGCGCTGTTTATCCCGAAACTCTGCCGCAGCCGTTCCGCGAGGAGCAGAAGTGCGGTCCGAACGCGATATGGGGCGCATACGGCACGAACAAGCTCGCTGCCGAAAATCTCCTCCGCGAGCGCGTACCACAGGCGTATATACTGCGTCCGCCCTACCTCTGCGGACCGATGAACAACCTCCACCGCGAAGCGTTCGTATTCGAGCGTGCGGAGGGGGATATGCCGTTCTACGTACCGAAGGACGGTTCGATGAAGCTCCAGTTCTTCCACATCGGTGATATGTGCAGGTTTATGGAGCTGCTCCTCGAAAAGCAGCCCGAGCGGCGCATTTTCAACGTCGGCGACCCTGAGCCTGTCGATATAAAGAAGTGGGTCGGGCTTTGCTACGGCGTTCTCGGGAAAAAGCCCGAGCTGCGGTATGTCGGGGCTGATGTTCCGCAGAGGAGCTATTTCCCGTTCTATGATTACGAATACCTGCTCGATGTGACGGCGATGTGCAGCATAATGCCCGATGTTACGCCGCTTGAGCAGGTGCTCTGCGAATCATATGAATGGTTCCGCAGCAACCGTGAACTCATCGTGCGCAAGCCGCTGCACGAATTTATAAGCGAAAACTTTCAGTAAGGGAATGATTCTATGGCACTCGACGGTGCATTTCTGTATGCAGTAAAAAATGAGCTCCAGCCACTCGTCGGCGGAAGGATAGACAAGATACACCAGCCCTCGCGCGAGGAGGTCATTATCTCGATACGTACCCGCTCGGGCAGCAAAAAGCTCTATATCTCGGCAAATGCCGGCAGCGCGCGCGTCCACATCACTGAGAAGTCGGTCGATAATCCGCAGACTCCGCCGATGTTCTGTATGCTGCTGAGAAAGCGCCTCGGCAGCGGAAAGCTCCTCGCAGTGCGTCAGGACGGGCTTGAGCGGATACTCTTCCTCGATTTTGAGTGCGTCAACGAGCTCGGCGACATAGTTACAGTCACCCTCGCCTGCGAGATAATGGGACGCTGCTCGAACCTCATCATCATCGACAACGAGGGCAGGGTCATCGACAGCATCAAGCGTGTGGACGAGGAGATGTCCCGTGAGAGAATGGTGCTGCCGGGAATGAGATACACGCTCCCACCGCGCGATGACAGGCTGAATTTCCTGACCGCCGAGCCGGAGGAGATGACCGCGAGACTGCGCAGTGTGCAGCCGGCGGAGCTCTCAAAGGCGCTTATCCGTGTATTCGAGGGCATATCTCCGGTGCTTGCGAGAGAGTGGACCTTCTTCGCCGGAAGAGGTGCCGAGCTGCGCAGCGATACCGTTGACGGCGACCAGCTCGACCGCCTGCTGTATGCGATAAAACGTACTCGTCAGCAGCTAACGGAAGGGGAATGCTGCTTCTGTGCGGCGTCCGACAGGGACGGGATGCTGAAGGATTTCTCGTTTATCCGCCTGAATCAGTACGGCACACTTATGCTGACAAAGGAGCTCGGCTCCGCATCCGAGCTGCTCGACTATTTCTATTTCGAGCGCGACCGTGCTGCACGTACAAAACAGCGTGCGAACGACCTTTTCAAGCTCCTTGTGAACCTCACCGAGCGCACGTCGCGGCGTATCTCAGTCCAGCAGCAGGAGCTTGCGGAATGCGCCGAAAAGGACAAATTCAAGCTCTGGGGCGACCTCATCTCAGCGAATATCTACCGTATACAGAAGGGCGACAGCTCCGCTGTTGTAGAGAATTTCTACGATGAGAGCTGCCCGAGCATCGAAATAGAGCTCGATATGCGCAAAACACCGGCGCAGAACGCTCAGCGATACTATTCCGAGTACAAGAAGTGCGTGACTGCGGAGGAGAAGCTCGCAGGGCAGATAGAAAAGGGCGAGGAGGAGCTCCAGTACCTCGACAGCGTATTTGATGCGCTCACCCGAGCCGAGTCCGAGAATGACATAATCCAGCTCCGCCTTGAGCTGAGCGAGCAGGGCTATATCCGCTCGGGCGGCGGAAAGGCGAAGCCTCCGAAGGCGCTTCCGCCGATAGAATACAAGTCGAGCGACGGGTACACGATACTCGTCGGCAGGAACAATCACCAGAATGACCAGCTGACCCTGAAATTCGCTGAAAAAACCGATATATGGCTCCATACGCAGACGATAACGGGCTCGCACGTCATCATCGTGACCGACGGCGAGACTCCGCCCGACAAGACTATCGAGGAGGCAGCTGTCATCGCTGCCGTGAACAGCCGCGGACGCAATTCCACGCTCGTTCCTGTGGATTACTGCCTTGCGAGGTATGTGAAAAAGCCCTCGGGCGCGAAGCCGGGAAAGGTCATTTTCACGAACTACAAGACAGCCTTCGTCAAGCCCGATACCGAGCTTGAGCAGAGCCTGAGAGTCTGAGGAAAATGGCTGAGGCGGAAATATCCGATGAAGAACGGGAAAAATCCCAAAAGGGGGAGTAAGATATGAATATTCGCTCGACAGGCTACGGCTCTGTATATGAAAGCGGCTACCGTTTCAGGCGCGGACCCGAAAGCGGAGTCTATCTGCTCGTGCTCGCTCACAGCAGGATATGCTTCCGTTTCGGCGGCAGGAAAGCAGTGCTCCCCGAGGATACGCTCATTATATATGACGGCAGCTGCGAGGTGGACTACGCTGCCGAGGACGAAAGCCTTGTATGCAGCTGGGTGGAGTTCGATGCAGCAGGCGACAGCGAATTCCTTGAGCCGCTCGAGCTGATATACGATCTTCCGCTGCGATTCGCAGATACTGCTTTTATTGCGGAGCTTATGCGGAATATCACATCTGAGTATTACTCGATGAACAGTCACAGGCTGAAGATCACGGACGCTATGCTGAAAACACTGCTGCTGAAGGCGGAAGAGCGCTGCACTATGCGTGAGAGCGGTCAGGCACCGTCAGCCGAGCCGCACTACAACCTGCTCATCGAGCTGCGCGAGAAGATATACCGCAATCCGCAGAGAAAGTGGAATGTCGACCTTATGGCGGCGGACGTGAATATGTCGCGCTCATACTTTCAGCACGTCTACCGTGAGATATTCGGTGTTTCGTGTATGACCGACGTAATAAACGGTAAGATAGAGAAGGCGAAGGAGATACTCAGCGAGACCGGCTGCACCGTCTCACAGGTCGCGGCGATGTGCGGTTACGACAACGAGGAGCATTTTATGCGCCAGTTCAAGAAGATAGTCGGAGTCACACCGACCGGCTACAGGAAGAAAAGCTGAGCCGCAGAGCAAGTCTGTTGCCCGGATATAACATTTTCCGATAGGTATTGACAAATATCTGTCACCGTAGTATAATTAATTCATACCTTATCAAGAGCGGCGGAGGAAACAGGTCCTGTGAAGCCCGGCAACCTGACATTCAAGGTGCTAAATCCTGCGGTATATACCGAAAGATGAGGAACATGAACGAGGTTCAGTACGCGCGTCTTTCCGGACGCGCTTTCTTTTTGGTAAGGAAAGATTTATTTTTGGAGGAAACAATATGAAAAAGTTCTTTACTTCGGAGTCGGTAACGGAAGGACATCCCGATAAGATCTGCGACCAGATCTCCGATGCTGTCCTCGATGCCATGCTTGAGCAGGACGAGAATTCCCGTGTTGCCTGCGAGACTATCGTAACTACAGGTATGGTGCTCTGTATGGGTGAGATCTCTACAAAGGCGAGAGTCGACATTCCCTCGATCGCACGCAAGGTCATCTCTGACATCGGCTATGACAGAGCAAAATACGGATTCGATGCACACACCTGCTCGGTGCTCACATCTATAGATGAGCAGTCGCCGGACATCGCTATGGGCGTGGATGAGGCTTTCGAGTACCGCGAGCAGAACAGCGACAGCGACGGTCTCTCAAACGGTGCAGGCGATCAGGGCATCATGTTCGGTTATGCCTGCAACGAAACTCCCGAGCTTATGCCGCTCCCCATTTCGCTCGCTCACAAGCTCGCTCTCCGTCTCACAGAGGTGAGAAAGGACGGCACTCTCCGCTATCTCCGCCCCGACGGAAAATCACAGGTAACTGTTGAATACGACGACGGCAGACCTGTCCGCGTCGATGCAGTAGTTGTTTCGTCTCAGCATTCCGCTGATATTTCCCTTGAGCAGCTCAGAAGCGACATCGAGGAGACAGTTATCCGCGAGGTCATCCCGGCTGAGCTTATGGACGAGAATACAAAAATATTCATCAATCCCACCGGACGCTTCGTTGTGGGCGGACCTCAGGGCGACAGCGGTCTTACGGGACGCAAGATAATCGTTGATACATACGGCGGATATTCACGCCACGGCGGCGGAGCATTCAGCGGCAAGGACCCGACAAAGGTTGACCGCAGTGCTGCTTATGCTGCAAGATATATCGCCAAGAACATCGTTGCAGCAGGTCTTGCTGACAAGTGCGAGGTCCAGCTCTCATACGCTATCGGCGTAGCAAAGCCTATCTCGATACTTGTTGACACATTCGGCACAGGCAAGGCAGACGAGGAAAAGCTCGCGGACGCTGTTGCAAAGGTGTTCGACCTCAGACCTTCCGCTATCATCAAGATGCTCAACCTCAGAAAGCCGCAGTACAGACAGCTCGCTGCATACGGTCATATGGGACGCGAGGACCTCGGTGTTGCATGGGAGAAGACAGACAGAACAGAGGCTCTCAGAGCTGCTGTTCTCTGATAAAAGATATATTAACGGGCTCACTCGGGAATATCCCGGGAGAGTCCGTTTTTTTGTTCAGTGAGCAGAGTTCCGCATCAGATAAAGTTCACAGAAAGTTTACCATTATGACCAAATATTGCGGCGGTTGCGGTTGAATTTTCAGCAAATCGGTGGTATAATCATAATAAGAATACTATACGTGGAATGACGCGGCAATAGTAATAGCAAAGCTGGTGAAATGTATGCTTAACGGACGAAAAATAGTCTCACTCTGTACCTCAAGACTGAATGACATCGACAATATCAGGTTCATAATGCAGCTGAACAAGGGACTGAAGGAACTGAATGCCTCGCTGTTCATATATAATGTAAGTACCGACCTCTACTGGAGCGATGATAATATCCGCGCAGAATCGGCAGTTTTCGGGCTCGTTGATATGCAGATGACCGATGTGGTCATAGTAATGTACGAGAGAATAAAGAACAAGACCGTCACTGACAAAGTCATCGAATCCGCCCACAGACACAATGTGCCGGTGATCATCGTAGACGCTCAGCGCGATGACTGCATCAGCATATGCTTCGATTACAAAAAAGGCTTCGAGGAGGTCGTGCGCCACGTTATCGAGTTCCACGGAGCTAAAAAGCCGCATTTTCTCGGCGGCTTCAAGGGGAATATCTTCTCTGACGAGCGTATGGAGGTATTCAGGAAGGTCATTGAGGAGAACGGCATAGAGTTCACCGAGGATATGGTCAGCTACGGAAATTTCTGGGCTAAGCCTGCACGTGAGGCAGCTGAGGCTCTGCTCGCGAAGGGGAATATCCCCGATGCGATAATATGTGCGAACGATATTATGGCGCTGAATGTCTGTGCTGTGCTTTTTGAGCACGGATACAAGGTGCCGGACGATATTATCGTTACCGGATTTGACGGCATCGACGAGATAAACCTTTCGATACCGCGTATGACGTCGAGCTACTGCGGCTGTGCAGCTTCTGTCCCGAGTATAGTTGATGCTTTGACGAAGCTGTTCAATGAGGGCGTAAAGACCGGCAGCTACCTCGTCGAGCCCGAGCTGATAATCAACAGCTCCTGCGGCTGTGACAACAGCGATGATGAGCTGCGCGACGGTATCATCAGAAGCTTCAATGACCGCTTCTACCGCTATCAGGATGACAGCGTGGTGCTTTCGGCTATCGCGGAGAGTATGCAGAGCTGCACCGACATCGTCGACTGCGCCTGCAAGCTTTTCACAGACAAGATAAGAGACCTCGTCTGTATCATAAATAAGGAGTGTATCGACGCGAGGAAGAATTATTTCGCCGAAGGACCGCGTATGGATTTTCCGGAGGAGATGTTCGTTTTCTTCGACAGCGACCTCTCTTCCTTCCGTCAGCGTCCGTTCAAGCGCAGGGACATTATCCCAAATCTTGACAAGATCGTTGAAAACGGCGATCCGCTGATCTTCAACGTTATCTCATATATGAACGTTCCGCTCGGATATACCTGCTTCCACTTCTCGGACTATGATATAGTCGATTTCTGCAAGATACCGCAGATAGTCAATACTGTCGGCAGCGGTCTCGGCGGATATGTGAACCTGAAATATCAGCTCTACCTCACCGCACGGATCGAAAGAATGTACAAGTTCGATTCACTCACGGGGCTCTATAACCGCCTCAGCTTCAGCAACGAGTTCGAGCAGCGCAAGCGCAGCCTTATGGGGCAGAAGGTGCCTGTGACTGTGATACTTGTCGACCTCGACGGACTCAAGTACATAAATGACAACTACGGTCACGGGGCAGGTGATAACGCTATCCGCACAGTTGCGCAGGCGCTGAAGAGTTCATGTCCGGAGGACGCGATATGCGTCCGTTTCGGCGGAGACGAGATGCTTGCCGTTATAACGGGCAACTGCGTCCCCGAGCAGATAAAGTACGACATAAACTGCAAGCTCAACCGCTATAACACTACGGAGGGCAAGCCGTATCTCATTGCTGCAAGTATGGGCATTTACCGTACTGATACAACGCAGAATACCGATTTCGAGTTCCTCGTAAAGGAGACCGATGCGGATATGTATGCGGAAAAGATAGCAAAGCGCAGACACTTGAATGGATAATTGATATGTAAAAGGGCTGTTGAATCACTCAACAGCCCCTTTATGATTTTTCGTGTGCATAATTAGAATTATTACAATACAATATATCAGTTAATGAGCACTATATATCATTGAATCCTGCGAAAATATGGTATATAATACGAACATAGGGAAATGCGGGGGGATCAGATGTGGATACGCCACACCCCCCAAAGTAAAAATCATTATATTCATTACGAAGCTTGGAAATTTGGAGGGAATTAAAAATGAAAAACTCTTTATTCGCAAAGAGGACCGCTGCGGCAGCTTTCTCAGCGGTAATGTCTATCACAGCAGCAACAGGTACTATTACAAGTGCGTTCATCACAAACCTCTCTGATACGGCTTTGACAGCCGCTGCAGCTGAAAGCAGCGTGAAGGTGCTTTCAGCTGTAGGATATGGCGAGGGAATGTATGCAACGTGGTCATCGGTATCGGGCGCTTCCGGCTACAACGTTTATGTTGACGGCAAGAAGATAGACTCGATGCTCATCAGACAGTACCCCGGCTTTATGAGAGCCGATGCGGTAGGTCTGAAGGCAGGCTCGCACACGATGAAGATAGTCCCCATCATCAACGGAAATGAGGACAGCTCAAAGGCTGGCGAGACAAATGCAACAGCTTCCGCTCACAAGCGCGAGGGCTTCGGCTTTGTGAACGGTTCGTCTTCGGGTGCTTACAACGATGACGGTACTCTCAAGAGCAACGCAGCTGTCATTTATGTCACAAATGCAAACAAGGACACAGTAAGCGTATCGCTCCCCGATAAGAAGGGAAATAACGTTCAGCTCACAGGCGTTCAGAACATCATAACGAATCTCAAGAGCAACACAAAGGTCGGTCCCGTATGTATCAGATTCATCGGCAATATCACCGACCCGTCCGTCCTCAACAAGGGAGACCTCTACGTTGACACAGTTACCTGCGGTCTTACTATTGAGGGTATCGGAAACGATGCAACTTTCAACGGCTTCGGTCTCGTGCTGAAGAACACATCGAACTGTGAGGTACGCAACATCGGCTTTATGAACTGCAACAGCTCAGAGGGCGATGACTGCGGACTCCAGCAGGGCAACGACCATATCTGGGTACACAACTGCGATTTCTTCTACGGCGATGCAGGCTCTGATGCTGACCAGGCTAAGGGTGACGGCGCTCTCGATACAAAGAAGTCGTCTTACGTAACTCACTCCTTCAACCACTTCTGGGACAACGGCAAGTGCAACCTTCAGGGTATGAAGGACGAGACTACGAGCAACTATATAACATATCACCACAACTGGTATGACCACTCCGACTCGCGTCACCCCCGTATCAGAACGTGCTCGGTTCACGTTTACAATAACTACTTCGACGGCAATGCAAAGTACGGCGTAGGTGTAACGATGACATCCTCGTGCTTCGTCGAGAACAACTATTTCCGCAACTGCAAGTACCCCATGCTCAGCTCGATGCAGGGCTCTGATATCGCAACAGGCGGCACATTCTCCGGCGAGGACGGTGGTATCATCAAGTCCTTCGGCAATGTTATGAGCGGTCAGAAGGCTTTCGTCACCTACCAGCAGAACGGTTCTGACTTCGATGCATATGAGGCTTCCTCGCGCAATGAGAAGGTCCCCTCAAATGTAAAGACGAAGCAGGGCGGCACCACATACAACAACTTCGATACAGATTCGGGCATTATGTACAGCTACACAGCCGACAGCGCCGAGAACGTTCCGGCAGTCGTAAAGGCTGGCGCAGGACGTGTTGACGGCGGCGATTTCAAGTGGCAGTTCACTTCCGCTGACGATGAGGACTATGCTGTAAATTCTGCTCTCAAGAGCGCACTCGTAAATTACAAGGATTCGATCACCGCTATCGGAAGCGGATTCAAGGACGATAACACTCCGGCTCCCGTTGTTACTACTACAAAGGATCAGCCTGTCGTTACTACAACTCAGACTCCGGCAGTGACAGACATCCAGACAACTACAACGACCGCAACTTCACAGGGCACAGTTACTCCGCCCGCTGTGAACGGGAATGCTCCCTTTACAGGCGATAATGTCATCTACGCTTCACCCAGCGGCGGCGGAGACGGAAAGACCGTAAATTCGCCTACAGACGTTCTTACAGCGATAAAGAACGTGCCGGCAGGAGGTTATATCTACCTCCTCGAGGGCACATATAAATACACAGACACCATCACGATCGAGGAGTCCAATGCAGGCGCACAGGGCAAGTACAAGACTATCGCTGCTTATCCCGGCGCCAGTGTAAAGTTTGACTTCACAGGTCAGGCTGTGGGCACCTCTGCAAGAGGCTTCGCGCTTGACGGAAGCTACTGGCACTTCTACGGCTTCACCATTGCCAATGCCGGCGATAACGGTATGCTTCTCTCCGGCGACAACAACATCATCGAAATGATGGTGTTCGACGGCAACCAGGACACAGGTCTCCAGCTCTCGCGTCTCAATACCTCTTACAATACCATTGCTCAGTGGCCGACAAACAACCTCATAAAGAACTGCACATCGCGCAATAACTGCGACGATGCCACAATGGAGAACGCTGACGGCTTCGCTGCAAAGCTCACCTGCGGCGAGGGAAATGTATTCGACGGCTGTATCTCCTACAACAACTCCGATGACGGCTGGGATCTCTACGCTAAGGAAGCGACCGGTCCTATCGGCGTGGTAACTATCAAGAACTGTATCGCATTCCGCAACGGCTTCACCGAGGGCGGAAAGGGCTACGGCGACTGCGACGGAAACGGCTTCAAGCTCGGCGGCGGCGCTGTAGGTACACGCCACAAGGTCGAGAACTGCCTCGCATTCGAGAACCTCAACTGCGGCTTTACAGACAATAACAATCCGCTCTTCGGCGATATGAAGGACTGCACAGCCTACAACAACGGTATCGGCGGCAAAGGAAAGGGCAACTACTTCGTTTACAGATGCGCTTCCGATGCAACTCTTGTGAACCTTATGTCCTACTACAGCACAGGCAAGGTTTCTAAGACGAATGCACCCGGCATAAAGCTTGCAACAGACAAGTTCGTCGGCAAGATGACGAATTCTATCCAGTTCAACAACAACGGCAATTACTACTACAACAAGAATCAGGTCGATATGACGAGCGGCGCTAAGATAGGCGATGTTGTAAAGCCCGCAGACGGCGACTTCATCTCACTTGACGTTCCTGCTATGGGCACTGATTTCCACAAGGCATGGAGAAACGCTGACGGTTCACCCAAGCCCGGCGGATTCGCAGAGACAAACGGCACATACAAGAGCCTCGGCTACCATATGGCTTCCGGTATCTCACAGAAATCTGCTCCGGCAGTATATGCTGACGGTCAGACTCCTCCTCCTGTGACTACAACTACTGAGTCTGCGACAACAACAACTACTACTGAGACAACTACAACAACAGCAGAGCCCACAACAACTACTACGACTGAGAGCACGACCACAACTACTGCAACAGTTCCGGTCAATACAGTTCTCGGCGATGCGAACCTCGATAAAAAGGTTTCTATCTCAGATGCAGTTGCTATCCTCCAGTTCATCGCAAACAAGGACAAGTACGGACTCAATGAGCAGGCACTCGACAACGCCGATGTATATGCAAGAGGCGACGGTGTAACGGCAAGAGACGCACTCTCCATTCAGAAGCTTGACGCAGGCGCTATCACATCTCTCCCCGAGAACGCATAAGCGCGGTGTCCGCGCAGCCTGTATCGCGTCATAGATGATTCGTAACGGAAGTTATCTCCGCGAATCAGGCGTGTACATAAGGCAAGCTCCGAAAAGAACGGTGTCCGCGCAGCCTGTATCGCGCCATAGATGATTCGGAACGGAAGAGATCTCCGCGCACCGGATGTGTTCATAAGGCAAGCTCCAGGAAGCGCGGTGTCCGCGCAGCCAGTGTCGCGGCAGAACTGCTCCGGAACGGAAGAGACCTCCGCGCACCCGGCTACATACAACCGGCAAGCTCCAGGAATATAATGATATAAGAAAAAGAGGACTCTTCGGAGTCCTCTTTTTCTGTCTATCTGATAACTGCAAATGCCTGTTTAAGATTTGATACGGGTATCAGCTCGATGTCGTAGCTATCCTTGTCCAGCCCGGACATACACTGCTTCGGGATAACAGCGCGTCTGAAGCCCATTCGCTCTGCCTCCTTTATGCGCTGAGAGGCGTGTGATACAGAGCGTATCTCGCCGCCGAGCCCTATCTCGCCGAATGCGACGAGCTCCTCATCTATCTCCTTGTCCATTATGCCGGAATAAAGCGACATTGCAACAGGAAGGTCGGCTGCCGGCTCGTCAAGGCGGAATCCGCCGACGATGTTGAGGTATACGTCAAGGCTGCCCATAAATACGCCGAGCCGCTTTTCAAGCACCGCGATGATGATGTTCAGCCTGTTGAAATCAAAGCCCGTAGCCATTCTCCTCGGTGCAGCATAGCTCGTTTTTGCCGCAAGC
>Ga0310697_10005773_pt1 | contig 11898 bp, 11 predicted proteins | sample 172DNAGHGlowgp2_FD_203883 | JGI IMG/M metagenome (GOLD analysis project Ga0310697, IMG submission 203883) | Sheep rumen microbial communities from Palmerston North, Manawatu-Wanganui, New Zealand - 1728 DNA GHGlow gp2 (v2) (version 2) | ecosystem: Host-associated > Mammals > Digestive system >... | reverse complement strand
GCCAAAAAACTTGCTGCCACAAAGAAACAAGACCCCACACTGATGACAAAAGAGGAATTCATATCCAAAATCAAACATTCAGAAGAACAAATAGCCAATGGCGAAGGCATGGAGATGCTTCCCAATGAAGACTTAACTTCTTTTCTAAAACGAAACGGCTATGACTTATAAAATAATAATTTCTCCTATAGCAGCAAGACCTTCAACGATTGGCAAAAAGTGAGCCTAAAGCATTTGCAAAAGCGACTCGTTTTATTGAGGAACTTAAAGTACATCCTAAAACAGGAACAGGTCATCCAGAACCATTGAAAGGAAAGCCAGAGGGTAGATGGAGCAGAAAAATCACTCACAAACACCGACTCGTATATCGTATATTTGAAACAGAAATATATGTAGACGTTTTAGCTGCATACGGGCATTATGGAGACAAATAAATTCAAATTATATAGACAAACCAAAAAGTAAAGATATGTACAGAACACACACATGTGGCGAATTGCGCATAGATGACTCCGGCAAGCAAGTGACTTTGTCGGGCTGGGTTCAGCGCGTTCGCAAGATGGGCGCCATGACATTCGTGGACTTACGCGACCGTTATGGTCTGACCCAATTAGTATTCAACGAAGAGACAAACGCCGACTTATGCGGAGAGGCAAACAAACTTGGTCGTGAGTATGTTATACAGGTGACCGGAACAGTCAACGAGCGTTACAGCAAGAACGCAAACCTCCCAACCGGCGATATAGAGATTATCGTAGACAAACTAAACATACTGAATGCCAGCGAGATTCCTCCGTTCACCATCGAGGACAACACCGACGGCGGTGACGACATCCGTATGAAATACCGTTACCTGGACTTACGCCGCAATGCCGTCCGCAAAAACCTTGAACTTCGTCACAGGATGTGTATAGAAGTGAGGAATTACTTGTCAGACCTGGGTTTCCTGGAAGTGGAGACTCCTATGCTTATAGGCAGCACACCGGAAGGCGCCCGCGACTTTGTGGTTCCTTCACGCATGAATCCAGGCCAGTTCTATGCCTTGCCTCAGAGTCCTCAGACCTTGAAGCAGTTGCTCATGGTGTCGGGGTTCGACCGTTATTTCCAGATTGTGAAATGTTTCCGCGACGAAGACCTTCGTGCTGACCGTCAGCCGGAATTCACCCAGATAGACTGCGAGATGTCGTTCGTCACGCAGGAAGACGTGATTCAAACCTTCGAAGGAATGGCAAAGCATCTTTTCAAAGTGCTGAGAGGAGTGGAATTCGACGGTCCGTTCTTGCGTCTTCCTTGGTCGGAAGCTATGCGCCGCTTCGGAAGCGACAAGCCCGACATGCGTTTCGGCATGGAATTTGTGGAACTCGACGACCTGTTGAAGACCGGCAGTTTCCCAGTGTTCGACAATGCCGCTTATATAGGCGGTATCTGCGCCCCGGGTTGTGCCGTATACACCCGCAAGCAGCTTGACCAGCTCACCGAGTTTGTGAAACGTCCTCAAATCGGAGCCAAAGGATTGGTTTATGCCCGCGTTCAGGAAGACGGCAGCGTGAAGTCGAGTGTCGACAAGTTCTACAGCCAGGATGAGTTGCAGGCATTGAAAGAGAAGATGGGTGCCAATGTTGGTGACCTGATCCTCATCCTTTCCGGTGAGGATGCCATGAAGACCCGCAAGCAACTGTGTGAACTCCGTCTGGAGATGGGCGAACGCCTTGGCCTGCGCGACAAGAACAAGTTTGCGTTGCTGTGGGTGACCGAATTCCCAATGTTTGAATGGAGCGAGGAGGAAGGTCGCCTGATGGCCATGCACCACCCGTTCACACACCCGATGGACGAAGATATAGCCCTGCTCGACAGCGACCCGGCATCTGTCCGTGCCGATGCCTATGACATGGTTTGCAACGGTGTGGAAGTAGGCGGTGGTTCCATCCGTATCCACGACCCGGAACTACAGGCCAAGATGTTCGAGATTCTCGGCTTCACTCCTGAGAAAGCCCAGGAGCAGTTCGGCTTCTTGATGAACGCCTTCAAATATGGAGCTCCGCCTCATGGAGGTCTGGCCTACGGACTCGACCGCTGGGTGAGCCTCTTCGCAGGGCTTGACTCCATCCGCGACTGCATCGCATTCCCTAAGAACAACTCCGGTCGCGACGTAATGCTTGATGCTCCTGCAGCACTCGACCAGTCGCAACTCGACGAACTGCAGCTGAAACTTGACCTAAAAGAATAGCATTTATATTTTAACATATTTTAAATATTATTATAAAAGAGGGTGTGTCAAAATGACACACCCTCTTTTTTTTATTTATTTAGCCACAGTCCTTGTTGAACGGACGGGATGACTATATGACCGGTATCCGTCGACAGGGATTTCCTCGTCGGGTTCTTCGAGGGAGCCCATTTTCGGCAGCTTGAAAGCAATATATTTAATAGTCATTCCACGTTCGAGCCACATCTGCTCGTAATATGTTTGGATTTGTGTAAGCGACGGGTCGGAATCATTTTCCGACTGCGCATAAAGATCATCGGTGGACTGAAGCACATCCAGATGGTTGCGTTCAGCCATGATGGATGTGTAGGTATAGAGGAAAGGAGAATCCGTTTTGAGGTTTATGACACCTCCGTCAACGAGAAACTTACGATAGCGTTCAAGAAAGAATGTGCTTGAAAGACGTTTTGTGGCTTTTTTCATCTGCGGGTCGGAGAAAGTGAGCCATATTTCGCTCACCTCGTCTTCGGCGAAGAATTCATGTATGAACTCGATGCTGGTACGCAGAAACGCCACATTCTGCATGCCTTCGTTAAGAGCCGCCTGAGCTCCATGCCACATGCGTGCCCCCTTGATGTCCACACCGATGAAATTCCTGTCGGGATAACGCCTCGCCAATCCGATGGTATATTCACCTCTCCCGCATCCCAACTCCAAAACGATAGGGTTGTCATTATGGAAAAACCCGGAATGCCACTTTCCTTTCATGGCAAATCCATCCTGCTTCAGCACCCAGAAGGGACACTGAACGACGAGAGGATTCTGATCCATGTCAGCGAATTTGGCGAGTTTTCCTTTGCCCATATTTTTTGAGTTGAAAGTTGAGAGTTGAAAGTTGAATGTAGATAGTTGAGAGTTGAAAGTCACTACAAACAACTTGTCAACTTGTTTACTTGTCAACTTGTTTACTAATCAATTAAAATCACATATCCACGATTTGGGTCCAGTTGTGAGTATCCGGTTCGATTCCGTACTGGATGTTGCGTAGGTGTTCGAAGAGTTTGCGGCTCACAGGTCCCGGTTCTTCTCCGAAGTCGTAGCGCTTGCCGGTTTCGAGGTCGTCAATATAAGATATTGGAGATATTACCGCTGCCGTTCCACAAGCGCCAGCCTCTTCAAATGTGCTGAGTTCCTCTTCCGGAATCTGTCTGCGTTCCACCTTCATCCCGAAGTCTTCCGCCAGTTGCATGAGGCTCTTGTTAGTGATGGAAGGTAGTATGGAAGTAGACAGCGGAGTGACATATGTGTTATCCTTGATTCCGAAGAAGTTGGCAGCGCCGCATTCGTCGATATATTTCTTTTCCTTGGCATCGAGATAGAACTCACATGCATATCCCAGGTCGTGCGCCTTCTTGTTGGCAAGCAGGGATGCTGCATAGTTTCCACCCACCTTATATATACCTGTGCCGAGCGGTGCCGAGCGGTCGTGGTCGCGTATGATGACATACGGATTGGAAGCGAACCCACCTTTGAAATAAGGTCCCACCGGTGTGACGAAGATGAGGAAGAGGTATTCCTGTGAAGGATGCACACCCACCTGTGCGCCTGTTCCGATGAGTAGCGGACGCACATAGAGTGTAGCACCGCTTTCGTATGGCGGAATGAATCGTTCGTTGAGTTTCACCACTTTCTTCACCATGTTGATGAACAATTCCGTAGGCACTTCCGGCATGAGAATACCTCTGCAAGTGGACTGCAGACGTGCGGCATTTTCGTCAGGTCGGAAGATACGCACTTTTCCGTCAGGACATCTGTATGCTTTCAGTCCTTCAAAGGCTTCCTGTCCATAGTGGAGGCTTGTGGCTGCCATGTGGATAGGAATTGTTTCCTCGCTGCACGTTTCGATTTCTCCCCATTGTCCGTTACGGAAATAGCAACGAACATTATAGTCGGTTTTGTGATAGCCAAATCCCAGATTCGACCAATCCAATTTCTCTGCCATAATAGTTACGTTTTAATATAGTTTTGGTGTATTATGATGCAAATTTACAAAAAAATTGGTGAAATGACGTCAATATGCAACATTAAATATTATTGCTGTCGGGTAAAAAATATAATTTGAAAGGGCATAGGGGCATACTGCTAAGATTGTGCGTTTGTGGGTTATACAAGATGTGGATTAATAGCACAAAAAAAATTCTTTTTATGAGTAGAAAGGGGTATGGGTGTCGGAAACGAGTACGAAGGACCGGGGTGTGATGAAATACTTGATGTACAAGCCATAAAAAGAAGAAAAAAACAGTTCATGGGATGAACTGCAAAAAACCGCTTCGCGGAAAAAAGGGAAACCGGGGCGTTTGTGGTTGTAAGAAAGATGTTGAAGGACGTCAAAAGCGTGATGGCGTAGGTGGGACAGCCGGGAGGTTCGTTCGTTGGTTGTGGGTCCGCTGCGGGCGAGCATAAAGCGTCACACCTACTGGTTCGGGGTTTGGTACAATGATGATTGTGCTCTCGGTTACAAATACTATATGCACAAACGGCACATTTTTTTACAAAATGATTTTGAGAAAAAAACAAAAAGATGTATTTTTGCAGACAAATCCGAAGTTCAACTTTTAATTTGTCCGCAATATGATATTTGAAAGACATCTTACATCTATAATCAAAGACACACTTCAATTCTTACCTATTGTTACATTGACAGGCCCTCGTCAGTCGGGAAAGACCACCTTGTGCAGAAAATTATACAATCACTTGCCATATGTCAATTTGGAAGATATCTCATCACTAAATGAAATAGAAGACGATCCTAAAGGTTTTTTATCAAGATATCCATCAGGACTTGTGATTGATGAGGCACAACGCTTTCCAGAGATTTTCTCCTATTTGCAAGTAATAGTGGATGAGGACCGTTTCGAAGAAAAAAATCATAGACATTATATTGTCACAGGAAGTTCAAATTTTTCGCTTGTCAAATCAATATCACAGTCAATGGCAGGCCGTACATCTGTCAACACATTATTACCATTGTCAGTAAAAGAGATATGTTCTCAATTTCCCGATTCTAGCACATCCGAATTAATTCTAAAAGGAGGGTATCCTGCCATTTGGACAAGCCAAAATGATGGCCGGCAATTGCTTCTGGCTAATTATCATACCACGTATGTGGAACGTGATTTACATTATTTAGTAAATATAAAGGACCTTCACTCTTTTAATCTCTTTATCCGTCTTTGTGCTGGACGAATAGGTACAGAACTGAATATATCGTCTTTGTCTGTTGAGGTTGGGGTCAGCACAACAACTATAAGATCATGGCTCAGTGTGCTGGAAGCTTCCTATATCATCTATCTGTTGCCACCATTCCATGCAAACATAAACAAAAGACTCGTTAAAGCTCCTAAGTTATACTTTGTGGATACAGGCTTGGCATCTTGGCTTTTGGGGATTAACACAACAGACCAACTAGACGTGCATCCAATGCGTGGTCCTTTATTTGAGAACCTTGTGGTGAATGAAGCCATCAAACTTGGAATTAATCAAGGGACACCATTTCATTTGTATTTCTATCGTGACAAAGGTCAGCATGAAGTGGACTTAATAAAGGAAAATCCCAACGGAACTCTTCAGATATTTGAGATCAAAGCAAGTAAAACGTACAGAAGCGATTATTTTAAAAACATAAACTATTTAAAATCGCTAATAGGCAATCAGATTGTGTCAAGCCAGGTGGTTTACGATGGTTCCCAGGAACATTATAAAAAAGATAATGGCTATTTGAATTTCAGGAATATCAATATGTGACAATAAATTCTTCCCTCTTCCAAGTCTCTTCAACAATAATGAATGTCTATTAATAAGCTGAACTGTAATTCTTGCTGAATGATGGTCTATCATTATCATCTGCACATCCTCCAACGGCCTTAACACTTCTTCGTCAGTTTGCCTGTCGGCAATAACAATCTTCCCACCTCTCAGGGACATTTCTTATGCTGATTCAATCACTAAAGTTTGCTTAGCCTTTTTTTTGCCAAGTTATAAAAAAAACGGATAATAATTCTATTTGTTTTCATAAAAGAAGTTTTTTTGAAAACAAAAAAACTTCTTTTATGAGTAGAAGTGCTAAGATTGCGCGTTTGTGGATTATGCAAGCATTAAATTATCTTCAAACAATAAAGCAAGGGAGTTTCATTACCAATCCTCAGAATTCAGACAAAAACCCGGCGGTTTCAGACAAAAAAGCAGTCAAAACTTTGCCGACAGAAAAATTACATATAGTTTTGCAGTCATAAAAACACATTATTTATAATAAATTTATTTTTTAACCTAAACCATTACAATTTTATGAAAAAGAATTTCTTAGCAATTGCATTAAGCATTATCTCAACGCTTTGTGTTGCACAAGTAAAACCGGAAAAGTTTTTAGGCATTGCCGTCAACGAGGAAGACTCCGTATATTATGCGAATCAGGCCGAGGCCTGGCATAACGAGATAAAGCAAAACCCGAGAAACGAAACCGCATGGAAATACTACTACATGGCAAGTCATTACGAAGCGATGTACCAGGAAATCTACGACAGCGGGATGATGGACAGCCTTATGGAAGATATGAGCAAGCATATTCCGGGAACATACACATATTACTATTGCAAATACAGGGAGTCGAGAGGTGAGAGTATCGCCAAAGAATATGCGGAGAAAGCCCTGCAGATGCTTCCTGCAGATAAAGACTTCTTCGATTATGACAACTGGGTGGCATACCTGTTTTTTCAGAACCGCACCTCAGAATTGAAGCAACTCGCCAAAGAATACTACAATAGCGGCATATATTCGGATTATGTGTTGGAAAGTAGCCGCAACGAACTAGCCGGGATGGAGAGGAATGCCATATATGTAGGTACAACCGACATGGACATCATCCCGAAGCTGTTGCTGATATACGGAAATGAGGAGCATACAGACAAAAGCATCATAAAGGGAGGCTCCGACCTTTTGGATTCGGATTTTCAGGACTTAACCTTCAAACATTTAGGCTTAAACGAAAAATTCGAGATTGAAGTGGACGAAGAATTCGCCTCTCAATTTGAGAATGATGAAGAACTGGATGAATATATGGGTGCTTACAAATATGATTCATACGACACAATCCATTTCATCTACAAATTCATCATGGATCACACCGGCCGCCCCCTTTATTTTTCCAGGATGAATTTGATGGGTTATGAACCATGGATAGGCAACCTTATGGGCGAGGGATTTGCCTTGAAATACCATAAGTTATCCGAAGGTGTCACAAAGTCCAACGTCTTGGAAAAGTTGAAATACAACTGTGAAAACGTATATAAAATGGATTTTCTTAAACGTCGTGTTGTTGACGAGCGTTGTAATTGCTGTTATTCATTTGCATCGATATGGAACGATGTTCTTTCATGGCTGTGCGTGAAATACAAGAAAGACGGCAACGAAAAGAAATTCAAGGAAACTAATGAGTTGATGCGAAGCATATATGAGGGTATGGATTATGACGATTTTCAGATTAAGGAACTGATGGAACTTCTTGATGAATTCATGGAGGATAATACAGAAGAAGTAATAGAAGAATAAAAATAAACAAGCAAAATATTTTATCATCAAAAACTTCAATATTATGAAAAAGCTACTAATGTTATTGACGGTAATGATGTTTTCAACCGTCATGAATGCCCAGATTTCATATGATTACTGGGTTTGCACCGGCAACCATGTAAATATAAGGAAAGGTCCTGGAACGAGATACGGCATCAACGAATTGTTCAACTTGTCAGGACAGTTGAACAAGGGCGCTATAGTAATGGATCTTGGTGAAAAAAGAAACGGATTCATTAAGGTGTATAACATTTCCGGCGGCAATGGAAGACAGACCGTAGGATGGGTGTCTGCAAGGTACCTTCGCAAAGCCTGTTACAAATGCAACACTATAGATTTCAGATATGAAACCATCGAACATCAGCGCTTCCCAGCTTGTCCTGAATGCGGGAGGAAAGAGATATGGTATGACCATGACAAATATGCAAATTGACAGAAATAATAATCCATAACAGAAAAAGACCTCTGCCTGATTTGGCGGAGGTCTTTTAATTGACGGGTATTAAAACATCTAATTTTCAATGTATTGTATTTACTTTTGAAGTTGTTGTTACTTTCATTTGATTCGCATTCAATCCAAATTACTCGTAGAGCAAGAAGTGAGATTCGCATTTGCCTGAAACATGTTTTGGCTGGTATGAGTTGCTGGCGTAGTGCTAAGATTGTGCGTTTGTGGGTTATGCAAGATGTTGGATTAAAAGGATAAAAAAACTTCTTTTTATGAGTAAAAGGAGGTATGTTTGTCTGAAACGAGAACGAAGGACCGGGGTGTGATGAAATACTTGATGTGTAAGCCATAAAAAGAAGAAAAAAACAGTTCATGGGACGAACTGCAAAAAACCGCTTCGCGAAAAAAAGGGAAACCTGCCGATTGTTTTCTTTTTACGCGAATAGTGCGAAGGGTTGCTCTAACGAGCAATTGAGAACGTAGGTGGGACAGCCGGGAGGTTCGTTCGTTGGTGATGGCACCGCTGCGGGCGAGCATAAAGCACCGCCCCTACGGGTTCGGGGTTGTGTACGATGACATAGGTAAGTAAACGACGTTGTAAGACCTTTTGAGGGACGTGCTAGTACTGGGAGCGTTTCCGTCCCCCGATAACGGGGGAAAGGGCGAAATGAAATGAGCCGAAGGGGGTGTAAAGACCATTGAGGCGCCTCGCCCGCACAATTCATTTTTGGGCTCGATGCCCGAAAATGAATGAAATTAAAAATATTCCAAATGACTTCGGGCGTTTAGCCCTCTTCATTTGTGTGCGGGCGAGGCGCCCGCTTCCCACCCTTGAACTTGCGTCTGATGCTGCGTCATTCTTAGCCTTGCACCAGTCGAGTTCTGCGCCTCCTCATCATGCAAAAGACATAAAAATGTCTTTTACAGGCTGAGTTCCCAGTACTAGTGGGGCATCCACGATGTTGCAGAACGTCAAATGTCCGTTATCGGGGGGGGGTGAACGCTCCCAGTACTGGTGCAATTAAATGAAGTAAGAATAACGTCAAAGGTTACTATATGTTTAGCAAGAAGGCTTTAGTGGTTTCGAATGACTTCTGAGCCATATCCGACCAGAAGTTCTCGTATTGCTGCAGATGCTCGTCAGCCCCCGGTGTGTCGCTTATCACTCGGAAACTTACGAACGGCACATTAAACACGTAGCAAGTCTGTGCGATAGCCACCGACTCCATATCCACGGCAAGCCCATCCGGGAAGTCTCCCTTAATTTGCGCAAGTTCGTCTTTTGACGTGATGAATTGGTCACCTGTGCAGATAAGCCCGATATGTATAGACGGGTCGTTGAGTTTTTTCGCCGCTTCGATGAGTTTTTCGTCCGCAGGGAAATATTTCGGCATGCCCTGAATTACACCTTTCTCTAATCCCCAGCCTACACCTAAGAAGAAATCATGGTGTACGGTTTTTGAACTAACTACCACGTCCATAACGTTGAGGCATTCGTCAATTCCTCCAGCGCATCCTGTAGAGATGACGACATCGGGTTTGTAACGGTTGATGATTTCAGATGTTCCGATGGCGGCATTGACCTTGCCTATACCGCATTTCGTAAGTACAATCGTCTTGCTGTCCAAATTGCCTATGGTATAATCATAGACATGATGTTCTTCTTTAGTATCTTTGAGCATGTTTAATATCTGAGCATGCTCTTTGTCCATTGCTGTTAATATTGCTATTGTCATATTTATTTTTATTTTTAATTTTACGATTACGCTAGCCAAATTATATCAGAACGCCAGAGCCACCGTTGCGGGCTGGCATAAAAACCAGCCCCTACTCTGGATGGGTTTCGTACTACATCACAGACCTCGACTCTCGACTTTCTATTTATTCCACATGGAACCAGTCGCAGTCAATCCATCCGTTAGTAGTGGTGGATGTGGTTATGGAGCAGAGCCCCATCTTGGCACCAATCCATTTTCCTTCACGTGCCTTGAAAGTTTTGGTGAGGTCCTTGAATTTTTTTCCGTCCTGGCTGTAGGAGAATGTCAACTTGCCTGTAGCGTCGACCTTTATCCTCAGTTGCAGTTCCAGTTCGTAGTTTGACGTAGAGCCGGTGTTATAGGATTTGTCCGGTTTGAAGTCGTATATGAGGTCCACCTTCTCAGCATTTCCATTTTCGGCATTGTTGCATGTAACCAGCACAAGGCACATCTTGTTAGCACGTTTCTGAACCATCAGCCCGGCATAGTCGAGCCCCATGACGATGATGCCCGACCTCGCCATTTCGTCTTTCGTCACCACCTTCACCTTGGCAGTGACGGTGCATCCCGTTGAAGGAATCTTCTGAAGCAGCATGTTAGGCACGTTGAATAGGTTGTTGTCCTTTTCGCCCACCAGATGGCTGTATATGCGCATATATCCCATATTAGTAGGGTTTCCGAACCACGGTTCATAATTGGCCTGCCACTGCCATTGTAGTCCAAGTTGCGGTGAGTCGAACTCATCGCTCATCTGCATGACATTGTCGCACTTACGTGCGTTAGGCAGGTTGCATGATGCCATCGGCATTCCCCACCCTTTTCCATCCGCATCGGAACCGATCACCGGCCAGTTGTCCACCCATTTCACCGGATTGAGGTGTACCACCCTTCCGAACGGCTGCTTCTCCTGGAAGTGCATGAACCAGGACTCTCCGGCAGATGTCTCCACCCATCCACCTTGATGCGGCCCGTTGATGTCGGTCGTGCCCTGCATCATCACCACCTTCGACTCGTATGGCCCCATGATGTTTTTCGCCCTCAACGCCAGTTGCCATCCTTTATCCACTCCACCTGCAGGAGCGAGGATGTAGTAGAATCCGTTGCGTTTATACATTTTCGGTCCTTCGATGGTGTGGTTCACCGATTTGGTGAGTTGTGTCTGAGAATTGTCGTATGTGCCGTCGTAAATCAGTGTAGGCATGCCGGTTCTCTTCCATGTCTGCGGTTCCATCTTCTGCAAGAACAGCACACTGTTGGTTCTTGCCCTTGATGCAGCGAGAGCATAAACCACATGAAGGGTGCCGTCTTCATCCCAGAACGGACACGGGTCTATAAACCCCTTGCCCGGAATGATGAGCAGCGGGTCATCCCATTTGTTTTTCGGATTATCCGTCTTCACCATGAAAATTCCAATATCCGGGTCTCCCCAAAGGATATAGTAATTCCCTTTATGATATCTGATGCTTGGTGCCCACACCGCCTTTCCGTGTGCCACTAACCCGTCGTGGAAGAATGCGTTAGGCACGGTGTCAAGCGCATAGTTGATGATCTTCCAGTTCACCAGGTCGGTGGAATGGAGTATCGGCAGTCCCGGTGAGCAGTTGAAACTGGATGCGGTGAGATAATAGTCCTGCCCAACGGCACATATATCGGGGTCGGAATAATCGAAAGGCAGAACAGGATTTTGGAACGTCTGAGCATGCGACATGATGCTTAACAGAGTCATAATCAAGCCGGTTCCAATACTTTTCTTGAAAGTCATAGCGACATATGGTTTTAAAACGAGAATCCGCCTGATTTCAAGCGGATTCTCATAAATTATTCAATTATGATTTTATTTTATCAGAATCTTGCGTGTTTCG
>Ga0310697_10005771_pt1 | contig 11899 bp, 5 predicted proteins | sample 172DNAGHGlowgp2_FD_203883 | JGI IMG/M metagenome (GOLD analysis project Ga0310697, IMG submission 203883) | Sheep rumen microbial communities from Palmerston North, Manawatu-Wanganui, New Zealand - 1728 DNA GHGlow gp2 (v2) (version 2) | ecosystem: Host-associated > Mammals > Digestive system >... | reverse complement strand
CAGTGGCAACAAGGCCATGATTTCCGGCGGTCGCATAGACAACGTGCACTTCTATGGCGAACGCGACCCCATCGAGCAGCACTACGACCTACGCGCCGTCAGTTTCTGCCGTCATGGCAGCGGCTTCATCACCAAGGCTTCACCCGTCCTGACGGGCATCAAGGATACACGCCCCCCGCGCGTCTTCGGCCAACCCGAACCCGCCTACGGCATCCTCGGTGTGGCGGACAACATCAAGCTGCGCTTCAACGAACCCATCGCCGGCAACTACCTCGACGAGGACAACAACTTCCAGATTCTAGGCGTCACCACCCACACAGGCATTGTCTCCTCAACGTCGCTCCATTTCGACGGCACCCCCTCGTGCGGAGCCTCCAGTGCGGTGACACGCCTGCTGGCCGACAAATCGTTCACCATCGACCTCATGGCCAAACCGCAGTCGCCCACCATCGACTCCGAACAGGAGCTCTTCGGCCACACCTCCCCCACTGGCGGCATCTCCTTCGGCCTGACGCCCGACGGCACGGCGTGCCGCATGTACCTGTACGCCGGAGAGCACTATTACTATTCGCTGCCCATGGAGCCCCTGACCGACTTCCGCCGCATAGTGGCTGTCGTCGACCTCGACCAGCAGCGTGTGCGCTTCTTCGCCGGCACCGAGGAACTGACCGACACAACGTCGGGCAACCCCGAGGCAGATCTGGCAGACCTCTCCTCGCAGTCGGCACCATTGGTCTTCGGACACGGTTTCAATGGCAATATGCTCGAAGCACGCGTATGGATCAAAGCCCTCTCGCAGGCGGAGATAGCGGAGACGCACCAGCGCCGCCTGACGGGCTACGAACGCAAGCTGGCAGCCTACTACCCCATGAACGAGGGCCGCGGCAGCATCTGCCGCGACCGTGCATCGGGCTCCACGCTGACACTCCACGGCTCCTCTTGGGACACTCCTGAAGGCTACGCTCTCCACCTCGACGGCAGCACCCCCGTCACCCTCGACCAAAACATACTGTCCCGCTCCAACATTCAGGACTACACGCTGATGTTCTGGTTCCGGACAACGGAGAGCAACGCTCCGCTCTTCTCCGCAGGCTGGACCCCTCGGGGCTACATGGGCACAGCCGGATGGGACGGATGCCTTGTGGCCATCGAGAACAATCGTCTGACTTTCCGCAACGGCAACATGACCCAGCAGGCTTCCGGTTCCTTCAACGACGGCACCTGGCACCACTACGTCCTCACCGTGAACAGGACATTGAACAACGGCGCCATATTTGTCGACGGCAACCTCACAAACACCTTCGCCACAGACTCCCTCGGCGGACTCAGCGGCGTCATGCTCCTCGGCGGCGCACACGGACGTACACCCCTGCGTGGCACTCTGGACGAGGTCGTCCTCTTCGAGCAAGCACTGCCCCAAAGCCTCGTCGAAGCCTTCGACAACCTGGCACCCTACGGTGACGAGATGGGGCTCGTGGCATTCCTCCCCTTCAGCGAACAGCAGGAAAACAGCAACGGAATCCTCGAAGAGCGCTTCTCGGTCAACAACCGCCGCATCTTCAAAGCCTCCGACGGAACAGTGGTGGAAAAGATACAGCGTTTGATTCTCTCCCCCTCGCAGGACACGCTGGCCGCGCTCTTCGCCACCGACTCCGACATTCCCCCCATCCGCCAGCGCGGTCTGCTCTCCAAGATGCGCTTCGACTGGAGCTACAACCAGGACCAGCTCCTCATCAACCTCAACATGCCCGACCGCGAGATCAACAAAAACAATATCTTCATCACCGTCCGCAACGTAGAGGACCTCAACGGCAACCGCACCATCAGTCCCACCATGTGGCAGGTCTATGTCAACAAGAACGTGCTCACCTGGAACACCGATCGTTTGGAGGGTGTGCTCTACGAAAACGAAGACGACAACTACATCCTCTCTGCCGACATTAACAACATCAGCGGCCAGCGCCACCAATACACCATCGACGGCCTCCCCGACTGGCTGCATGCCAGCCAGTCTTACGGCTCCATCAATCCCCAGGAGGTCGTCCCCGTCCGCCTCACGCTTGCTCCTTCCCTGCCCGTGGGCATATATTCCGAAATCATCTACCTCACCGACGAAAACGGTCTCTCCGAGCCCTTGAAAATCATGGTCGAGGTGAAGAGTCTCTGCCCCTGGACTGACGACAACCCCCAGCGCTACGACCGACAGATGACAATGCGCGGACAGGTGATAGTGGACGGCGTCTACGACAGCGACCCGCGCGATATGGTGGCGGCGATAATCGGGGGCGAGGTCGCAGGACTGGCCAACGTCGACTTCAACGCCGACGCCAACACAAGCTACCTCTACCTCACCATCCACGGCAACGAGGCCCTCGACGGAGAAACCGTCGGCTTCCGTCTATGGCAGGCTGCCACAGGCCGCATCTACCCCCTCAGTCCCTCGGTTGGCGACGTCGTCTTCCATACCGACACCACCCTGGGTCTGCCACCCTCGGCCCCCGTAACACTCTCCACCACCGCCAACGAGGTGCAGCATTTGAGCCTCGGTGAGGGCTGGAACTGGATTTCCTTCAACATCATTCCCGAGCGGGACGGCGATGTGAACAGTCTTTTCTTCAGCTCCGTCCCCTGGAACCGGGACGACCAGCTGAAGAGTGTGGCCACACGCCAGTTTGTCGAATGGGACGGCGACCAGTGGGTGGGTAGCCTGAACAATGTAAACCACAAGCACATGTACATGATGCGTACCACCGTCGCACATTCTTTCACTCAGGTGGCCGGCCGCAAGCTGAGCACCGACCTCGACCGCACCATCACGCTACATCACGGCTGGAACCCCTTCCCCTGCCTGCTTACCTCCACCGAAAGCCTGACCGACGCCCTTGCCGACTACATCGACCATGCCCACGTGGGCGACATCATCAAGTCGCAGAACCTGTTCGCCGTCTTCTCGGAGAACGAGCGCTGGGAAGGTTCGCTGCAGACCCTCACTCCCGGAGTGGGCTACCTCTTCTTCCGCACCGATTCCACGGAGGTGGACTTCACCTTCCATCCCACGAACAGCGCATTCGCGGCGCACAGCACCCTGCCGACGACAAACGGAACGGGGATGCGTCCGGCAACCAACATGACGGTCGTCGCCTCCCTCTCGGAGGAAAGCAGAGACCTCTGCGGCGAAACGCTGAGTGCCTATGTGGGCGGCCAGCTGGTCGGCACCGCCCAAGCCACCGTGGCAGGCAACGATACGCTCTTCTTCTTCACCCTCGGCACCGACCTCGCAGGCGATGTCACCTTCAGCGCCGGCAACCAGCGCCTCTACTCCAGCCTGCCCCTGCAGAGTCGTGCCGACAGCCACTCTGGCAGCCTCGCCCAGCCCCTGATACTGAGCACCAAGCCAGCCCCGGAGGCCCTCTTCGCCGCCTACCCCACCCTCTTCACCCACCATGTGGACTTCTCTTTGGCAGGCACCACGCCAACCATCATCACCATCCGCAACATCGACGGTGTAACGGTGGCACAGTTCCAGGCCAACAGTACCTCGCGCTGGACACCGCCCACCAACCTCCCCGCAGGAGTCTATTTCGCCACAGCCGTCGTCGACGGTACATTACAAACCATCAAACTCATCAAGAAATGAAAAAAACATCCCTCCTCGCCCTCCTGCTGCCCCTGCTGCTCGTCTCCTGCAGCAAGGAGGATGGCGCCACCCCGGCCGCCACACCATACGGCGACGTAGCCACCCCCGCCTGGGCCGTCGACTCCACCTACGACGATCTGGACCGCAGCATGACAGCCGTGGTAACGGTGGCACAACTGGGCGTGGCCGACACTTCCGTCATCGTGCCCGTCGCAATCGACAGCGCCGACCTCATCGCCACCTTCTGCGGAGACGAGTGCCTCTCTCTGGCCCACCCCGACCCCCTCGGACGCTTCTTCCTCTTCATCCAGGCACCTTCAGAAGCCCATCGCCCGCTGACCCTGCGCTACTACAGCAACCACTACCGCAACATCTTCCTCGCCCAAGACTCCATCGTCTTCAACAACGGCTCCCAGCTCGGTACCGCCAGCTCCCCGCTCGCCATGCAATTCTCACTCATGCAAATGTAAACACGTAATAATAACCCCAAAATCCAAATCTCATGACCACCTTAGAACGACTCTATCAGGCATACCTATCCTCACGCACCGTCACCACCGACTCGCGGGCCATCACCCCCGGGTGTATCTTCTTCGCCTTCCGGGGCGAGCATTTCGACGGCAACGCCTTCGCGCCGCAGGCCTTGGAGCAGGGCGCCGCCCTCTGCGTCATCAGCGACCCCGCCTTCAAGGTAGACGACCGCTGCATCGTCGTGCCCGACGTGCTGCGCACCCTCCAGGAGCTGGCCTGTGAACACCGCCGCCACCTCGCCATCCCCGTCGTCGGCATCACCGGCACCAACGGCAAAACCACCACCAAGGAACTGGTTACCGCCGTCCTCGCCCGCCGCTACAGGGTGTCGGCCACCAAGGGCAACTTCAACAACCACCTCGGCGTTCCCCTCACCCTGCTCTCCATCCCCGAGAACGCCGAGATGGCCATCGTCGAGATGGGTGCCAACCACCCTGGCGAGATCGAATTCCTCTGCCGCATCGCCGACCCCGACTGCGGCCTCATCACCAACGTCGGCCGTGCACACCTCGAGGGCTTCGGTTCCTTCGAGGGCGTGGTGCACACCAAGACCGAGCTCTACCGCTGGCTCGCCGGCAAAGACGGGCTGGTATTCGTCAATGCCGACAACGAACGCCTCATGCACGAGGCCGAGCACCTCGCCACCATCCCCGGCCTGCGCTCTGTCATCCCCGCCTATGCCCCCGACACCCCCGCTTTCGTCCCCACCGCCATCGAGAAGACCCCCATCTCCCTCCTCACCTACGGCCGCTCCCAGGAAGCCGACATCCGCGGCACCCTGGTCTCCTCAACCACCCAGCCACTCAGTCACTCAGCCACTCAGCCACTCAGTCACTCAGCCACTCAGCCACTCAGCCACTCAGCCACTCAGCCACTCAGCCACTCAGCCACTCAGCCACTCAGCCACTCAGCCACCCAGCCACTCAACCCCTACCTCCACTTCTACTTCGAGGTGGGCGACAACGTCTACAACGTCCACACCCACCTCCTGGGCGACTACAACTTCGACAACTGCATGGCCGCCGTCGCCGTGGGTCTCCACTTCGGCGTCGAGCCTTTCGACATCAAAGAGGCCATCGAGGCCTACGTCCCCTCCAACCAGCGCTCCGAGTACCGCGAGACCGCCCGCGGCAACCGCCTCTACCTCGACTGCTACAACGCCAATCCCTCCTCCATGGCCGCCGCCATAGCCTCGTTTTCGTCGATGCACGGGACCATGGCCATCATCGGCGGCATGCACGAACTGGGACACGAGGAACGGCGAGAACACCAAAGACTGGTGGACCAGCTCGAAGAGTGCCACCTCGAACGCGTCCTCCTCATAGGCCCCGAGTTCGACTCCATCGACCTCCCCGCCAACATGCTCCGCTTCCCCGACACACCCTCCGCAAGCCTCTGGCTGAAGGAGAACACTCCCAGCAACGCCACCATCCTCGTCAAAGGCTCCAACACCAACCGCCTCTGGACCCTCGAAGAACTGCTATAGTCACAAAACGCGTTATTTCCCATTTATAAACCACTTTAAAAATCAAAAAAATGAAACAATTCAAAAAAATGATGGCCATGCTCTTCGTAGCAGCCACAATGACCCTCGGCGCCTGCAGCGACAAGGACAACGAAACAACCACTCCCGAGAACATTGTCGGCACCCAATGGGTGGGCAAAGTGTCGAACAGCTACACCTTGCAAGGTGTATCGATGAACTTCGCACTCGAATTCACCATGAAGTTCACCGACAGCGAAAAGGGCCAAATGCTCACCAACTTCGCCGTCGAAGTCCCGTCCATGCCCGCCGCCAACCAGAACCAGAATGATACCGAGGACTTCAATTACACCTTCAACGGCACCACCCTGACCATCACCGTGACTGGTGCCGAACAAACCACTCTGACCTACAACGAAAGCAACGACACCTTCACCATGCCCATCCCCGACGTCGACGAAGTGACCGAAATGGGCCTTTCGCTCGAGGAGATTCTCGGCACGAACCAGGTGGTCTTCCACAAGAAATAACCCTAGGCAGACCGCCAAACCAGACAAAACGAAGAGAGGAACCATTCAGGTTCCTCTTCTTTTTTTAATTGTCGGGGTGAAAAGACTCGAACTTTCGACCCCTTGCACCCCATGCAAGTGCGCTAGCCAACTGCGCCACACCCCGAACAATTTTGGTCGATTTCCCTTTCGAAATCGGGTGCAAAAGTACTACTTTTTTTGATACTGACCAAATTTTTTTTGAAATATTTTTCAATCACTTGTTTATCAGCACCGTCAAACGCGACATTCCCGAGGCATTGCTGCACCCGTTGCGGCCCATGCACCCATTGTCGACGTAAATTTTGACCGTCGGCGGAACCAATGGAAGCAGGTAATTTTCCAGCGTCTGGATGCGCTCGTCGGTGAGCAGCATATTGAAATTGCGGTCTGTCGTCAGGTCGTTGACAAGGTTCATCGTAACCTTCATCGAGGGGTTGTCGTTGAGGAACTGCACCAGCGGCGCCAGCAACTCCATGCCGCGCTCGCTCAGCTCCACGTCCACATCGGGCCCGAAGAGGTCCTCGAAGTATATCCGCTGCCCTATCGGCATACAGTCCAGCTGCACATCGCGACGGGCCTCGGCAATGAGGTAGTCGTCCTCGCTCTTGGCGGTATTCACCTTTTCGAAAGCCACAAAATAGTTGTCCCGCTGATAGCTCAGCTCATAGAACTGGTTGCACTGCAGATACACCCTGTAGTGGCCGTCCTCGTCTGTCGTGGTGCTGCACACCACGTCCTTGCCCTGGCGGGCAACCACGGTCACGCCGGACAGGGCATGCTCCGTCTTGTCAGACACGGTGCCCCACAGCAGCACGCCGTCCAGTGCACCCGAGAAAGAATAGAGCTGCGAGTCGGTCTCCGTCGACGAACGGCGCGACACCCAGTAGCCGCAGTCCGTAGCCGTGTCGATGGCCATGTCGTAGTCGTCGGCGTAGTCCGAATTGAGCGGCGACGGCAACCGCTGCACTCGGCAACGGCCAATCTGCAGCATGCCCACCGTGTCGCCCACCACGCGGTCCGACAGCAGTCGCGTCGAATAGATGCTCAGACGCCCGTTGTCCTCGCTGTGCCCGTTGGAGGCAAACAGGAGGCAGTCGCGATACACCCGCGGCGACACCTCGTCCTTGCCGGTGTTGACACGGCGCCCCAGGTTCTCCGGCTTCGACCAGCGCTTGCCGTCGTACTGCATATACCACAGGTCGTAGCCGCCCTCGCCGTGACGGTCGTCGTTCGAGGCGAAAATCATCAGTCGTCCGTCGTCGGTGAAGGTGGGATGCTCCACGGTCATGCCCTTGTTGAACAATCCGCCTCCCACACGCACCTGCTTCACCTTCTCGCTCTTGGTGCCGATGTCCGTGCAGCAGTAGAGGAACGAACGGCCCTTCTCGTCGCGCGAGGTGAAATAGATGTCGCCCGTCTCCGGTTGGCGGGTCACATACTCCACACTCTCGCCCAGCCGCACAAAGTTGGTATCAGCCCAGAAGCCCAGCAGCTGCTCGCCGCTGCGCTGAGCCTTCAGCATGACGCCGGCGGCGAAGCAGTACATGTCGCCGTCGACAAACGACACATTCTTCACATTGCCGGGCAGGATGGCCTTGTGCTGGCTGTTGGCCACGAAGGCCGAACCCTGGGCCCGGACGGAGTGGAGAGTGGAGAGTGGAGAGTGGAGAGCAAGGCCCACCAAGAGCAAGGCCCATACTTTCGTTCCAAAACCACCCAAACGTATATGCTTGTGTTCCATAATCATTTTGTCTTCTTTCTGTTTGTTTTTCCGCGCACACCACTCTTCGCCCTTCCCTCATCGCTCATCGCTCCTCCCTCATCGCTTCCTTTTCCCTCCAGCGCAAGGTCCAATGCCTCGCTCATCTCGCCGATGTAGTGGAAGTGTAGACCCTCCAGGTAGCGGGGCTCAATCTCCTCGATGTCGCGGCGGTTGTCGTGGCACAGCAGCAGGTCGGTGATGCCGGCACGCTTGGCGGCGAGGATTTTCTCCTTCACGCCGCCGATGGGCGTCACCTGTCCACGCAGCGTAATCTCGCCCGTCATGGCCACCTCCGGGCGCACCTTGCGGTGGGTCAGCGCCGACACCATGGCCACAAACATCGTGATGCCCGCCGAGGGGCCGTCCTTGGGCGTGGCGCCTTCGGGCACGTGGATGTGCAGGTTGCTCTTCTCCAGCTGCTCGGCCTTGATGCCGAAACGGCTTCCGTTGGCCTTGATGTATTCGAAAGCCAGGGTGGCCGACTCCTTCATTACGTCGCCCAGGTTGCCCGTCAGCGTCAGGGAGCCTTTGCCCTTGCTGAGGGAACACTCAATGAAGAGTATCTCGCCTCCCACGGGTGTCCAGGCCAGACCCGTCACCACACCCTCGCGGGCCTCGGGCAGACGCCGTTCGCTGTTGTGCAGCGGCAGGCCCAGCACCTTCGCCACCTCGTCGCGGGTGACGGTCGACTTGCACCGCTCGCCTTTTTCCATCTGCACCACGCGGTGGCGCACCATCTTGGAGAGCTGCTTCTCCAGCTGGCGCACACCGCCCTCGCGGGTGTAGTCGTTCACCACCTCGGTCAGCACCTCGGGGGTGAAGCGCATGGTGCGGCGGTCCACCACGGCGTCGCGCATGATGCGCGGCAGCAGGTGGCGCTTGGCGATTTCCAGTTTTTCCTCGAGCAGGTAGCCGCTGAAGTCGATGACCTCCATGCGGTCCAGCAGGGCGGGATGGATGGCCGCGGCATTGTTGGCCGTGGCTATGAAGAAGGCCTTCGAGAGGTCGTAGTCGATATTGACGTAGTTGTCATGGAAGTGGCAGTTCTGCTCAGGGTCGAGCACCTCGAGCAGCGCCGCCGAGGGGTCGCCATGAGCCGAGGGCTGCACCTTGTCGATCTCGTCGAGGACAAAGACGGGATTGGCCTGCCCGGCCTTGATGATTTCCTGCATGATGCGTCCCGGCATGGCGCCGACATAGGTGCGGCGGTGGCCACGAATCTCGGCCTCGTCGTGCAGGCCGCCCAGGGCCACACGGCGGTAGGGGCGCCCCATGGCCTCGGCGATGGAACGGCAGATGGAGGTCTTGCCCGTGCCCGGAGGGCCCACGAGACACAGCACCTGCGCCTTGGGCTGGACGCCTTTCTCCACCTGGCGCTTCTTCACGGCCAGGTATTCCTCTATGCGGTCCTTCACCTTCTCGATGCCGTAGTGGTCCTTGTCCATCACCTCGCGGGCATGGCGGATGTCGTAGTCCGACGCCTCCTCCTTGGGAGCCACCCACGGAATGTCGAGCAGGGCTTCGAGATAGTTGAGTTCCACGGTGTAGTCCGACGACATGGGCGAAATCTTGGCCATCTTGGCCAGTTCGCGCTCAAAGGTCTTGGCCACCTGTTCGGGCCACTCCTTGCCCTGGGCGCGCTTGCGCAGCTCGTCCACATCGGGGTTGCCCCAGGGGTTGTCCACGCCGCCGTTGCCCGACAGCTCCTCCTGGATGACGCTCATCTGCTGGCGCAGGAAGTACTCGCGCTGCTGACGTTCCATCTCGTCCTTGGTCTTGCTGTCTATCTCGCGGCGCAGCTCGTCGAGCCCCTTCAGGGTGTTGAGGTTCTCCAGCATGCGCTCCACGCGCTCGTAGTAGTTGTCGCAGGCCAGCAGGCCGTACTTCAGCTCGACGTCGATGTCCATGTGCGTGGCGGCGAAGTTGACAAAAATCTTGTCGCTGCCAATGCCGGTGAGCATGTGGGCCAGCTCCTCGTCCTGCATGCGGCTCTTCATCATGTCGCCGTACTGCTTGCGCAGCAGCTTCATGCGGCGCTTGAAAGCCTGGGTGCCGATGTTCTCGGTCGACTCGGGGGCCATGGTGACATGGCCGCGCATATAGGGGTCGCGCGAGGTGACCTCCAGCGAGTGGCACCGCATCACGCCCTGCACCACCGCCACGGTGACATCCTGGCGGAAATTGAACACCCTCAGCACCTTGGCCACCACGCCCACGGGGTAGAGGTCCACCTCCGAGGGGTTGTCGTTCTTGGTCTGCTGCGGAAAGACGGCGATGTGCTGCCCCGTGCCGTCGACGGCCTCGAGCAGCTGGCGCGACTTCAGGCGCTGCGCCGCGATGGGGATCAGCACCCCGGGGAAAAGCACCTGGTCCATCACCGGCAGGATGGGCATCTCGTTCTCTATGGCGTCGTCGTGCAGCAGCACATCCTCGTCGCTGTCGTCCACCACAGGCACTATGCTCGCCTTCACATTCATTCCGCGCGAAAGCATCTCGCCAAGCTCATCAAAATCACTATATTTCATAAGTTTGTTTCAGTCTCTTTTATTGCTGCCTTCCGGCCCTGCGGCCGGGAAGATAAATTAGTAAACGTACAAAATCCAAAAATGTTTCATCCCCGACACAAAAACATGCGCACTAAATATAATAATACCACAAAAAGCATGCCAACCGCCTCCACCCCGGCGGCGCCACACAACACTCCCCTGCCGATGGGAAGAACATGACATACGCAACCCACTGTAAACCAACACCCCCGACCTACCATCTTCTTCCCATCTTCTTACCACCTTCATACCCGCTTTTTACCATCCTCCGCCCGGGCAGGCCATGGAGCGAACGGGGAGCGAACATGGGATGAAAACCCCGGCAAAGAGGTCCGGAAATGTTAAAAAATAGTTAAAAAACAAAGTTCCCCAAAAAAGGCCTTATTTTATAATATAAGGGTGCCGCTGTTCGACACGGGCACTTTGCCCCACGGCCGCGCACCCGGCGGCACAGAAATTCAATTATCATTAGTAAACACTTAAAACCAAACAATTATGGCAAGACAAATCGAAGGAATCAACGGAGGATTTGCCGGCAAGGTCGGCACAGTGATTGGCTACGAGTGGCGTGGCAAATGGTGCATGCGGTCGTATCCGCGCCGCATCCACGACCGGCGGTCGGAGGCGCAGCTGGAGCAGCGCAGCTGGTTTGTCGAGGCGGTGCGCTTCGCGTCGCGCCTGGTGGAGGTGCTGCGCGTGGGGCTGCGGCAGCCCGCGCTGGCGATGCACCTGACCGAGGGCAACCTCTTCGTGAAGGCCAACAAGCACCTCTTCGGCATGGCCGGCGGTCGGCTGGCGGTGGACTACAGCCGGCTGGTGCTGAGCGACGGCCCGGCGGCGCCCGTGGGCTTCGGGCCCCTGGCGGACGCCGGGAGCGGGCGCGAGCTGACGGTGGACTTCAGCTTCAATCCGCAGCTGCTGCCCTGCAGCGAGGGCGACAAGGTGTACCTGGTGGCCATCGGCGCCGACTGCCAGGAGGCCGAACTGGGCCTGCCCACTTACCGGCGCAAGGGGACCGTGACAATCGAGCTGCCCTCGCGGTGGGGAGCCCAGGAGGTGCACCTCTACAGCATGGTGCAGACATACGAAAGGTGCACGTCGCCAAGCCAGTACCTTGGCAGCGTGCACCTTGAGGCTGACGGGAGCTTACTCCTGGAAGTAGACGCGCTTGACGCGGGGCGAGACGGCGGTGAGCATCTCGTAGGGGATGGTGCCGGCGGCGTCGGCGTTGCGCTGCAGCAGGTCGCCCTCGCCGAAGAGCACGGCGGGGTCGCCCTCGGCGCAGGCGATGTCGGTGACGTCGACGAAGCACATGTCCATGCAGATGCTGCCGATGATGGGTGCCTCGTGGCCGAGGATGCTGACACGGCCGTGGCCGTAGCCGAGGTG
>Ga0310697_10005770_pt1 | contig 11899 bp, 9 predicted proteins | sample 172DNAGHGlowgp2_FD_203883 | JGI IMG/M metagenome (GOLD analysis project Ga0310697, IMG submission 203883) | Sheep rumen microbial communities from Palmerston North, Manawatu-Wanganui, New Zealand - 1728 DNA GHGlow gp2 (v2) (version 2) | ecosystem: Host-associated > Mammals > Digestive system >... | reverse complement strand
GTGGGACTCGAACCCACACGATGTCGCCATCGGCGGATTTTGAATCCGCTACGTCTACCATTCCATCACACCGGCGTATGCAATTGTTGGGCAAATGCGCTTACTCGGAAAGTATATACCACGAAGGGCAAAATTTCAAGAGGCAAATCGCATTGCCCGACGGCGGCCTTTCTGCATAGGATGGACTGCAAACCCATGCGGAAAGGATGACCTAAATTTGGAAATCTATGTTGTCAGGAGCGGCGACACGCTCTGGAATATAGGCCGGCGCTACGGCGTCTCGGCAGAGGAACTGGCAGAAGTCAACCAGCTGCAGAACCCGGCCCTGCTCTCTGTGGGGCAGGCGCTGCTGATCCCGCGGGAGGATCAACAATACACGGTGCGGCAGGGGGATACGCTTTGGGCCATCGCCCGGCGCTACGGGCTGCCGCTTTCCTGTTTGCTCAGCGCCAATCCCCGGATCACGAATCCGGACCACATCCGGCCCGGGCAGATCCTGTATCTTCCGCTGCGTGGCTGTGCACAGGGAGAGATCCTTGTCAACGGCTACATAAGCAGCGCGACGGCGGCGTCTCTGGAGGCGCAGCTGCCTTATCTGAGCTTCCTCTCGCCCTTCTCCTGGCGGGCGGACAGCGAAGGGGGACTGACGCGGGACGTGAATGTGGAGACCGGCCTCTCGGCGCAGTACGGGGCCGCGAACCTGCTGACGGTGACGAATCTCCGCCCGGAGGGCGGTTTCTCCGGCGAGATCGCCCATGCGATCTTCCGGGACGAATCGGCGCAGGATCGCTTTCTGGAAAATCTGGAGGCGGCGCTCTCGGCCGGGGAGTACTACGGAGTGAACCTGGACTTCGAGTATGTCTTTCCCTATGACCGGGAGGCATATAACGCCTTCCTGCAGCGCCTGGCCGATCGCCTCCACTGCCTGGGCTACCTGCTGGTGACGGCGTTGGCCCCCAAGACCTCCGACAGCCAGCAGGGCCTGCTGTACACCGCCCACGATTACGCCGCCCACGGCAAAGCGGCGGACTATGTGGTGCTCATGACCTACGAGTGGGGTTACACCTACGGCCCGCCCATGGCGGTCTCGCCCCTCGACCGGGTGCGGCAGGTGCTGGATTACGCCGTGAGCGCGATGCCGGCGGGCAAGGTCCTGCTGGGCGTGCCGAATTACGGTTACGATTGGACGCTGCCCTATCGGCAGGGGAGCGCCGCCCGGGCGCTCACGAACACCGGGGCTGTGACCCTCGCCGGGCAGGCAAAGGCGGCCATCGAGTATGATCCCCACGCCCAGGCGCCCTTCTTCCGTTATGCCGACAGCGAGGGGCGGCAGCACGAGGTCTGGTTCGAGGACGCGCGCAGCCTGCGCTCCAAGTACGCGCTGGTGGCGGAATACGGTCTCGGCGGTGTCAGCTTCTGGAACCTGAACAGTCTGAATCGCACGGCGCTGCTGCTTCTGGAATCCATGTACGGCGTGGAAAAGCTGGTATAAAAAATGCGGGAGATGTGAGCAATCACATCTCCCGCCCTGTCTTTTTCGATCAGTCGGCGGTCTTTGGCTTCTTCACCCGCGGGGTGGCCACCAGCAGCTGGATCAGCGCGAAGATGGCCCCGCCGATGGCGGAATAGCTGCTGCCGCGGCCCAGCCTCAGGCACACATACTCGGCGCCGCAGGCGCACAGCAGGCACAGCAGCACCGGCGCGATGAGCCAGAAGCGGCTCTTCGTCTTCTCAAAGGCGGCGGGAATACCAAAAAATCCCAGCACACCGGCGGCGATCAGAAGGGCATAGGCGAGCCTGCGGCCCTGATACTGATATTCGGCCTCGTCCTCGATCTCCTGTGCGGAGAGTCGGGCGGCCTCGGTGAGCTTCACCCCGGCCTCATTCCGCTCAGCCACAGCGTCCCGCTTTAGCAGCAGCAGGCGCAGCGAGCGCTCCTCCTGCTCCAGCTCCTTACGGGCTTCCACCGCCTGCTCCAGCTCCTTGAGCTGGGCAGCTTCGGCCTCCAAACGCTCCTTTTCATACTGGAGTTTGGCGGCCTTATCCCGCTGCTTGCCCATCTCCCACCAGATCTGAGCGCGGGCATCATAGAGTGCCTTTTCCCCGGCCTCGATCTGCTTCCGGGCCTCAGCCAGCCCCGCGCGGCCCATCTCAATGGCGGCCTTGCCCTGCTCCAGCAGGGGTTCGGCCTGGGCAAGCTGGCTCTGCGCCGTACCGAGGACGCCGCCGATCTGATCGGCGATGCCCTGGATCTGGGCGAGGATCCCGTCGGCAGAAGTCTGTACGCTTTCAATCAGGGCGCGGTTCTGGTTGTAGGCGGCACGGACGGCCTCAAACTGCTCATCCGTCATGGGCTCCTCGGTCTCCCCGGCGGCGATGGCGTCCCGCTGGGACTGGGCCATGGCGCGCAGCTCCGCGAGACTCATGCCGGTGGCTTCCTGGGCGGCGCTGTCCACCGCGGGCAGCAGCGTGTCCATCTGATTGACCAGCTCCTTGACCTGGGGCCAGACCGCGTCGTAGACTTCCTTGATCTGCCGGACCTGCTCCGGGTCGATCTCGGGCATGTCCACCTCACCGCCGCCAAAGTCGCCCATCTGGCTCAGCTGCGAAAGACTGTCCAGCGAACCCGCGTCCATCGCGGCAATGGCGTCCAGCGTGGGTGTCAGATCCTTCACGGTCTGCAGCAGGGCGGTACTCTGGTCAGCGGCGGCCAGCAGCCCGTCATAGCTGCTCAGCGTCAACTGAAGGCGGGCGTCGGGGTCTTCGCTCTCCAACAGGTCCCCAATGGCGTGGGCGTTTTGCGAATGATACCAGGCGTTCTGCAGCAGGCCAGCCGCCGCGTCATAGAGCGCGGCAAAATTCTGCAGCTGCTGCTTGCCCTCCTGGAACTGGCGGTACTGCTCGTCAAAGGCGGCGGCCTGCTTGTTAAACTCGGCAAGGCCGGCCTCGTACTGCTTTTTCCCTTCGGCAAAGGCCGCATCGGCCTGGTCCATGGCATAGGTGCCGGAGCGCAGACCGCTCTGGGTAGCGGTGTAGAGGGCCATCTCGCTGCGGTGTCTGGAGGCGAGCTTATCATGCTCGGCCTGGTGGCGCTGCAGCGTGTCATTTGCTTCGTTGTAGGGCGTGCCGCCGTCCAGCGCGGCGAGTGCATCGGTATAGGAGGCGGCGCGATCCCGCAGACGGCCCGCGTCTTCCATGGCGCGCTGCCGATCCCGGGCTGCGCTGCGCAGACCAAACACACCCGCAAGCGTCATCACAAGACACAAGATGGCCAATACGATGGCAAAAACCCGTGCCAGTACAGGATGTTTCATGGCAGCGCCTCCTTTCACTTTGTTCTAACACTATAATATACACGAACGCGGGCAAAAAACGATGTACAGTTTGAAAACTTTACCTCGTTTTTTACCCGCGTTTTAAGCCTGGCGGCGCCTTGGCTCAAATATCCGTATAGCAGATCTCAAAGATCCCGGTGGCGCAGAGGCGATCGTCCTCGTTTTCCCGCACGTTGACCTGCACGATGGCGCTGCGGCGTCCGGCTTTGAGGCAGAGGCCCTCGGCCAGCACCAGCGGCCCGGAGACCGGGCGCAGATAGTGGATATCGCAGCTCTGCGTCACAATGGGCCGCGCCTCCCCGTGGGCGAAAAGCCCCGCGGAACCGCCTGCCACGTCCATGAGCGTGGCCAGCAGCCCGCCGTGGGCGAAGCCCTGCGGGTTTTTGAACCGCTCCTCCATGTGCATGGACACCAGGCAGTGCCCCCGGGAGGCCTCCACGTATTCGATACCGCAGACCCGGGCAAAGCCCACGCTGCGCTTTTCCAGAAAGTCGAGAATCTTCGGATCGTTCATCTTGCACCTCAAACCAAAGGATCAGCGGTATAAAACGCCCCGCCGCAGAGTGCGGCGGGGCAGGAAGGATAGCCGGTAACCTTACTTGATGGAGAAGAAAGCGGCGGCGCCGGGGTACTGAGCGACGTCGTCCAGCTCCTCTTCGATGCGCATGAGCTGGTTGTACTTGGCAACGCGGTCCGTGCGGGAAGGAGCACCGGTCTTGATCTGGCCGGCGTTGACGGCGACAGCGATGTCAGCCAGGGTGGTGTCCTCGGTCTCACCGGAGCGGTGGGAGACGATGGCGGTGTAGCCAGCGCGGTTGGCGGTCTGGATGGCGTCGAGGGTCTCGGTCAGGGAGCCGATCTGGTTGACCTTGATCAGCACGGCGTTGGCAGCGCCAAGCTCGATGCCCTGCTTGACGCGGGCGGCGTTGGTGACGAACAGGTCGTCGCCGACGAGCTGCACACGGTTGCCCAGGCGCTTGGTCAGTCTGACCCAACCTTCCCAGTCGTCCTCGCCCAGACCGTCTTCGATGGAGATGATGGGGTACTTGTTGCAGAAGTCTTCCCACATGTCGATCATCTCATCGCTGGTCATGACGGTGCCGCGCTTGGGCAGGTGGTACTTGCCGTCTTCCTTGTCGAACCAGTCGGAGACAGCGGCGTCCATGGCGATCTTGAAGTCCTCGCCGGGCTTGTAGCCGGCTTCGGCAATGGCCTTCACGATGACCTTCAGAGCGTCCTCGTCGGTGGCCAGGTCGGGAGCGTAGCCGCCCTCGTCGCCAACACCGGCGGCGGGAGTGCCGTTCTCCTTCAGGGTCTTCTTCAGCTGATGGAAGACCTCAGCGCACATACGCAGGGCTTCGCGGAAGCTCTTGGCGCCGATGGGCATGATCATGAACTCCTGGATGTCAACGCTGTTGGAGGCGTGGGCACCGCCGTTGAGGATGTTCATCATGGGCACGGGCAGGGTCTTGGCGTTCACGCCGCCAATGTACTTGTACAGGCTCTGGCCGGTGACAGCGGCAGCGGCCTTGGCGCAGGCGAGGGAGACGCCCAGGATGGCGTTGGCGCCCAGACGGGTCTTATTGGGGGTGCCGTCGAGCTCGATGAGGGCCTTGTCGATGGCGGTCTGCTCCAGAACGTTCATACCGACGATCGCATCGGCGATCTCGACGTTGACGTTCTCAACAGCCTTCAGGACGCCCTTGCCGCCGTAACGGCTCTTGTCGCCGTCGCGGAGCTCGCAGGCTTCGTGGATACCGGTGGAAGCGCCGGAGGGAACGGCAGCGCGGCCGACGGTACCGTCGTCGAGCGTGACTTCAACTTCAACAGTGGGGTTGCCGCGGGAGTCCAGGATCTCTCTGGCCATCACGTCGACGATCTCAAAAAACTGGTTCATAATAGCATTTCCTCCTAATCATTTTTAGGTCTGTGTTATTATAATGATCACCGTGCAAAGACACAGACGCCTTTCACCTGCCCTGCGCCGGAACATTGAATCGGCGGCATGGAAAGACTTCCGGTGTCTGTACGATGTTCATTTCAGATAGGGTGCCGCAAAGCGGACGGGCAGAACGCCCTGCGGCGTTTCGGCCTTACTGATTTATTATACCCCAAGGCTTGCCAAAAGGAAAGACAAACTTGCGCCTTTTTGGAAAAATTGATAAATTTTGTGCAATGTGTTGCGCCTGCCTGCTGCGGGACAGCCCGGCACGCCGGGGATTATCGGCAGATTATCAGCCCTTGCTCTCATTGAAGCGGCGCACGGCGTCGTCGTTTTCCTCCCAGCCGTAGTCGAGGAGCCAGTAGTGATAGGGATCTTCGATCTCCTCCCCCTCCTCGGGGATGCCGGCGGGCTTGATGCGCCTGAGCTTCATGCGGGTCTCGTAGGCGCGCAGCTCCTTGACAGTGAAGGGCAGCCCCAGCTCCTCGGCGATGGGCAGCAGCACGTTCTCCACCACGTCCTCACGGATCTCAAGGCTGCCGGGATAGCAGGCCTCTGCCTCGGCCACGCGGGCGCGCAGCTCCTCGTCCTGTTCGTAACGTTCAAAAAACTTTTCCGCGTTTTCGATCATGACATATCTCCTTTTGGGTGACTTTTAGTTTGAAAAAATGAAGTGATTGTACAGGTTGTTGCATACTGTTCACCGGAATACAACTGCTCTATGCGCCCCCCATTCTTTCTTTTTGGAGCTTGCCCAAAAAGAAAGAACGCGCCGCGCCCGGTGTAAGAAAGAAAAAGGCGCTGGCGTGATCGCAGGAAACAGCCTGCGGTCAAAACCATATTCGCCGCCTTCCTAACCGTGGACTGTCTGGCATGCTTCGGTGTTCGCTGTCGCTATGCTGTACGGCTCTCGAATTATGCTTCTCCTGTACAGGCGGCTCGACACGCGCACGTTTTGCCTGTACGGGTCGGCGTCCTCGACGGCCCAGAGCTATCTATACAGCGAGCCACGGGGTGGAGCGGGGTATACTTCCGATCAGAACTGCACATGAGCGGCAGCGGAATGCGTGGTCAGCAGCTACGCGTACTTGCTCTAGCGGCGATCCACGTTCAGCCCTTAGGTTGCCTCTCCGCACGAGGGGACAAGGGGACACATCCCCTTGTCGCCTTTCTCTTTGGAGTGTAAGAACCGTTTCTCTTTCCGCGATCAGGAAAGAGAAATGGTTCTTCAAATGCGCAGTTCGCTGTCTGCAAACAGGTAATCATTATCCTGTACCTTTGTTCCTGTACGCCGCCGTCACCAGCGAAAGATATTCCGCCAGCCGCGAAGATCCACCGGCTCAAAGCGCCGCTTGAGCTCGTGCACCATGCGGTCCTTGTCCGCGTCGGGGATGACCACGTCGCCCGCGCCGGGGACAGAGGAGAAAACGACGGTCCGTGTTGTTCCGAGCCGCTCTTCCAGCTTTGCGATCATGCGCTCTCTCGAAGCCTCTGCCGAGCAGATCTTGAGACAGGCATAGCCGTCCCGCTCTTTCATCCCGTCATGGGCGAGGCGGACTTCCCCGAACCAGGGCTGCCGGCGCAGCGCTTCCGCCGCGGCCTCCACCTCCGCCTCCGGAGCGAGGACCATGAAGTAGATCACGTTTTTCAGATCCGCCCGCCGGTAGGGCACGAAGTTCCGATACGGCGACTGCCGCTTTTCTTCATAGAGCTGCCGGATGGCCTCGTTTTTCAGCGCGGAAAAGCGCACCAGCACGGCATGGGCCTCCAGGGTGTTGGCAAAGAAGGGGAGACCGCGCTCTTCCAGGAAGTCCGCGATCCGGAGCGCCTGGGCTTCTGTGAGCCCCACAACATCCAGAAACTCCCGCTTCTTCATGTCGTAGAGCGCTGCGCCGTCCATGGCGATCACGGGGTAGGGCAGATTGACACCTTCCATCAGCTCCCGCACGGTGGCGGGGGTCTGCATGGTGGAGATGCTGAACTTTGCCCCATCTTCGATCAGGCGGTTGAGCTCCACCTTCGCGTAGGGGGAGAGCTTGTTGGCCGTCCCCAGCAGGGCGGGGTTCAGACCGGAGAGAAAGAGGGTATCCGTATCCCGTGTGCGCGGCAGGTGCAGGCGGTTGATAAGCTCCGCCACCACCACGCCGATCAGTGTGTCCACCACGCGGTGGAGCACAAACAGATAGGGATTAGCGTCGCCGATGTGGTTGACGGTGATGGAGAGCATGACCACGGCGGAGAAATATGCCGCGTCGGAGATCTTCAGCAGCACCGTGAAATACAGCACCAGCCCGCCAAAGAGGCCGATCAACAGCACGTGCACGCCGTAGTCCGGCATCCCGTCGCTGATGAGCTCCGTCTCCAGCAGCAGAGCGATCAGCCCCCAGAAGGCGCCGACGAAGGTGCCAATCACGCGCCGTCTGGCCACCGGGCGCATCGCGCGGGTGTTCGGCTGCAGACATTGCAGGGCCGCGATGGCGGAGTAGAAGGGCATGCCCACCCGCCCGCGCAGCAGATAGATCAGAAAACAGAACCATATGGCCAGCATGGAGCGGAAGATCCGCTGCCCCGGAAGGGGGAAATGCAGATGATGTTGCTCGCGGTCCATGGCTGCCTCCTGCATAAGTGGAATGGCATCATTATAATAATAGGGCGCTCTTTTGTCAAAAGAATTCCGAATGCTGCCTTTTCCCGGTAAAATACGCTTTTTTGCGGTTGACAGTGGGGGAGCGAAGTGTTAGAATTGCCCATGTTAAAGGCTTTGACGGAGAACGTCGGCGTGGGATACGCACAGAGAGGGCTGCCGCAGGCTGCAAGCCGCCCCGTGGATCACACCGAAGGACCGCTCCCGAGCCGGGCGGAGGAAATGCCGCCCCGGATTGATCCGCGTTAGAGGGATCGACGAGTGAAACACAAGGTGGAACCGTGTAAGTATTTGCACCCTTGGCGATATGCCAATGGTGCGTTTTTCATTTTAAGGGAGGAGTTACCGATGAAGATCATTTACAAGGACGGAACGGTCGGCGAGTGCCCGCAGGAAGAGGAACTGCATGTCCTGCGCCACACCGCGGCTCATATCATGGCCCAGGCCATCAAGCGCCTTTTCCCGGAGGCGGACTTCGCCTACGGCCCCGCTACCCAGAACGGCTTTTACTATGACGTGGACCTGGGCGACACCAAGCTCCAGCCCGAAGATCTGGAGAAGATCGAGAAGGAAATGAAGAAGATCTGCAAGGAAAATCTTCCCATCAAGTCCTTCGTCCTCAACCGCGAGGATTCCCGCAAGCTTATGGAGGAGCGCGGCGAGAAGTACAAGCTCGAGCATATGGAAGACCTGGCTGACGAGACGGAGTTCAGCTTCTACCAGCAGGGCGAGTACGTGGACATGTGCCTCGGACCTCACCTGACCTACACAAAGGCCCTCAAGGCCTTCAAGGTCACCCAGCAGTCCGGCGCCTACTGGAAGAACGACAGCGAGAACAAGATGCTCACCCGCATCAACGGCGTGGCCTTCCGCAGCGCGGAAGAGCTGGCCGAGTGGGAGAAGCAGCAGGCGGAGGCCCGCGAGCGTGATCACCGCAAGATCGGCAAGGAGATGCAGCTCTTCATGACCGACGATCTGGTGGGCCGCGGCCTGCCCATGTTCCTGCCCAACGGCTATACCGTCTGGGAGGAGCTGGAAAACTACATCCGCACCAAGGAGCGCAAGCTGGGCTATCAGCATGTGCTGACTCCCTGCGTTGGCACTGTGGATCTCTACAAGACCTCCGGCCACTGGGATCACTACAAGGACAACATGTTCCCCGCCATGGAGCTGGAGGGCGAGGCCTATGTGCTGCGTCCGATGAACTGCCCGCACCACATGCGCATCTTCGCCAACCGACCCCGCTCCTACCGCAACCTGCCCCTGCGCATCGGTGAGATCGCCCACGACTTCCGCTATGAGTCCTCCGGCACCCTCAAGGGCATCGAGCGCGGCCGTCACTTCTGCCAGAATGACGCCCACCTCTTTGTGACGCCCGAGCAGATCAAGGACGAGGTCGCCTCTGTCTGCAGCCTGATCTTTGACGTGTACAAGGACTTCGGCATCACCGATTACCGCTGCGTCCTGTCCCTGCGCGACCCCGCGGATACCAAGAAGTACCACCAGGACGACGAGATGTGGAACACCGCCGAGAACGCCCTGCGCGAGGTGCTGCGGGAGATCGGCATCGACTTCACCGAAGAGATCGGCGAGGCCGCCTTCTACGGCCCCAAGCTGGATGTGAACGTGAAGCCCGCCGTCGGCGCGGAGTACACCCTCTCCACCTGCCAGCTGGACTTCTGCCTGCCTGCCAAGTTCGACCTGCGCTACATCGACCGGGACGGCACTGAGAAGTGCCCTGTCGTCATCCACCGCGCGATCCTGGGCTCTCTCGACCGCTTCATGGCCTATATCATTGAGGAGACCAAGGGCCGCTTCCCGCTGTGGCTCGCGCCCATGCAGGTCAAGGTCCTGCCCGTGAGCGAGAAGACCCTGGACTACGCCCGCGGCGTGTATGACGCGCTGGAGGACGCCGGCATCCGCGTGGTGCTGGATGAATCCAACGAGAAGATCGGCTACAAGATCCGCCTTGCCCAGCAGGAGGACCGCGTCCCCTATATGCTGGTCATCGGCGCGCGCGAGGCCGAGGGCAATACCGTCGCCGTCCGCACCCGCGCCGGTGAGGATCTGGGCGCCATGAGCCTGGAAGACTTCCTGGCAAAGGTAAAGACCGAGATCAAAGAGAAGAAATAAACGAATTGTATAATTGAAACTCCCCTTCACAAACTAAGCAAAAAGCTTGTGAGGGGGAGTTTTTATGTCCCGGAAGCAGAAAAAGCTGATCCTGGCGCTGGCGGTGGTCTTTGCGCTGAACATCTTTCTGATCGCCCTGGCCCAGAGCGCTTCGGCCGATCTGTATAAGCGCGGCAGCAGCGGCGCCACGGTGCGGGAGATCCAGACGAGGCTCAAAAACTGGGGCTATTACAGCGGCGCCGTGGACGGCGTCTACGGCAGCAAAACCGAGGAGGCCGTGCGCCGGTTCCAGCGGAAAAACGGCCTGAGCGCCGACGGCCAGGCCGGCAGCCAGACCCTGGCGGCGCTGGGCATCCCGGAAACAGGCGGCGGCGGAAACAGCGGCGGCGATCTGCAGCTGCTGGCGCGGCTCATCTCCGCCGAGGCCCGGGGCGAGCCCTATATCGGCCAGGTGGCGGTGGGGGCCGTGGTTTTGAACCGGGTAGAGCACCCTTCGTTCCCAAACAGTCTTGCCGGGGTCATCTACCAGCCCGGCGCCTTCTCCTGCCTGGACGACGGACAGTTTGACGAGCCGGTGAGCGAGAGCGCCTACCGTGCGGCCAAGGAGGCCATGAACGGCTATGATCCCAGCTACGGTGCCATCTACTATTTTAATCCCGCCACGGCCACCAGCAAATGGATCTGGTCCCGCCCGCTGATCGTCACCATCGGCAATCACAGATTCTGCTCGTGATTTGTCTTCGATTCATATTGAAACAGGGAACATTTTCCGCTATAATCAGTCTATCCCTGAAAAGGAGGGACAGACATGGCCTATTGCAAGAAATGCGGCGCCTATATTCCGGACGGGCTGACAGCCTGTCTGGCCTGCGGCTTTGACGAGAATCTGACCGAAAAAGAGAATACGGCTGCAAAGACCCAGAGCGCGAATGACGTGATCCGCGAGCGCCTGGAGGAGCAGCGCCGCGCACGGCAGGAGGAAAACCGCCGCTGGGCCGAGCAAGAGCAGCAGCGCCGTGAGCAGCAGGAGCAAAGCCGTCAGTGGGCCGAGCAGGAACGGGAGCGCCGGGAAAAGCAGGAGCAGAGCCGTCAGTGGGCGGAGGAGGAATACACCCGCCGTCAGGCCGAGCGGGAGAGGGCTGCGCGCAACTATACGTACCGCACCACGATGAGCCGCGCCCCCGCGCAGAGCGGGGAGGGGAACAAGCTCTTCGCGGCCCTGAGCTACCTGAGCTTTCTGTTCATCCTGCCCTATATCGTGACGCCGAATGATGAGTTTGCGAAGTTCCACGCCAAGCAGGGCCTGAAGCTGTTTGTCTTTAATCTGGTGGCCGATGCGATCGGCGCGCTCACCGGCGTCGGCTGGATTCTGACGCTGCTGCGCTTCTATTTTATATATAAAGGTATGAGCAGCGCTTTCCAGGGGACGAAGGAGCCGTTGCCGTGGATCGGCAACATCGCGAACTGAAGCCGCCCTTTGTGAAAAATGCCCAGAGGCTGCCTAAGTTTTGTGCTTTTCGCCGCTAAGGATCCACAAGATTTAGCGGCGAAAAAATTTTGCAAAAAAGCGTCAAAAAAGTGTTGACAAAGCGGCATTTCGGGTGCTATATTATGCAAGCACCCCGCGAGGGGGGCAGCTGAAAAACCGGAAGAACAAAAAATCTTCAAAAAAAGATAAAAAAGTTCTTGACAAACGCTTCAAAGCGTGGTAGAGTAAGCAAGCTGTCACCGAGAAGGAAACAGCGAGAGCGTGTACCTTGAAAATTGAACAATGTAAGAAAGCTTATGCAAATAAGCACCAGAGAAGGGTTCTTTAAAAGTCATAAAAGACTTTAAAATAATTCT
>Ga0310697_10005768_pt1 | contig 11900 bp, 11 predicted proteins | sample 172DNAGHGlowgp2_FD_203883 | JGI IMG/M metagenome (GOLD analysis project Ga0310697, IMG submission 203883) | Sheep rumen microbial communities from Palmerston North, Manawatu-Wanganui, New Zealand - 1728 DNA GHGlow gp2 (v2) (version 2) | ecosystem: Host-associated > Mammals > Digestive system >... | reverse complement strand
CATGAATCCTTTAATCCAAAAAAATTCCCAACAAAATAACCATCCTTTTCTATACTATCTACTATTTCTTCCCAAAACTCATTAAAGTTCTTTTTACTACAAAAAGGAATTGCAAAATTTGAAACAATTAAATTAGTTTTTTCTAATTCTATATTTTCAAAATTTTGGCAAATAAAATTAAATCTTTCTTTCTCTTTATTGTCAAGCTTTTCTTCAATTAATTCTCTAGTGTCTTCTCTGTCTATAGCACTTACCTTCCAATTATTTTTTATCAAAAAAACTGTATCTCTTCCTGTTCCACAGCCCAAATCAATTGCAGTTCCTTCTTTAATATTCATTTTTATAAATTTTTGGGTAATCTTATGTGGTAGAGCATTTTTTGTATTTTCATAGTAATAATCTATATTAGACATCTAACCATTCCCTTCATCATATAAAATTATATCACAATTTTTGTATCAAATTCATATTTTTTTATAATTTAGCATATACTAATATAAGAATTCAAAAAATTGCCACTAAATTTGCAAAATCTATTGACAAAACCAATTAAAAATATTATAATAAGTAAGTCAAACATCGCGGGGTGGAGCAGTTGGCAGCTCGCTGGGCTCATAACCCAGAGGTCGGTAGTTCGAGTCTATCCCCCGCAACCAAAAAATTAAGAATGAAGCATTGCTTCATTCTTTTTTATATACTTATCAAATCTTTAATCTTCTCAAACTTACTCTCACCTATTCCTTTTACACCTTTAACTGCCTCAATATCTTTAAATTTACCATTTTCCTTTCTATAATTAATTATTTTTAACGCTGTCGACTCACCTATACCTGGTAAAGTTTCCAACTCCTCCTGAGTAGCTGTATTTATATTAATCTTTGTTTTTTTATCATTTGTTGCTATACTCGAACTTTCATTAATTTTTATATTACTATTTGATTCAGATTCTTGTATTTTACTACTTTCATATTCATCCTTGGTTCTTATATAAATTTTCTCTCCATCTTCTAATATATCTGCAAGATTTATCTCATCTGTATATGCATCACCTCTCAAACCTCCTGCTTTGTTTATTGCATCAACCAGCCTTGCATTTTCTTCAAGTTCTACTATTCCTTCATTGTTAACAGCACCACAAATATGCACAATTATTTTATTACTCTCTAAAGTGCTTTTATTTTCTTCTTCAACATCTTCCAAAATATTTGATTGTTCTATAAAATCATTGTTATTATTATACAAATAATAAAAGCCACTACCTATTAAAATCAAACATAAAAATATAAATAAAAATATTTTTTTATTTTTATTTAAATTAATCATATTATCACCTATCTTTCTATTGAAATTTTTTTTAAAATACGATATATTATTTTATATTAATAATAAAAATTGGAGAAAAAAAATGAAACTAAAAAAATTAATTATTGTACTATTTTTTATAACAATATTCTTTCTATCTAACATAAATTATGTATATGCAGATGAAAATCAATTAGATTTTCCATCTGTAAACGCGAAATCATACATTATTTTAGATAATAAAACAAATAAAATATTATATAGTAAAAATGAAAATGAAAAAATGTATCCAGCAAGTACAACAAAAATCTTAACAGCAATTATTGTTTTAGAAAATTGTAATCTAGAAGATAAAGTCACAGCAACTTATGATGCCATTATGGGTATTCCAGAAGGATATTCTTCTGCCAATATACAAATCGGAGAAGAATTTTCTGTAGAGCAACTCTTAGAACTTTTACTTATCCCTTCAGCAAATGATGCTGCAAATGTTCTTGCTGAACATGTTGGTGGCTCTGTAAACAGCTTTGTATCTATGATGAATACAAAAATAAATGAACTAAACTTAAACAATACACATTTCACAAATGCTTATGGACTTCATGACGAAAATCATTATACAACAGCATATGATTTAGCTAAAATAATGCAATACTGTTTAAAAAATGATACATTTAGAAAAATTGCAGGACAAGCATCATGTGCAATTCCAGCAACAAATAAATCTGGAACTCGTTCTTATTCATCTACAGATGATCTTATAAATCCAAATTCAAAAAATTATTATAAAAATTTAACAGCTGGAAAAACTGGAACAACAACTCAAGCTAAACAATGTCTAGTATCATCTGCATATTTAGATAATTTAGAATTAATATGTGCAGTACTTGGTTCTGAAAGTAGAGCATCAGACACTCGAAAAATTTACGATTATGCATATTCAAATTATTGTATAAAAAATATTGTGAATGAAAAAGATGTACTTACAAATATAGAAGTAAAATGGGCAACACAAGATACTAAAAACCTAGACTTATTAGCAAATACTGATGTATCTGCTTTGGTAAAAACTTCTTATTCTGAAAATGAAATTGAACCTGAAATAAATTTGAATGAAAAAATATCTGCTCCTATCGAAGAAGGAACTGTACTAGGAAAAGTAACTTATAATATAGATGGAATAGAATATTCAACAAATTTAATAGCATCTCACAATGTTGAGAAAACAAAAATATTTAATTACATTTTGTACTTTATTATTGGAGTTGCTGTTTTGATAATTGCCAAAAGGGTCGGAGATAAATGGCAAGTTTTGTTTGGTTAAAAATTACCGAACAAAACTTGCCATTTATCTCCGACCCCTTTGGCAACTTTGTCGGTAATCTTTTTATTTATAGTCTTTTCCTATCACTATTACTAAATCCATATTACTTGAATTTGTCTCACTATTTTCTATTGTTCCAACACCTAAAACATCTTTTATATGTCTTAAAATAGAACTGTTTGTTTCTTTTTTATCTATAATTGTTGTTTTTGCTGTTGAGTTTGTAGTTCCTGTTTTTGTAACTTTGTATCCTGCTTGTTTTAAATCACTTACAACAGTTTGTAAGTTTTTACTTTCTCCGCTTCCATTTAATACTTCAATTTTTAAATTTGCTTTATTACTTGCAGTATTGCTTGTAGAAGTATTAGTTGTTGAATTTGTATTACTATTATTAGTATTTGTTGTGTCATTAGTGTTAGCTTCTTTTTCTAGTTCTTCTTCTGTTTTATCTCTATCATAAAATAATTTTTCTATTAAACTTTGTGTCTCTTTTTTGTTATGAATATATACCCATGTTCCAGCTGCATTTTTATTAGATGGTGCTCCTGGTAATGTTTCTGTCAATAAGTTTTCTGTGTTAAATTCTACTATATATGGTATATAATCTTTTGCTACGCTGAAGTCTATATTTGTTTCAACATATTGTTTTGCTACATCTAAAATTTCTCCTAGTTTAAATATATTTGATGGTACTGCTGTTTGTTTTATTACTTGTAATATAAATTCTCTTTGTGTTCTCATTCTACCAATGTCATTATCACCATATTCTTCTGGATAAGATGTTCCATTATTATTATGTCTAAATCTAACTACCTGTTCTGCTTTATCTCCATCTAATTGTTGCTCTCCTGCTTTTAAATGTATATGTAAGTCTTGTGATGGATCGTCATAATCCATATTGATTGGGACATTAAATGTAATTCCACCTATAACATCAACCATTTTTATTAAAGCTTCTGTTTTTATAACAGCATAATATTTTATATTTAATCCTGTTATTTCATTTACAGCTTCTAATGTTTCATCTGGTCTATGTTTTCTACTATACATTGCATTTATTTTTTGATAAGCTGTTGCTTTTGATGGGTCTTTTCCTGTATATGTATCTCTTGGGATTGATAATAACGTTGCTTTTTGTGTATTTGGATTGTATGATGCTACGATTATAGTATCTGTTAAGTCTACATTTTCTTGGTCTGTACTTATACCTAATAAAAGGCATTTAAATTCTCCAAGTTGTTTTTTTGTATTTTCATCATGTCCTGCTACTGTGGCTAGCATTCCACTAAGTCCTCCACCATTTTTGTGTACTTTATATCCAAATAATCCTATTAATCCAATTAAAATTACTAATATAAATAATAAAAATTTTTTCCAAAATTTCATTTTTTTCTTCTTTTTTGTTCTTTTCTCGTTAGTTTTATTTCTACTCAAAATTCTCACTCCTAAAATTTTATGTGTTATTAGTATAACAAAAATTGATTCAAATAGCAACAAAATTTCATTTATATTTCTGTTTTATTTAAAAATATATTTAATATATTATATGTTGACATTGTTTTTGCGACATAAGTTTCATCCATTATTTCATTTAATTGACTTTTTGGATTTACTGATATTAATATATTAATTATCATTAATACAACGTATGTTACTAATAACCCCCTTAATAGTCCATATAAAGCTCCACCTAATTCATTAAATTGCTTTAATATTGGTAGTTTTGTTACTAAATCAGCTAATGATTTTATTAATAATAGACATATTTTTGATATCAAAAATAGTAAAATCATAGTTCCCCAATATATTATATTGATTGATAAAGTTTTTGAAGTTTGTAAAAGCATACCATTTTTTGCATCTTCTACAACAGCAATATGTGCTTTATTTTCATTATTTTCTGCCAAAAATTTACCTATATTATTTTCAATTACTTTTTGCAAATTTTCATCTATTGTAGTTGAATTAATTATTATATTACCTATCGGTCTATATAATACAAGTGTAATTATAATTGCAACTATAAATGATATAAGCTGAATACCTAATAATATTAGTCCTTTTTTATATCCTAAAAATACTGAAAGTGCTATTAACAAAATTATTACTAAATCTATTATGATTCCCATATAAAAACTCCTTTTATAAATTTATAATTTCAATTGAATCTCTGTAAATAATACCTGCTATATTATTTGAAACAACAATATTTGTTATTTCTTGTTCTGCAACATATCTTTTCACAAGCCATCCATTTTTATTTATAAATTCAATTTCTGTACCTAAATTTAAAGCTATAATATCTTCATAAGTATATATTTCCTTAGTTACAGAGTCTGCAGTATATTGTTTTATTGATTTATTTTCTGTATTTATAATATTTACTATTGAATCAGCTGTAAATAATCCAGAAGATTTTTCTTCAATAGAACATGCTGTATTATTTAAATCAACAGATTGAAACATTACTTTTTTATTTGCATTATCTATTAAACTTATATCTTCATCATTCTCAATAATATGAATTGAATCTGTATACATACAAACTAATTTGTTTTTATCTTGATATTTAATATTTGTAATTAACTTATTTGCCTCACTTTTATATGTATTTTCTAATGAATTTGTTGCATCTGTTTCTGCTTTATCTATTGATAGTATTCTTATATTTGATTGTATAACACTTCCTGTTGTGTCAACTTCTGCTATTGCTAAATGTTTGTTATCATTTGATATTGAAACATCTATTGCCCTTGTTGATGATAAATATGAATTGAACATTAATTTCCCTTCAGAATTATACATTTTTATTACTGTTTTATAACTTGTGTCAACTATTACAACTGCAACATATCCATTTTTGTTTATAATTATTTGTGCTATGCTTCCTTCAACTTCCTGTTCCCAGGCAATTTCTTTATCTTCAATTAAATAAAATTTTTTTCCTTTGTTTTCAGCTATTGCTAAAAATCTATTAGCAGAATCGAAAATAGGGTTTGATATTTTTATATCTAATGTTTTTTCTTCATTTCCAGTGCTACCATAAATTGATAATTTAGTTTTGCTTAATACTCCTATGTATTTGTTAAATGCATATATACTGGCATTTTGATCTTCTTTTAAGTCAATTGTTATAGACTCATTTTTTAAAATTTCTTTTCTAAAAATATTTATATCTATCCATTCTCTTGCTTTATCATTTGTGTTATATAAACCAATTACAATAATTGCAATTACTATTATAAATATTACTGCAATTGTTGTTATTAATCTTTTTTTATTAAGTTTTGAATCTTTTATTTCAGCTATTTGCTCAGTCCAAAAATCTTTCATAAAATTTCTCCTTGGTTCTATTTTGCTTTATTGTATATTAAAAAAGAACACTTTTCAAGTATTCTTTGAATTTTTTTCAACCACTGGGGACGGTCCTTTTGGTTGAAGAATTGTTCTAATCCTTTAACACCAATGCTAGTATTTGAATAATTCCCAAATATCCAAAAATCGGATACAAATAATTTATTAAATTAGAAAACCCAATTCGAGAAATTACGCATGAAGTTATGCACATAATTAGCGCAACTTGTGTATAACTTTTTTTATTTTTGCTTGTATTTTGCAAAAGACTTGTGCCTAAAGAAATTGCAGTTGTAAAAATAGAACCTAAAATAATAAATCCATATAATATGTTAAAAATTTTTAACATTTTTGAAACTACATAAACTATTGGCATTTCTAGTTTGGTAATATCAACATCTACTTTAATTAGTAATGAAAAAATAATGATAGATAATAATATTACTATTCCAGTTGTTGTCAAAGAAATTAAGGCAACTTGTTTTTTACTTTTTACATAATTTCGCAGAGTTATTAAAACTGGTATTAACAAAATACTATTATAACTGCAATAAACTATACTACTTAAAATGAATTTATAATCATTCGTTTCTTTTAAATAATGATTTAAATTTAATATATCTATATTTTTTAAATTTATAATTCCTATAATAGTTATAAAAATTATTAGAACTGGTACAAGAATTGAGCTTGCTTTTATAACTCCTTTTACATTTGTTAAAAAAACTACAAAACATAGAAATGACAATAATATGCTTCCAAATATGCTACTTATACCAAATTGCTGTTCAAAATATGCACCAAAACCTGCTATCATTATAAAAAATGTTACTAAAATAAATATATTTATAGTTATATTTATAATATTTTTTATATTAAGATAATTTCTTTCCTCTGGATTTTTTAAAAATATTTCCAAAAAATCTTTATATGTTTTAACATTATATTTATGAATAAAAATTAAAGATTTATATATTACTATCCCCATTAGTATACTTGATATAAATATTCCAATTAAACCTCTTATTCCATAAGAGAAAAAGAATAAATACATCTCTTGTCCAGACGCAAAACCTGCTCCTATTAATGTTCCAATTATCACAAAAACTAATTTTATCATAATAAAAAACTCCCTTACTATTTTATGGGAGTTTTCTATTTTTATTCTTCAACCAAAAGGATCGTCCCCAGTGGTTTTTTCAACCAAAAGGACCGTCCCCAGTGGTTGAATTTATTTTTTTCTTCTTCTTTTTTGCCAAACTATTAATCCTGCTATAACTATTAATGCTGGTACTGCAAATATTATTATTCTTATTATTGTATCTTGTTGTTCTGTTGCTGTATAAGTAACTGTTCCAGTACTTTTTCTTGCTGTAATATCTTCTTGTCTATCTACTAAATATGCTAATGCATTTAATACTAAGTCTTTATTTTGTGCAAGTTCTATTGCTGGGCTTTGTGAATTTTGCATTAATTGATAATCTGTAATAAATATATTTTCACCTATTATTACTAATTTTGATGTAACAGATTCTTCTTCTTTGATTGTTTTTTCTAATTCTGCTCCTACTAAATAAGATTGTTTTTCTTCTCCTTCTGTTGCTTGGTCTTGTTCTGTTTCAAAGTTTGTTCTGAAATATGCTCCTTCACTAGTCTTTGCTAGTTCTGTTTTTGTTATATTTTTTTCTTCTAATTCTTTGTCATCTATTAAATTAATTTTTGTTGCATTTACAAAAATTACTCCTGTTGAATTATATAAATCTTTTGTAACTGTGGCATATTGAATTTCAGGTAATATTAACTCTGGTAATTGTGCTATCATCTTCTTTGTATCTGTTTCTCTAATTATTCCTGTTTCAAATGGTTTTACTCCATATGTTTCTAATATTTTATTTACATTTGGTAAGTCTATCTTTTCTGATATTGCTGCATTTAACCACAATATATTTTTTCCTGAATTAATATAATTTGTTATTGCATTTGTTGCTACATCATCAAAATCTTTTGATGGTGTTGTTATAACTAGTGTATCACAATCATCTGGAATTTTTCCTGTTTGTAATACGTTTAATTTTTCTATTTCATTTATCTCATTTTGTAAATAAATATTTAGGTAGTTCATATTTTTTGATAATGTATAATCACTATATCCTTCTAAGAAGTAAATTTTAGGTATTTTATTACTTGTTACTGAAATGATTGAACTTGTTAATTTTTCTTCTGCAATACTAATTGTTTCATAAGTAGATGTATCATATGTTACTAAATCACTATCTGTTAATACTTTAGATTTTTCTCCACTTTCTACTATTATTCCTTTACTTCCTGTTTCTAATCCATATTTGTTTGCTAAATCTGGTCTATTGTTTATATTAACAGCTTCTGCTACTATTTTTTCATTTGAATCTTTATATTGTTTTGCTAAACTTAAATTTGAATCACTATCATCATAACCAACAAAATATATGTGAACGTCTTTGTCTATATCTTTTATTTTTTCTTTACTTTCATCTGTTAATGTGTAAAGTTTTTCTTGGCTAAAATCTATTGGTGTTAAATCTAAATTATGCATCCATACACTTAACCCTACAAATATGGCTACAATTGCTAATACTAATATTGTTGTTCTTGTTCCATCTATTAGCCATTTTTTCTTAATTATTTCAAGAAATTTGTTTGGTTTATTTTCTTTGTTCTCTTTTATTTTTTTGTTTTCTTTCACCTTAAATTTCCTCCTTCTATCTTACGCTTTTTCTTCTTTGCATAAATATTATTGTTAAAACTAAACACATTATTGTGAATGTTATAAATGTTACTGTATCTGCTATGTCTATTTGCCCTGTTGGGAATTTAGAGAACATATTAATTAGTGAAAAGTTACTAAATATTTTACTAAATTGTGGTAAAAACCATGTTAATATAAAAAATCCTATTGTTATTACTCCAGCTATTATTTGATTTTCAGTAATACTTGATGCAAAAATTCCGAAAGAAATATAGCTCATTGCTAATAATAAAAATCCAAGTAATGTGACTAATGCTGTTGTTATATGTGGTGTTCCAAAAAAGCTTAATATTGCAAAATACATTGCTGTACATATTTCTGTTATAATAACTATTAATGTTGCTGCAATAAATTTTCCTAGTACTATTTTTGTTAGACTAATTGGTGAAGTAAGTAATAATTGTTCTGTTCCTGATTTTCTTTCTTCTGCAATAGTTCTCATTGTAAGAATTGGAACTATAAATGTTAATATTGTTGCACCTGAGTAAAATATATATTCAAAATTTGTACTTTGATAATTAAATACATCAACATAGAAAAATATGCTAAACATAATTAAAAATAATCCTATGAATACATATCCAATTGGTGAAAAAAAGTATGTTTTTATTTCTTTTTTTATAACTGATAACATTAGTCATTACCTCCTTCTATTAATTTTATAAATGCATCTTCTAAACTACTATCTGCTTTCTTCATTTCAAATATTGTTATACTTTCTTTTGCAAGTTCTGAGAATATTGCTTTTCTTAAATCATTTTCATTATTTGATTCGATCATATATTGTTTTGTTCCATCTTCATTTTCTTGTGTTAGTTTAATACTGTTAATATTTTCTATTTTTCTTATAGTTTCTTCCATCTTGTTTTCAGGGTCTTCAACAGTAACATAAATACAATTTTTTCTAGACATTTTAGCTTCTAGATGTTCTGGTGTATCTACTGCTACTATTTTTCCTTTGTTAATTATTATAACCTTATTGCAGATTTGACTTACCTCAGATAATATATGTGAACTTAAAATTATAGTATGTTTTTTTCCAAGTTCTTTTATTAGATTTCTTATTTCAGTAATTTGTTTTGGGTCTAATCCTACTGTTGGTTCATCTAAAATTAATATTTTTGGTTCTCCAACTAATGCTCCAGCCATACTTACCCTTTGTTTATATCCTCTTGATAAATTCTTAACTAGTTTTTTCTCAACATCTTTTAATCCTGTTTGTTCTATTATTTTTTCAACTTTTTCTTTTCTATCTTTTTTGTCTACATTTTTTAATTCAGCCATATATTTTACAAATTCTTTTACTGTTAAATCTGTATAAAGAGGTACTCCTTCTGGCATATACCCTATTTCTCTTTTAGCTTTTTTAGGTCTTTTTAATATATTGTATCCATCTATAATAATTTCTCCTTCTGTTTGTTCAATAAAACCAGTTAGCATATTCATTGTTGTACTTTTCCCTGCACCATTTGGTCCGAAGTAATCCCACTATTTCACCTTCATTTATTTTGAAGCTAATATCATCTACGGCTACAAATTTACCATACTTTTTTGTAACATTTTTTACTTCTATCACAAAAATACCTCCTTTAAAATTTACTGTTCATATATTATCACTTAGTTTTTTTGTTGTAAATATAGTTCACAAAAAATTTACAATTATAGTTGACAGTTTTGTTTTTTTGTGTTATTATATGTATTGTTATCTAAGATTTGGGTCAGTAGCTCAGTTGGATAGAGCACAGGCCTTCTAAGCCTGGGGTCGGGGGTTCGAACCCCTCCTGGCTCACCATAATAAAAACCTTGATTTTAATACTTTCAAGGTTTTTTATTTTTTCTCTTTTGCTTTCCATATAGTCTTTTTTTTCTATATTTTCTAAAAAAAGGTGTGTCAAAAAGTGTGTCAAACTTTCTCAAAAAAAGAAGCCCATTCAGACTTCTTCTGCAAAAGAAAAGAACTATTGCTAGTTCTTTTTTATATTTTGCTATTCATTACTTAAGTCACATAACATCTGTAATAAATAGTTACCATTATTTTGTTCTTTTTCATCTTTTTCTAAATTTCTTTTTCCAAAACATACGAATCCATTACTTTCATAAAATTCTTTCAGTTCATTAGTATCTTCACATTCCACGAAAGCAAACTTTCCTCCTAAAATATTCTGAGCTTCTCTCACTTTATCACAAGCAAGTTTTAATAAGTCATCTCCTGAAATCAAGGAATTATAATTATTACTATAATTTTTTCCCAATTGTCCAATTAGTGGTAATGTAATCATATAATACTTTTCTTTGTTTGGTTGTCCTGCAAAACGACTTATCCTTTTCTTTATAGAAGAACTCAATGAACTTTTTTTTATTTTAGTAATCTTATTTGTTAATGCAAAATATCCAACAATGACATTTTGACTCTTATAAGTACTACTAACTAAAAAAGTTTTAGAAATTCCCATTTTTAAAAATTGTATTGCTTTTTCTTTTATAAAATATTCTACATCTTTGTTAAGTGGACATTCGAATCCGTTTAAAATTTCTTTTGTTTTTTCTTCTCCAATGGCTTCATACATATCTTTTAAACTAATTACATTATATGCCAATCTTTATTGAGCTCCAAACATCTTCTTAATTGCTTCTTTATCTTCTATTGTTTTTACTTTAGTACTAAAATTAATTTTCTTTCTTCCTTTTTTTTCTGCATTTTCTAATGCTGATACAAAAGCTTCTGCAGATTTTTTGTCATTTATGACTATATTCTTTAAAAAGCTTTTTGTTGCCATTTGAATCATCTCCTATTTTATATTATATGTATTTATCCATTTAATTATAACACTTTTTTATGTAAATTTCAAATTTAATAAACGTTATAAAATTGTGTAATAATTTTATCACAAGGAGAAATAATGTCAATACATTTTTTAAAACTCGCATTAGAATCAATTTTAAGCCGTTTTTATTTTTTTCGTTAACAAGATTATTCCTTTATTTTTCAGTAATTTCTAAATTTTTTAACTTTTTTTGAAAAAGTATTGGCGTATACGTACGTATATAGTATAATATATATATGTTAAAGGAAAGGGGGCGATAAAATGATACAAAAGATTAAAAAAGCGTTACTAAATACTAAATTAGCCGACA